>Ga0326511_10000109_pt1 | contig 62392 bp, 79 predicted proteins | sample 0_2496_0518_D_FD_203701 | JGI IMG/M metagenome (GOLD analysis project Ga0326511, IMG submission 203701) | Bovine rumen microbial communities from UC Davis, California, United States - 0_2496_0518 | ecosystem: Host-associated > Mammals > Digestive system > Stomach > Rumen | place: USA...
CTTTAAAAATTCTCCGGGGGTATATTTTCGAAAACCATTTCGGGTATATTTCCCCGGGGTTTAATTTTGTAATGGTGTTTAAGGGACTATGAAGTTCTTGCGAGTTCCGAAACTTTCTCTTTGGCCTCCTTTCAAGGATGTTTGGGTTACTGTTCCAGCGAATGACAACACCAAAAGACTGTCAAAAGTCTCTTCATAGTCCTTTAAACACCATTACAAATGCATACATATTCATAGAAAGGAGGAGGCAAGGTTGGGAAAGTCAGCTGAAACTAAACCAAAGAAGTATGAAACGCCAGCTCTAACCTTAGAGACGCGTGTAAATCAGCTTGCCGCAGCCTCCTGGAACAAGATAGAGCAGCGAATACGAGAGGATAAGGCTACAGCACAGGAATTGATATTCTTTGCGAAGCTGGGTTCTCCCGAAGAGAAGCTGAAACGGAAACTCCTTGAGTGTCAAGCAGAGTTAGCTCAGGCAAAAGCCGACGCTATTAAGCAGGAGAAGCAGAATGCAGAGCTGATTGAACAGGCTATGGCAGCATTCAAGGATTACAGTGGTGAATCATATGAAGATCCAGAATCATATCAGGACGTATACGTCTCTTATGACGTTTGACACATTCGCTGAGCGTTTGGATTACCTGCAACTCAAGGGCGGAGTAGGCATGGAGACCTTTGGTCCTGACCGATATTTCAATCAACTATTCTACAGGTCGCTTGAATGGAAGCGGATCCGTGACTATGTCATCATTCGAGACAATGGCTGTGATCTTGGGATCCCCGAACTTCCAATTTCTGGTAAGATCTACGTTCATCACATGAACCCTCTGGAGATAGAGGATATTCAGCATTCATCAGACGGATTACTTAACCCAGAATATCTTATCACAGTTTCACACGCTACGCACAACGCAATTCACTATGGAACTCTGGATGTTCTGCAGGAACCTGTAGTGCGTACCCGGTTCGATACGTGTCCATGGAGGAAGACAGATGGCTGAAACAAAGAAGAAAGCTTACTGGGACTTTCGTACGAGTGACATGGGTGCGTATATTTGCTGCAACCGTTGCGGTATGAAAATCTCGGCAAAGGAGTTCATCATGGCAAAACGCAACTGGTTCGAATGTCCTGGTTGTGAAGCTGAGATGAATTTATCAAACTTAGATTACGACTTACTATTACAGGAGGCTTTAAATGAACGTTAATAGCAGTATCTTGACCGACATCAAGAAGCTTCTTGGGTTGGTCGCAGAAGACACAAGTTTTGACACTGATGTAATCATTCACATCAATGACTGCTTTGAGCGATTACACGACCTCGGTGTTGGACCTAAATCAATCTTCATGATTACTGGCCCGAAAGAGACTTGGCAGGAGTTCTTCGGAACAACTGAAGTCAGACCCCGGGTCATTTCTTATATGTACAAATATGTCAAGAGAGCATTTGACGCCCCGACAGGAGGATTGCTTGACTCTCTCGACAGACAGATCAAGGAAGCAGAGTGGCTTCTCAATGTCGCAGTTGATCCGACTGACGAAGAGAAAGAAGTCATGGATCTAAAACCGTTATGGGGAGGAGGAGAGCAATGAATAACGACGAGATTTACGAAGCCGTGTCTCATGACGAAGAGATTCTCGCCCATTACGGAAGACTCGGCATGAAATGGTATCAGCACATCTTTGGTGATTACCAGGGTGCTGCCAAGTATGCCGAGAAAGGTGCTAAGAAAGTTGCGGCTTCCAAACAGAAGGACTCTTTCAGAGGCGGCGGAAAGTCTGAGAAGACCAAGAAGCTTGAGAATGTAGTCAAGGCTGTTAAAGAAGAAGCTAAGGCTGCCAAGAAGCGTCAAAATGAAGCTGAGAAACGTAAAGAGAAAGAAAACAAGGCTAAGGAAAAGAAAGCTGCTCAACAGGCTGCGGAAGATAAAGTTAAGGCTGAGAAGAAAGCCAAGGAAGAGCATGAACAGAAAATCCTTGATCTTGCTCGTGGTAAAGCCGATTGGCGCAAAGCTTCTGCTGATGACTTGCTTGAGGCTGTAGGACGACTTCAGATAGAACAGCAGTATAAGGAAGCTCGGGATACTGTTTCTGGAGTTAAGGTCTGGAAAGATGCCGGTTCAATGGCTCTTAAGGATATTGCTAAGAATACCGGAAACATTATCAAGGAAGCTACTAATCCGGTGGCTACAAAGCTGATGGAGCAGTTGGCTAAGGATAAGGATTTCGAGCGGAAGAAAGAAGTTGATAAATACACAGACGGCCGGAATAAGCAGAAAGATAAGTATAAAGACAAAGAACAGTCGCAGAAAGAATCTGGAGAATCGACTAAAGAGAAACCTGATAAGGATACAAAAACGAAAGACAAAAAGACGGCGGACGAGAGGGCAAAAGCTACAGATAATCGTTCGGAAGACAAGAGGATGGCGGATGAAAGAGCTGGCATGACGACTGATTCTGGACGATTTCCGTGGGATAGAAAGAAAAAAAAAGAAGTAAGGCGGTGATCATATATGGCACTGTCTAACACGGCTACTCCTATGTACTACGGCAAGTTCCGAGATGCAGTTCTTCGAGGCGAAATTCCGGTAAACAAAGAAATCTCTATGGAGATGAACCGGATAGATAAGCTGATAGCGAACCCCCGCTATTACTATGATGATCTTGCCATCAAAGGTTGGGTTGACTTCTGTGAAAGGGAATTATGTTTGACTGACGGATCTCCAATGTACCTTGTCGATAGCTTCAAGCTTTGGGGTGAACAGGTTTTTGGTTGGTATTACTTCGTTGAGCGAGACGTTTATCAACGGGACCCAAATGGACACGGTCATTATGTGCGTAAACGCTTTAAGAAGAGACTTATCAACAGACAGATACTGGTTGTTGGAAGATCCGCTGCCAAATCAATGTATGCTTACTCGATTCAAGCGTACTACAACGTTGTTGATAAAACCACAACACATCAGGTTACTACCGCACCGACAATGAGACAGGCTGATGAAGTAATGTCCCCCTTTAGGACTTCTATTATTCGTAGTAGAGGTCCTCTTTTTAAGTTTCTGACGATGGGATCCATAAACAATACGACTGGTAATCGAGCTACTCGTGTCAAGCTGTGCTCTACCAAGAAAGGTATTGAAAATTTGATCACCGGATCGCTTCTGGAAATCAGACCAATGTCTGTAGATAAGCTGCAGGGTTTGAGGCTGAAGGTGGCGACTGTTGATGAGTGGCTTTCAGGGGATGTTCGAGAGAACGTTATTAACTGCTTAGAGCAATCGGCAGCTAAGGGCAATCTCCCAGACTATCTAATCATTGCTACAAGCTCTGAGGGTACAGTTCGTAATGGTCCCGGAGATGACATCAAAATGGAAATGATGTCTATTCTCAGAGGAGATTACAAGAACGATCATGTGTCGATTTGGTGGTACAAGCTCGATGACATTATGGAAGTCGGACAGCCTGCAATGTGGATCAAGGCCAATCCGAATCTTGGATTGACGGTTAGTTACGAGACATATCAGCAGGAAGTGGAGAAAGCGGAGCAGGTTCCGAGTCAGAGAAATGACATCTTGGCGAAGAGATTCGGTCTTCCGATGGAAGGTTTTACTTACTTCTTTACGTATGATGAGACTATTCCTTTCCCACATCGAGACTACTGGGGAATGCCTTGCGCTATGGGCGCAGATCTTTCTCAGGGTGATGATTTCAACTCTTTCTGCTTCTTCTTCCCGCTTCACAATGGGACTTATGGAGTAAGAAGTATCAGCTATATTTCCGAAGTTACTCTCATGAAACTTCCACCAGCAATGCATAACAAATACAAAGAGTTCATCGAAGAAGGAAGTCTTCGGGTTATGCCGGGAACGATCCTTAATGAGATGGACGTTTATGACGATCTCGATAACTATATCGCAGAGTGTCAGTACGATGTCATTTGCTTTGGTTTCGACCCATACAATGCTCATGAATTTGTGGATCGGTGGAAACATGAGAACGGTGAATTCGGTGTTATGAAGGTCATTCAGGGTGCTCGAACAGAATCTGTGCCATTGGGTGATCTCAAGAAACTTGCAGGCCAAAGGGCGTTGATTTTTGATGAGCAGATCATGTCGTTTGCGATGACCAACTGTATTACCAGGGAAGACACCAATGGTAACCGGAAGCTCGACAAGAAACGCAGAGAATCAAAGATTGACCCTGTTGCGGCGATGCTGGATGCATATGTCGCTTACAAACAGAATTTGGAGGCATTCGAATGACTGAGGAACGATTGCGCGAGCTAACAGATCTTGGCGAAGCAGTTCTGATGCATATGGATAAGGATCAAGATTACATAGCTCATTACGGACGTATAGGAATGAAATGGTATCAGCATATCTATGGTGAGTATCAGGGTGCTGCTAAGTATGCAGCAAAAGGGGCCAATAAATTGACAAAGATCAACACTAAAAAACAGAGATATGCAGATGCAATAAATAAACTTAGCTCTTCTAAAGTATCAAAAATTTTACTTAGTAAACAACTTAAGCAGGGCAAAAAAGACGTTGTCAGCATGGAAAGGAAAGCTAAGAAAATTGAAGAAATAATGAATGAAGCAAAATCAATTGCTAATAAGAAATCAGGACAGCAAGATAAAACAGAATCGTCTAATAAAACAGACGAATCAAAAGAAATAACAAAAGAAGATATTAAGACGTTATCAAAAGATGGTTGGGAAGAATCCAAATATCAGTTTAATAAAAATGATAAATCAATCCGGTCTTTCGATAAGACTTTTAACTCCGATGATGGCCCATATAACATGTCAGCAGATTATAACAAGAAAGAAGAAACAATTTCTGATTTTATCAAAGGGAATAATAAAATCGCTGACGTGATTGCAAAGGACGGAGCAAAGATAAAGCAAGAAGCCGGTGGTAAAATTTATGATAATTTAAAAGGATATGGATGGTTTGATGATAACCATGTAACTAAAGCTGAGTTCATAAACGGCATAAAACTGGATAAAGACGGCGGTGTTACTGTTGATAGATATAAAGGAAGCAGAATTGCTACGGTCTTATACTCTGATCCACAATACTATATTGGTGGTCATTGGGTAGTTGCAGAAATAGACAGTAAAGGCAAAGTTGGCTTAGTAAGTATGGATGGCTAATAAGGAGGTAACCAGCCATGGGTTTATTAACAAGAATTCAACACGGATGGGATGCCTTCCTGGGTAGAGATCCCACACCGGCACGAATGGGTTATTATCCTGTATCGTATGCGCACCGACCGGATCGGGTTACGTTCAGCAGGGGCAACGAACGCTCTATTGTGACTGCGGTGTACAACCGAATTGCGATGGATGCGGCTGCTATTAATGTAAAGCACGTTGTTACCGATAAGCAAGGCAATTTTAAGGAAGAGAAGGACTCAGGTCTTAACAATTGTCTTAAGGTTGAAGCGAATCTGGATCAGACCGGTCGAAGTTTTATGCAGGACGTAGTAATGTCAATGTTGGACGAAGGAGCAGTAGCGATTGTTCCGACTGTTACTACGACCACTCCAAAGAATCCCGGCGCATTCGACGTAGAGGAGATGCGTACTGGCAAAATTCTTGAGTGGCGACCCGAATCAGTTGTTGTGGATCTCTATAACCCACACACAGGACAGCACGTCCAAAAGGAATTCCTGAAGCGGTTCGTCTGTATTGTAGAGAATCCTTTCTACGCTATCATGAATGAACCGAACTCCACTCTCAAGAGACTCATCAGAAAGTTGGCGCTTCTGGACAATGTAGATGAGCAGAATGGAGCAGGAAAACTTGATCTGATCATTCAGCTACCGTATGTAATCAAGACACAATCCAGAAGAGAGCAGGCTGAGACGCGTCGTAAAGACATTGAGATGCAGCTTGCAGGATCCAAGTATGGTATCGCCTATACAGATGGTACCGAAAGGATCACACAGCTCAATCGTTCAGTAGACAATACCTTACCTACCCAGGTACTGGATCTCAAAGCGCAATTCTACACGCAGTTGTCTATTACGGAGAAGGTGATGAATGGCACTGCCTCCGATGCAGAAATGCAGAACTACTACACCAGAACGATTGAACCAATTCTTTCCGCAATCACCGATGAGATGACTCGTAAGTTCTTGACTAAGACTGCACGTAGTCAGCTTCAGGCGATTAAGTTCTATAGAGATCCGTTCGAACTTGTTCCCGTTAATTCTCTTGCTGATATTGCAGATAGATTCACCAGAAATGAGATCCTGTCTTCTAACGAGATTAGGGCCATTATTGGTTATAAGCCTGTTAATACGGAAGAGGCGAATGCTCTTATGAATAAGAACATTAAGAATCGGGAGCCGGGTACACAACCAAAGATCGACGGACCACCGCCAGATAGCGGAGGAGCAGCTGAAGATGCAGCATAGCGAAACAGGACGAGAAATCTACTCAAATGAATAAGAGAACATAACAGCCGTATTCACTTGACGCGATGAGAAGTCTGTAGAAATGCAGCATCATTCTAACGAAAGGAACGAATTCAAAATGAGTGTAAAACTTGGATACGATTTCGCTGGCTGGGCGGCAACGACTAATGTCATGTGCACAGACGGCACGATCATTCGTCCAGGGGCATTCAAAGATAACGATGGTGATCAGGTCACTATGGTTTGGCAGCACAATCACAAAGATATTGCAAACGTCCTTGGTCATGCTCTTCTTGAGGATTGTGGCGACGACGGTACCAGAATGTATGGATACATCAACAAGGATACCGAACAGGGACAGAATGCCCTTGCGATGATTCAGCATGGGGATATTCGGGCTATCTCAATCTTTGCCGATGGGTTGAAGAGACGCGGAAACGAGATCCTTCATGGTGATATTAAAGAAGTAAGCCTCGTTCTTGCCCCGGCAGATCCGGGAGCTTTTATCGACTACATCGCACACTCTGATGGAGAAGATTCGGATGAGGCAATTATCTACAATCTCGCTCCGATTGAGATTGCACATTCGGATGTAAAGGAGGAAGAGATGGAAGACGATAAGAATTTGGAACAGCAGGAGTTGGAACACGCTGACGATGAAGGAGATGAGATTCTTGGGAATCTTACGGATGACCAGATCGATTTCGTGAAAGCTCTCGTCGGCAAGGGGTATGAGAAGGGTCTTGAAGATGGAAGATCCGAAGTACAGCATGATGCAACTGAAGATGAAGGTAATGAAGGAGAAAATGTTATGAAGCATGACGTATTTGATGCGCCGCAGAGCAACACTTCTGTTCTTGCTCACAGCGACGGATGCACGATTATCAAAGATGCAAAGGAAAAGTATGGTACTCTCCAGCAGGCTATGAAGGCCTACGGCGAGGCGAATGACACTGTGCTCCAGCACGATGCTACTGCGAGCGGTTTTGTACAGCCGCCGACAGCTGGTAATGTCACCATGCTGTTTCCGGATTACAAGGAGGTTCGCCAGGGTGCCCCAGAGCTTATCACCAATGATCAGGGCTGGGTTGATGTTGTTCTGAATAAGGTTCAGAAGAGTCCTATTTCCAGAGTTCGCACCAGCCATGTTGACATCAGAAACCTTGAGGCGCTTCGTGCCAAGGGTTATGTGAAGGGTAAGGAGAAGACCATTGCCGGCAATATCACTCTGGCGAGACGTGAGACCGATCCGCAGACTGTGTTTGTCTCCAGCGCCCTGCACAAGGATGACATCACTGATATCACCGATTTCGATTATGTCGAATACCTGTACAAGATCGATCGCCTGCAGCTGAATGAAGAGCTGGCGACGGCGATTATGCTTGGTGACGGCCGTGAGGATGGTGTCGACGGCAAGATCAATCCGGTTCACATCAGACCGATTTGGACAGATGACGATCTGTACACTATTCACAAGGATATCGACTTTGAGGCGGCTGCGGCTGAGCTTCAGGGTGAGGATACCGATAAGCACTTCGGTCAGAACTTCATCTATGCTGAGGCGATGGTTAATGCCTGCCTGTACGCAAGAGAAGATTACAAGGGAACCGGCACTCCGGATATGTTCATCACTCCGCATATGCTGAACGTGATGCTCCTGGCTCGTGACTTCAATGGCCGCAGGATCTATTCCTCCAAGGCTGAGCTTGCGTCTTCCCTGAACGTTGGCAACATCTATACTGCTGAGCAGTTTGCCAACAAGACCAGAACCACTTCCCAGAACAAGACGAAGAAGCTCCTGGCTATCATCGTCAATCTGGCGGATTATCAGGTCGGTTCCACCAAGGGCGGCGAGGTTGCGCACTTCACCGATTTCGATCTGAAGTTCAACCAGATGCTTTCTCTGCTGGAGACCAGACTGTCCGGTGCTAACACCAGGCTGTATTCTGCGATCGCGATTGAGGAAGATGTTACGGAGTCTTCAAACCCTTAACTGGCTTATCCGTAACGGCGATCACTGACCCGACTATCGATCTGTTTGGATTGGATTGTGACGATCTGCAGGAAGATGTCGTGGTCGGTGATGATGCGATTACCGGTACTCTGAAGTATGTGGACGACTATAGTTCTGCTTTCTCAGGAGATGAGGCAAGCGGTAACTTCATTGCTCTGCATGCTGAGGTTCCGGATGTTGATGATGTGACCATCACGATAACAATTACTAATCCGTCTACGCTTGATGAAGATGGTTGCTACGTCGGTCGTATTGCGGATAAGGACTCGCAGACAATTACTGTGGTGGCGAGCAAGGATGGTTATGATGATGTAACCAAGGTATACGATCTGAGTGGTCTTACCTGTGCATCTGAATAACATATGAGGGAAATTCAAAATGGCAGGTAAATTGTGTACTACGATCGGTTTTGTAACTACGGTCGAGGATGCAGACAAGCCTGGCAAGTGGAAAAAACAGATTACGGAGAAACAACGCTACGTAGATGTTTTAAGCTTTTCCAGACGAAGGGACGGTGAAGACTCAGTCAATGGCGATTTCAGGATCAACAACAAGCTAAGCATTCTCATGGACCCCTTTGTTCAAGAGAATTTCCGTACAATTGCATACGTTGAAATCATGGGTACGAAATGGAAGATCAGTGATGCGACCATAGCGTACCCACGTTTAATCTTGACCGTTGGAGGGAAGTACAATGCATAGCAGACATACGCTTCACGAGGCCCTGGTCGAGGCACTCGGCTCAAATCATGTATATTTCCAACCACCGGAAGAGGTTGAAATGGAATACCCTGCGATTCGCTATCAATTGCAGGGAACAAGAGTGAAGAGAGCAAATGGTGGGCTGTACTTAAACGACCAATCATATGCTGTTACTGTTATAGATGAAGACCCGGATAGCGAGATTCCTTCGCGAGTGGAACTGATCCAATACTGCAGGTTCGATCGGTTTTACATTGCGGACAATCTCAACCACTGGGTTTATGTGATTTATGTGAATAAGGAGAAATAATTATGGCAGCTGGAAAACTTAATTGGGATGCTGTTGGTGAGCATTTCTTTGAAACAGGTGTAGACCAGGGTGTTCTGTTCGTCTCCGATGGACAGGGCGGTTACGAGGATGGTGTTGCATGGAATGGCCTGACGAACGTTGCGGAGAACCCGGACGGTGCAGAGGCTACTGACATTTACGCAGACAATATCAAGTATCTGAGCCTGCGTTCTGCTGAGAACTTCGGGTTCACGATCAACTGCTATACTTTCCCGCCTGAATTCATCGGCTGCGATGGCGGCGAGAAGGTCAACGGTGTTCAGCTGACCCAGCAGAAGAGAAAGTCCTTTGGCTTCTCTTACAGAACGCTGATTGGCAATGATACTGACGGCCAGGATCATGGCTACAAGATTCATCTTGTCTATGGTGCTACGGCTTCTCCGAGCTCCAAGGACAACAATACTGTCAACGATACTCCGGAAGCGGATGAGCTGTCTTATGAGTGCACGACTGTACCGGCAGCGTTCAGCAAGTACAATTACAAGCCGACCGCTCATATCATCATCGATTCCAGAGATTTCGCCACTGAGCCTGCGAAGGCGAAGTTTACCGCGTTCTTAGATCTGCTGTATGGTAAGGACGCTGTGGAAGGCGGAACAGCTACTGCTCCGACTCTTCCGACTCCGGATGCGGTTATTGATGCGTTTGCCTGATCGATTACAACTGAATAATACTTTAGGGGCTCTGGCTATGGCTGGAGCCTCTTTACTTTGAAAGGAGAGAACTATGTACGCAAAGAAGATCAACTTTCATGACCTTGATGGGAATGAGATTAGCAAGACTTTTTACTTCAATCTGACAAAAGCTGAGATCGTCGAAATGCAGTTGTCGACTACCGGCGGCTTTGCTGAGAAGATCCAGAGAATCATAGATGCTCAGGAGATCCCGGAGATCATCAAGACATTCAAGGAGCTGATCCTGGTGTCTTATGGCGAGAGATCCGATGATGGAAAGCGTTTCATTAAGGTTAAGGACGGTCATCGTCTGGCAGATGAGTTTGCTGAGACTGATGCGTATTCCGAGCTGTTCATGGAACTGGCTACAAATGCTGACGCGGCGACAAACTTCATCAATGGTATTGTCCCGGCAGGTCTGGAGCAGACTGCGCAGGTGGGACAGCTGGTTCAGCCGCAGGACCATCAGCAGAAGGTGACGCCTATCAATCAGTAAAGACTGAGAGGTGAGCGCAATGCTTACTATAACAATTCCTGCGGTTGAGAAGTTTAATGAGGCGACAAATGAATTCATACATTACGACAGTCAAACTTTGGCGTTGGAGCATAGTCTTCTCTCAATTTCAAAATGGGAGCAAGAAAACAAAGTTCCGTTTCCTCTGATTCAGACAACCAAGCTGAAGACGCAGATTACGCCTCAGCAATTACGTGACTACGTACGATGTATGACCTTGACACAAAACGTCAAACCGGAAGTGTATGACAATCTTTCTCGGAAGAATATCGAGAAGATTCTGAAATACATAAATGATCCCATGACGGGGACTACCTTCTCAAAGCGGAAAGTACAGCATGGAAAACACCCGTCGATAACGAATGAAGTTGTCTACTACTGGATGGCTTCCAATGGGATCTGGAAAGAATGCGAGAAGTGGCATTTCAACAGGCTGATGACATTGATCAATGTCTTCAATGAGAAGGGCTCGACTGGCAACAAGATGAATAAATCGGAACTCGTGGCTCACTACAGAGAACTTAACGAGAAACGATTGGCTGCAGCTAAGAGACGAGCGAAATGAGTTAAGGAGTGGCAGATGATAGCGATTAAAGCAAAAGGTGATTACTCAAAGGCTGAGGGATTCCTTAAGAAGCTGAGAACGGCTCTCAGGAACAAAAAGCTTGAATCGTACGGGCAAATGGGTGTTGACGCCCTTGCAGCTGCCACTCCTAAACGCTCAGGGGTTACAGCTGCTTCTTGGTTTTACACAATTGAACAGTCTGATGATTCGGCAACAATCATTTGGGATAACTCAAATGTTAACAAATACGTGAAAATTGCAGTCATTCTGCAATACGGACATGGAACAGGAACCGGCGGATGGGTTGAAGGTAGAGATTATATCAATCCTGCAATGCAGCCGGTTTTCGACAAAATTGCAAACGATGCTTGGGAGGAGGTTAGCAGACTATGAGCCAGACCATAGACGATCGGGTTGTCCAATTAACGTTTGACAACAAACAATTCGAGAGCGGTGTTGCAACCAGTCTGAAGACTCTCGACAAGCTTGATAAAAGTCTGGATCTGAAGAATGGATCCAAAGGACTTGAGAGCATCGGCAAGGCAGCAGACGGAATTGATTTGTCACATCTGCAGGAAGGTGTTGATGCTCTGAATAAGAAATTTTCTGTAACTGGAACGATCGGCAGGACCGTTGTGCAGGAACTGACCAAAGACGCTCTTAATCTTGCCAAAAATGGCTTTAAGAATATTACGTCCAGTATCACCAACATGAATAAGCAGATTGTGGAAGGTGGTAAGACAAGAGCTTCGAACATTGCCAATGCAAAATTCCAGTTAAAGGGTCTTGGAATTGCATGGGAAGACATTTCTGATGATATCAACTACGCGGTTCAGGACACTGCTTATGGTTTGGATTCAGCGGCTAAGGCTGCAGCTCAGTTATCAGCTTCACAGGTTCAGGTTGGAGATGATATGAAGGCTGCCCTGAGAGGTATCTCAGGTGTCGCTGCAATGACCAACAGCTCTTACGACGATATTGCCCAGATTTTCACAACTGTAGCAGGTAACGGCAAGCTGATGACTGAGCAGATGAATCAGATGTCTTACAGAGGTCTGAATGCAGCTGCTTCGTTAGCACAGGCGTTTACGGAGAGTGAAGAATTATCGGCATGGTTTTATGAGTCTTACACAGCGCACGCAAAGAAGAACGACGAAGCTATTCAGGAAGGCGCAGCGATCACGGAGAAAGCTGTAAGAACCCTTGTAACGAATGGTGGACTTGACTTTGCTCACTTTGCTCAGGCTATGGACTCTGCTTTTGGTGAACATGCTAAAGAGGCTAACAATACCTACGCAGGTTCACTGTCGAACGTAAAGGCAGCTCTGTCTAAGATTGGTGCTGAGTTTGCTGGTCCGTTCTACAACAACATGATTAATCCTCTAAACAGGATTAAGGATATATTCAATCATTTCAGAGAAGCGGTTCAGCCGGCGATTGACGGAATCAATGAACTTGAGTTTGTAATCAGCGCAAAGATTGAGAAGATTCTGTATAACATCGATCAGCTTATTCCTGGATTAACTCCGATAGCTGAGAAGATTGGTGGCTTCTTCTCCAATATTGCAAAGAGTATCGGCGGTGAAGAGTACGAGGTTTTGGATAAAGTTCGTGCCGCTAATCCTGCAATCACTAAAACGTCTGACGTAATTGAGAAAGCCAACGAAGCTCTGAGATTGTCTCGTAAAGAGAACATCAGTGTTGATGCTGCGATTGCTCAGGTTGTTGGTACTACGAATACGGCGACTGAAGCAACGAGCTCTTACAACTCTGAACTTAAGGAGTTGGCTGAGAATGTTGACAAAGTTGATAAGACAGTAACTGAAGGCGGTTACCTTGGTTGGGACGCACTTACTGCGAAGATCAAGGAAAGCGGTGGATCTATTGAAGAGTATGAAGAGCAGTTAAAAGCGGTTGCAAAAGAGCACGGCTATAACATTGAAGGTTTGCTTGCTGATTATGGTGATGGTTTTGCGGCCTTGTTTGCAACTGGCGAACTTGGAACAGATATAGCAACAGAAGCTCTTGATCAGTATATTTCAAAAGTTGATGAAACTATTCAAGCGAATGAGAGACTTAAGGGGTCTGCTGGAGACTACACCCATACAGCTCAGGAAATGCATGATGCTATTCAGGGTATTTGGTCTGAAAAGCAGGGTAAGTCCTGGGAAGAACGTGAGAGACTTTTTACTGAGCAGGGATTTAGCAAAGCTGAGATTGATGAGATCCACGCTGTTGTTAATGAAATGCAGAAGAGTGGCAGAACGCTTTCAAGTGACATTGATACCGTCTATGGCGAGATCGATGAAACTATAGAGAAGTCTGTTGGGTATAACGAACAGCAGATGAAAAAGTTTGCCCGAGATGAAGAGCATTACGTCGGGCAGGCAGCGAAGTCAGCTAAGAAGGGGTCGAAGTCTGTAGCGCAGAACCTCTTAGAAACTGCAAATACGCTTCGTAAGAATGTTCTGAGCGTTGTTGGTGATATTGGATCTTCGTTTTCAACTGTGTTTCTTGGAGCTGATGGTAAGTCTTATGAAGAAATGAGTGGAGTGGAGAAGTTCTTCACCGGTTTCTTTAATGTGCTTAAGGTAGGCGGTCAGGGAGCATGGGCGGGACTCCAGAAACTTGGTGGCGCTGTAACTACTCTGTGGGGTATGTTTACGAAGTCTCCGGTGTTTGATTACCTGTCTGATAAGCTGGATAAGTTTGTCAAGGGCATGAATGACTTGTCATGGGAAGGGATCAAACAGAAGCACACCGATTTCAAGAATTCTCTGTTGACTAACCCGGTATGGACAAAGGTTCAGGAAGGTTGGACAGCAGTTCAGGACTTCTTTGATAAGCATTTCGATTTCAGTAAAGTTACTAATGCATTCAAGGATCTCAGTTTTGAGAAGATTGGCGACAGCATTTCAAAGACTGTTAGCCAGATCAAGACAGACGGATTAATAAATACAGTAAAATCAAAATGGACTGAATTTAAAGATTGGATTAAAAATCTTAACCCGTTTACTGGTATCAAAGAATGGTTTGATAACTTAGATGGCGAAGGAATTGTAGAGAAAGCAAAAAATGTCATTTCAGGTTTGAAGGAAAGTATTCTGGGGTTGTTCTTTGGTAGTGATGCTGAAGCGGCTGAGGTTAGTAACGAAGAATCTGGTCCGGTTGGTCAGCTGAAGAAGATTGAAGAGGAAGCCAAGAATGCAGAAACGTTCATCGATAAGATCAAGAAAGTAATTGATACAATAGCACCTTATGTACAGAAGGTTAAGAATACTCTGGCTCCGTTGTTTGAAGGAATGGGTATCAACGATTTCCTTCAGGGCGGGAAGATCCTTGCTGTGATTGGAATCCTGAGGCAGATCAAGAAGTTCATCAAAGGCTTTGAAGGTCTTGGTAAGGGAGTCACTGGCATTACTGAATCAGTTTCAGGCGCAATTGGAAACTTTGGTGGTATCGGAAAGAGTATTGCCGGGACTATTACTGAAGTTGGTAAGTCAATGTCAGCGCTTGATAAGGCGAGTGCGAGAGAAGCAAATACTGCAGCTGTCAGGAACATAGCCATTGCCATTGGTATTCTGGCTGGCTCTTTGATCGCATTGGCAAATGTGCCGCTTCCTAATCTCAATCGGGCTATCGCTATCATGGCCGGTATTGCTGGTGCTGTAGTTGTTCTTACGTTGGTCATGAGTCATTTCATGAACGCCAAAGCTAAACTTGCTGAGGCTGGGACTGCCGGTGACAAGGCTAAAGGTATCTTTGCCCCACTTCATGATGGTCTTGTAAGTATCGGTGACGGCATCAAAGAGATTGGCAAGGGAATAAAGATTGCGGCGATTGCAGCTTTGATTATGTCTGTCGTTGCAGCGATCTTTGCTTTGTACTTTGCGATCAAACTGTATGCTGGTTTGGATCCAAATGTTATGCAGACAGGTTTCCTGAGAGTAGCAGGAGTTATTGCGGCTCTTACGCTTAGCATGAGTGTTATGGCTCTTGCTTGTAAGGGAGCAGGACTTGGTCTTCTTGGCGTTGCCCCGGCAATTATCGCTATTACAGCGGCACTTGCGCTTATGGCAGGAGTTATTAAGCTCTATTCTCTGATGAGCGAAGAAACTTTCAAGAAGGGCGGAACGATGGCTGCGGCTGTTTTGATTGCTTTGACAGCGGCAATAAGCATCATGGGTCTGGCATTGAAGAAAGCTAAACCTACAGCGATGCTTGCTGCAGCAGCTATGCTTGTGACGTTGACAGCATCGATTGTCGTGCTTTCTGCAGCGATCGTAGCTTTGAGTCTTGTTCCGGTCGATAATCTTATCAAGGGTGGTATTGCAGTTGGAGCAATGCTTGCCGGTATTACAGTAGCGATCAGCGTGATGGGTAAGGTTTTGCAGAATACGAAGGCGACTACGTTGCTTGCGGCTTCTGTGGCTATTGTGGCTATGACCGCGGCTGTAGTAGTGCTATCGTTGGCTCTTGTTGGATTGTCACTAATTCCGACAGGTAAATTGCTGAAGGCAGCCATTGCCCTTGGCATTGTCATGGGTGCGTTAAAGAATTTCGCAAAAGAAGCATCAAAAACTAAAGGGACTACTGCACCGATTGTGGCTATGGCGGCGATGATTGGTGTGATTTCCTTATCATTGTATGAGTTATCAAAGATTAAAGCAGGGGATTTGGCAGGGCCTGTAGCTGCAATTAGCATAATCCTTGGATTTATGAAAGGGTTTGCTAAGTCTATGAACGGTATTGCTGGTAGCGCAAGCGTTGGTAAGTCTGTTCTTGGTATTGTGGCAATGATCGGTGTGCTGGCGTCTGTAGCTGGCGCTCTATATTTACTTGGTAAGTATGGGGATGTCGAGAAGTATGGAGCGATTGCTTCGTCGATTATCAAGACGCTTATTGGCTTATCAGTATCATTGAGGGTGCTCGGATCTTTACCGCCTACTGCTGGGTTGACCGCAGCTGCTGTTGTTCTTGGTTTTGTTGGTGTGTTTACGGCACTTAGCTTAATTCTCGCGGCAATAGATCACTTTACAGGTGGCGCAGGCGAAGGCGCAATATCTAAAGGCCTTGATCTGGCTGGTAATATGATTGAAAAACTTGGCGAGGTTATCGGTAAGTTTATTGGTGGTATTGCAGCGGGTGCTCTGAAGGCGATTGATAATGTTGATCAGAGTGCTATTGATAAAATGGTTGACTTTATCAGCAAGATTGCGGCTATCGAGATCCCGTCACAGTATGAGTTCAAGTGGGATTCCGAAGGTATCTCGTTCATTGACAAATCTCTTGTTACATTCTCGAAAGGAATGAAAGGAATTTGCGAAGCGGTTAGTTCGTTAACAGTTCCTGAGTCTGATGAAGATCTGGAGAGAAAGAGCGAATATTTTGGTCATATAGCTGATTTTGTAAGCCAGCTGGCCGGTATTGCAATCCCGACACAATATGAGTTCAAATGGGATTCTGAAGGTATTTCGTATGTAGACACCTCACTCAAGTCTTTCTCTGAAGGTATGAAGGGAGTTGTTGCTTCAGTTAATGCTCTTAAAGTACCGTCAACAACGGAAGATCTGGATTCAAAGAGACAGTATTTCCAAGATGTTTCTGGGTTTGTTGAAGGACTTGCTGCTATTCCGATCCCGATTCAGACTTCTGTAAAACTCGATTTGTCAGCAGGTGTTTACGAACACATTGATCAATCTCTTGAGACGTTTGGGCAAGGTATGCAAGAAGTTGTCGCTGCAGTCAATGCTCTACGATTTAACGGTGCAGATATTGCCAATATGCAGGAGAAGAAACAGTATTTCGACGATATTGTGGACTTTGTTGAGGGGTTGGCAGACATTCCGATTCCAATTCAAACAGCGTTTTATTTAAGTGTTTTCGACGGTACATTAAATATCATTGATCAATCATTAGAATCTTTCGCAAATGGTATGAAAGGTGTTGTTGAGGCTGCTAATGCTGTAGATCTTGGTGATACCAGTGGACTTAACGAGAAGAAACGACAGTTTGATATTATTGCAAAATTCACTAAGAAGCTCGCAGAACTTGATATACCGACGCAGACGGAAGTTGATGCTAACCTAAGTTTGTTTGGCGTTGGCGTCAGTGTCAGGGATTCTTCTCTGGTAACGTTTGCCAGAGGTATGAAAGCGGTTGGGTCTGTTCTTAACCAAATGGAGCCGATGTCTCTCTCTGAAGGGGAAGTTACATCAATGGCGAGATGTGTTGAGAAGATGGCAAATGCTGCCGCTGACATTAAACCGTGGAATAGCGGCATTAAAACTCTATGGGAAGACAATTCCCTGTCGAAGTTTGCTCAGGAAATGGCAGATGCCGCAGATCCTATAGCACAAGCTTCTCAGGGAGCAGCAGGGGTTAATCTCAATAACGTTAATACGTTAGCATCTGCTGTAACTGCTATGGTTCCGGTTATAGAGGAGCTTACAAAAGATGGTGCTGAGTATTCGACAAAACTGAGTGTTGTTTCGGATTACTCTGGATTAATAAGCAACATTGGAAACGCATTTAGTAGCTTTGATGGGATCCAGAACGTATCAGTAGACTCGATTAACCAGATTCCGGAGATTCTTGATGCGTTAGCTAAAGTAAGTGAACAGTTGCCAGAGCTTGAGACAAATTGGTTAGGTGATGTTACTAATAATCCATTCCAAAACCTTGTTACGCAGGTTAACGCTCTTGGGGACATCTCGGTGAATGTCCAGAATATCACGGATCTCTCTACAGCGTTATCTACATTGGCAAGTGATTCGGTAACCAAGTTCACAAGCGGTTTCGATGATACAGCAGGAACGGTGCAGACCGCAGTTGACGGATTAATTCAAAATGCCGTTACTGCAATTACTGCATCAAGCGAAAGTACAACTTCAGCCTTTGAGGAAGCAGGCAAGGCGTTCTTAGGAGCACTTGCTGAGGGTATGAAAGATAGTTCTGGTATTGATACCAGCGGATCTGGTTCCAGCGGAGCACAGGCTCTTGTGACTCAGATGGCTAATTCTATTAACAGTGATGCGAACAAAGACATATTTAAAGAAGCAGGTTCTGGTTTCCTGTCTTCTCTTGCAGAGGGAATGAAGGATACTGGATCAGTAACAGGTCCGGCAACGGATGCTGTCACGGCTATTTCAAATGCGATCCTTGCTCAGAAGGTTCAGCTTTCTACGGCGGGTCGACAACTGGCAGGTCAGCTTGGAGAAGGCTTCTCAAAGAATATTTCTGCGGTAGTGACTGCAGCGCAGCAAGCTGGATCCAGAGCGAAAGCAGGAGCGGCGTCCTATGAAAACTCTTTCTATAGTGTTGGTTACAACATGGGCGCTGGCTTACGTAATGGTATCAATGCGACTGTTAGTTCTATCGCAAGTGCAGCAGCAAGTGCGGTAAAACAGGCAGTTGCAGCGGCAAAGAATGCAGCAGCAGAAAAGTCACCTTCAAAGAAGACGTTCGAGATTGGTATGTACATGGATCTTGGTTTAGCCAATGGTCTTCTGAAGTACGCCAAGGTTTCGAACAAAGCTTCTGCTGGTGTTGCCAATGGCGTTATCGACACTCTTGATAAGGTGCTTGATATCCATTCACCTTCAAAGGTCATGATTAAGAAAGGTAAGCAGACTATCAAAGGTTATGCTTATGGCGTTGATAAGCAAGGCAAGATTATGACCAAGAAGAACAAGAAAGCTGCTAAGAAAGCTCTCAAACAGGAGATGCAGGACGACCGTAAAGGTGAAGCCGACAGAATTGCCGAGCAGAAAGCGGCTCTTGAGAAGGAGCTGAAGAATACAAAGAAATCAAACAAGAAAAAGCGCAAACTTCTTAAAAGTCAAATCAAAGCGCTCAGTAATTTGCAGAAAGACTACGCTACATCTGCTGAAGAGATGGCTAAGGAAGATGCGGATCGGATGAATAAAATTATCAACAATACGCAGGATGCTATTGATGCTGAAGAGCGCAAGCGGATGAACTCCATGAGCGCTGTTGAAAAACAGAAATATTGGAATGGAATTCTTTCTCAGATGACTCCTGGCTCTGAACAGTATCAGCAGGTTCTCAATAAGATCGGTGATCTCAACAAGGACATCGAGAATGAGAGACTTGAGGGATTTGAGAAGGAGCGTAACAACGAGAAAGAGCGTCGTGACATAAGCCTTGCTGAAGACCTCAATTATTGGAAGTCTAAACAAAGCCAGTTCCAGAAGGGTTCTGAAGCTTATCAGAAAGTAGCTGACAAGATCTCAAGCATTAATAATCAAATCTACAAGAGCATCAACGATTCGGAGAAGACTCTCAAAGATTCTCTGAAGACCGCTTACAAGAATCTCACTAAGCAGATAGATCAAATCTGGAAACAGTACGAAGAAGATATTAAGTCTCGTGCCAAGACTCTTCAGAATTCTACTGGTCTGTTCGACTTCTTTGAATCGAGCAGTTACGAGAGTTCTGACACGCTTCTTGAGAATCTCAGGTCTCAGACAGAAGGGCTTAATAAATTCCAGGCAAATCTGGATAAGATCAGAGTTAAAGTGAATAAATCCGGTCTTACTGACAAGGAAGGGTTCATGGATCTGCTTGAGGAGATGGGACCGTCTGCTAATGCAAATCTTGAGAATCTGTTGAATATGACAGATAAACAGTGGAATGAGTACATTGCACTGTATAACAAGAAGGCAAGTATAGCGCAGAGTGAAGCTCGTAAAGACGTTAACGTCAGCGAATACAATAAGCAGGTTCAAGAAGCGATCGATGATGCTAATGAGAATATCAAAGAACTTACCCAAACGTATTACGACGGTATCACAGAGCTTGGTGTAAAGATCAGTGAACCATCGATCAAGGTCGGAGCCAACATGGTTAACGGCATGATCAAGGGCATTACTGCTAACGAAAACGCTTTGATGAATACTGTTTCAAATATCGCTAAATCAACTATGAATGTCGCTGCATCGACTCTTGGCATTCATTCTCCTTCTCGGAAGTTTGCTATCTTTGGTAAGCAGATGGATATGGGAATGGTACAGGGTCTTGAAGCTTACAAGAACAGAGTTACTGATGCTACAGCAGCTGTAGCTGACGAATCTCTGCAGGCCATGCAGGATGCTGTTAACTATGCGTCTATGATTGGAGCGTCGGATTACGACTTTAGTCCAGTGATTACTCCGGTATTGGATGATTCGTTGATTGCAGAGGGTATGGATCAGATGTTTGCACTGTTCAGTCAGCAGAGAGCTATACAGCTTTCTCCGAATGAGCAGATGATGGGCATCGCTGCGGCTGTAGGAATGCAGCAAAATCAAAATGAACTCTTTAATAACGCTTTGGAGCGCCTTGCAGGCATTGTTGCTGATAACGGCGGTTCGATCGTTAATAACAATGAGTTCAACATAACTGGTAACAATCCGAGAGAAATCGCTAATGAGGTTTCAAGGATTCTTAACAAGCAGGTACAGCAGAAGGAGCGCATATGGGCATAATTGTGTTTAATGGAAAGTCCTCTCGGGACCTCCACGTAGTAGTGGAACACCCTCCTGCATATGATAGTCCCGAGAGAGACTATGAAGTAACCCAAATTCCGGGTAGAAATGGAGATCTCGTTCTGGATAACGGAGGTTATACCAATGTTGAAAGAACATATGAGATTGCTGTTGACGCCCGGAAGGAAGGTTTCTCCAGAAGAGTTGGTGCAGTCATGAGCTGGCTTCGGTCAGCTTCTGGCTACGCCAGGTTAGAAGACTCTTATGACAGGGATTACTATCGGATGGCTTGCTACAGCGAGGCAAGTTCCGTAGAAAACATAGAAAATGAGGCAGGGAGATTGACGATCACGTTCGATTGTATGCCTCAGAGATTCCTGAAGCGAGGCGAGATTCCGGTTGAGTTTGAAGACGCAGGAGCCTTGTACAATCCTACAGAGTTTGTTGCAAAACCTCTGATTGTAGTCAGGGCAAGTAACCTTTCTGACGGTCGAGTTACTGTTGGAGATGGAACCTTGACATGGGATCAGCGAGATGCTGCCATCTGGTATGACGATCAAGGAATGCCTCATGTTACAACTCCGGAAGTGTATGAAATCACTTTGGATTGCGAGCTTCAGGATGCATATTGCGGCACAACAAACTGGAACAAACATGTCACGGGGAAGTTCCCTGAGATGCAGCCGGGAAGGAATAGTGTTTCATTTGTTGGTGCTGAATCAATACAGATTATTCCGAGGTGGTGGACGATATGAAACCGATTCTATACGAGTCTACAGAGACTAACTTCAATCCTAACACAAGGAATTATGGTCTTGGGGTCTTGTCGGATGTCGTAAGCTGTAAAGTTGTGGAGCAGTTGAACGGTTCATTTGAGCTTTCTATGACTTATCCTCTCAGTGGAAATCACTACAGCGACATACAGCTTGATCGGATAATCCTTGCTAATTCCAAGCCGAGGCAGGCAAGAGCTCAGGCATTCAGGATCTACGAAATCTCAAGACCTATGGACGGTATGGTTGAGATCAGTGCAAAGCATATTAGTTATGATATGTCAGATTATGTGGTCCAGCCAAAGTTTAAGAACGACATCACAGTGGATCCTGTAACGGCAAACAATGTAAGAGACGCTATTCAGGCAATTAGAGATTTGTCCTATCCGAAGAATGCTCAAGGGCAACCGGTGTGTCCATTTAACATTACTTCTGATATCGTGGAAGAGGGCGAGTTCTCTATCACAAAGCCGGCATCAGTCAGATCGTTTCTTGGAAGCGATAGTGGCAGCTTTGTTGATGTGTATGGTGGCGAATGGGAGTTTGACAACTATGAGTGCATTCTTCATGCAGAACGTGGGAAAGATAACGGGGTAAAGATTTTGTATGGTGTCAATATGACAGACATCAATCAGGAAGAAAACATCGAGAACATGTACACGGCGATCTACCCTTACGCAGTTCATGCTAATGGATCGCTGACGTATGTGTATAGACTTAACCCTGCTGTTCCTGCAGATAAGGCTGTAGCTCCGAATGCTCCCCTGATCAAACTCGATGGAGATTTTGCACGGCAGAAGGTTTTGCCTTTGGATGTGTCGTCAAATTATGGACAGTTCCCTTCAGATCGTATTGATCCGACTCCAGATGATTCCAAGAGAGGAACTACATCAAGTGGCAGGCCAACTCCGTATCAGCTTGTGAATGCTACCCTGTACTATATTCAGGAAAACAAGCTTGGAGAGCCGAAAGTGGATCTTAATGTGTCATTCGTGGATCTCTCTGAGGTTCTTGGGCTCGGATTCTTCCATGATGTGGATCTCGGTGATACGGTTCACGTATATTTTGAGAAACTTGGTATTGAAACTGAGTCCCGGTGTATCAAGGCTACATACAATGTTCTTCTGGATCGTTACGAGAGTCTTGAATTGGGCGATGCAGCGGCTACGTTGGCGGACACCATCGCTAATCAAAGCACTTCTCAGGCTCAAGCTGATGAGCAGAATTTGGTCAGATACAACTCTTTGCAGTTGGCTATTCAGGAAGCATCTGATGCTATCAGTGGAAACAACGGTGGTTATGTTGTGATTCATGATTCCAATGACGATGAATACCCCGATGAAATCCTTATTATGGATAAACCAAGCGTTCGGGAAGCCGGTGTTGTCTGGCGATTCAACAAGAGCGGTTGGGGTGTTTCTGAGAACGGATATGACGGTGAGTACGGCATGGCGGCTTATCTTACCGATGTAAGAGATAGTTCTGGAAAGATAATTCATAAAAAAGGTTTTGTTGCTGACTATATCACTGCTGGGACACTCAAGTCTTTGAAGATCCAGAATGGTAACTATAATTCCTCAACCAAGAAGTATGCTTTTGAAGTGGATGAAAATGGCAATGTTTATGCCCAGAACGCAACGATCAAAGGCGAGATCATAGCTTCGTATATTCATTCGGAAACTAAAAATTCTTCCGGTGAGTATACGTTCTACATATCAGTAAGTGGCCAGATTAAAGGTGCTACTATTACTTCTAAAGGTAGTTATACAGAAATGGTCATGTCTGGTGGATACATCACCTCTTATGCAAATAATGCGTTAACTTTACAGGTGGGTGATACCGGATTTGATTTGTATAACGGCAATTACAATAAACAGCTTGGACATGTCGGTACCACTTACTGGGTAAAGAATAGAAACTATAAAGGCATGGCTATCAATATTGATAGTGAATGCCATTTTATATCTATGGGATATAGAACTAAACAGTCGGATTCATATACCGCTTTTTTAAGTTTTAACAGAACGACCAATGTGTTTGATACAGAGATTGGTATTCATCTTGGTGTAAAATTTTACACAAATGGCTGGGATTTTTGTTTATATGGTTCTGGTTCTAATTACGGCGGATTATATTTTCAGAACGGTGGTTATATTAAACAGAGTACTGACGGTTATATAGGGGTATGGAATAAACCACTTTATACTGATAAAGGATTGAGGGTCTCTGGTGGTACTGTGGATTTTAATGTTACGACCTATGTGCACGACGGTACTTACAAAAGTATACCTGTTTTATCTCGTGTTGTTAGCGGTTGGTTGGTACATAAGATAGGTTTACAATGGAGCGGTTCAAGACTTGGCGTTTTTGTTGATAACTCGCACGTTGGATACGTGAACTTATCGTGGTAATGAAAGGAGTGCAACTGATGATAATAAAAATGGAACAGGCTATGCAGTATCTCATGGTCCTGAGGAATATGCCACCGGCGACAGGAAAGGTTGGTTACGCAATCTACCGTAATATCTCTCTTCTGGACTCGGCGACAAAGGAATTCCAGAAAATGCAGGACGACCTGATCATGAAATATGGTGAGAACGGTAGAATCAATCAGGATTCTCCAAACTTCGGAATATTCATTACAGAATTGACCCCTCTCTTGGACATAGAGTGTGAGGTCAATCTTTTTATGATCGATGAAGACGAGATGTATAACGATGCTCTGTCTTACAAAGATTACTTGGTATTACAGGAGCTTATAGTAAAGCCAAAAGAGGAGGTGACAGTGGATGGCGGAAGGAGTAGTAATCCGGGCGAACATAGACCTGACACCAGGGTCGCAAGTGTGTCCGGTTCTGGATGTCAGCCAGTATGACGCTGGCGTAACTTTCATCTTTACCATCTATAAAGATGGACAGGTGATGAATCTTGGCGGTTACATCGCTGCGATTTATGGCGTTAAGCCTGACAGACATGTGTTTCTGTATTCAGCAGCATGTGAAGAAGCGACGGTTTCGTTTAAATCAACTTCTCAGATGTGTGCTGTTCCGGGAGATACTATTTGTGAAATCAGGATTATGAGCGCGACGACTGATGAGAACATCGGTACAGGAAACTTCATACTGAATGTTGAAGAGAGCCCTCTGCAGTACGCAGGGGACTTTTCAGATAATGACATTCCTGGTGTGTTGGACATTGCCAAGGCTCAGGCAGCGGCAGCGAGTGCTTCAGTCTCACAGCAGCAGGCAGCTCGATCTGAGACAAGTGCTCATAACTCTGCGATCAGCGCTGAAAACTCAGATAACTCAGCTCAGCAGTATGCTGCATTGGCTCATACATCGGAAGATAATGCAAGAGTTTCAGCAGAAGGTGCAGCAGGAGTTGTTAAGCGTTACGTAGTTATCGATAGTAAGAAGTACGCTACCAAGATCGTTGTAACCAACGGCATTCCCCACATCGAGTTTGATGAGGTTACAGACGAACAGGGCAGTGATTACGCAGCTTACATGACCAAACAGGAGGTCAACGATGCTATTGATGAAGCCTTGGATGCGGCTAATGCTGCAAGAGATAGAGCTGAAGCAGCTGCTAATACTGCGGCGTCCACCGTAGCTTCTGCAACAGCATCGGCTGTTGGTGCTGCGGAAGATGCAAGAGATAGAGCTGAGATGGCTGCAGATAATGCTGAAGAAGCGGTTGAAGATGCTGTGGCTGACGCAATTACAAGAGCTAATGCGGCTATGGATTCAGCAAGAACGTCAGCTTCTGCAGCAGCATTTTGTGCCAAGAAGACGATGGAGATCGACGAAACGCAGTACGCAGCGACTGTTGCGGTCGATGGCGGGATCCCAAGGCTGAAACTTGCTGAGCTTGATCCGGAAGAAGGCGACGCTGATGTTACGTTTGTTAATAACGCAACGTTTAACGCATTTGTTAACCAGGTAAACGATACGTTGGCTGATCATGAACGTCGTCTTGCTGCTCTTGAATCAAGGTAATAAATAAGAAAAGGAGATATTTCAAAATGAGTGTACATCTTTCTGAAGGTGAAATTGGTTTTCCTTCGTACTCCCAGATGGAGAGACTGACGGAAGCGGTAGAAGAGATTGCGGGTATCAGAGACACGTCTTCCATGAGTGCTCTGGAGCATATGATCGGTATCCAGTTCATTGCCGGGCGTACTGGTAAGGTTTGGAAGAGGAAGATCTGGAAGGTTGGCACCAACACTACTTCTGATTGCCCGGCTATGGATGAGTACGAGGAAGGGTTTGCTACGCCGTTTACGGATAGTGTTGCCGGTAACGATCCGTACATGGATAACTATGAAGTCTTCCGGTGGGAGCACGTCAACTATACGAGAGATGCTGATGACGGTACTGCTCGTGTTGTGACGCTTGAAGGTTATCCGGACTACAAGACTGAGGGCGCTGTAGACGTTGGTACAATGCTTCCGACTTTCTGGTGGAAGTTCGAAGAGCATGATACCTATTACGAGTTATATTTCTCGGACTCTCCTCATGATGAGCTTGGCCTGATTCCGTGGAAGGATGCTGTGAAGACGAACGGGCTTGTCCTGCCGTACTTCATTGTTTCTTCCTATTATTCAGGCAACGCTTCTGATAATAGGTGGAGATCTCAGCCGGGGCTCGTTCCGATCTCGACTTCCTACAACACTATGGTAACCAAGTATCAGGAGAAGGGTGATGGTTACTGGGGTGCTGGATCTGATCTCGCTTTGTTGGCATGGATCTACCTGGTTGTGAAGTATGGTACTAAGAACTCACAGAAGGTATTCAAAGGCTGTTCAAGTTACAACCTGACAGCGAATGTTGCTCTGGCAGAGACTGACGTAAGGCATGTCAAGGTTGCTACACTCGGTTCTTGGGAAGTCGGTGCACAGGTTTGCATAGGTCCTGGAGCGCTTGGAACACCTGGATCCAAAGCTGACAGAGTTACTATTACCTCTATTGAGCAGGTTACTGTGGACTCTACAACCTATTTCCAGCTGAACCTGGATCTCGATTCTCCGATCAGTGTTACAACTGAAGACAAGGTCTACACCAATCCGTACAGAGCCGGTAGCACTGACAAGGTCATGGGTCACTATGATGGCTCTATGACGAGCAATACTTCTGGTCACTTCCCGTTCAGAATTTCCGGTATTGAGCTCATGAACGGTCAGGCAGTTATTGCTTCTGATACTGTAATTGATTTCCTGAATAACCACTGGAAGGTCTTCAAAGCCAAGAAGGGCGTTGCTCATGTACAAAACGCTCATACTGGCTACACACTGGTTGGTGAATGCCCGGCATTTACTTCAGATGGTTATGTGGCGAATATCCTGCCTGATATGGATACTGCAGGGTATATTCATGAGGAAAGAGGTTCTTCTGACGCTCTTGGAACCGGAGATTACCATTACAATGGTGGTACTGAAGTTGCAGATGGTACACTGCGTCAGTGGTATTCCCTTGGCGCCCTGAACAGCGGCTCGTTGGCTGGGTTGTGCTACGTCCTTGGTAACGCTGGGCTGTCGGTTTCGGCCTGGGACTACGGGTCTCATGATTGAGCCATTTTCCCCGAGGTCTCGGGGGCGGAGCTCCTGAGCCGAGGGATTTGTTAGTTAACTAAGAAATTCAAAATAAGGGACCATTAGTGCAGACCCGTGGCGTCAGTGGTATTCCATTGGCAACCTGAACAACGGCTCGAAAGCTGGGTTGTGCTACGTCAATGGTAACAATGGGCTGTCGAATTCGAACTGGAACTACGGGTCTCATGATTGTAAACAGAAGAACATAAAAAGAAAGGCACTAATGATCGTGGGTAACACCATTCATTGTAACTCAATGACCTGAGCAGATGCTCAAACTTCTTCAAGGAAAACCGGGTTAGTAACAATAGGCGAAGACTCGGAGGAAAACCAATCAAATACTATTATGAAGAGATTATGTAAAGATATCGACATCACGGATGTTGATTTTATAAAAGATGCGGTTAAGGATTGTCTGGATCACAAACCGCAAAAGGCAGGTAGAAGAGCTGATGTTCAAAGGGTGATAAACCTCTTTGGGAACATAGACAGAGTGGCGATAGAGTTATCACAGCAGATACAGGACAAAGACCTATATTTGCCAGAGATAAGATGGAAAACGATAGAAGAGTGGGGCGGTACTGAGATGAAAGTCCGCCTCATTGCTATTGAAGACATCTGGATCCAGTTCTTCGACTATATTTGTGTTCATGGACTTGAACCTCTCACAAAAAGAATCGGATTCTACCAATGCGGATGCGTCAAGGGTAAGAATGGAAGAAAAGGCAAAGGGCAGATCTGGGGGATTCATCAGATCTATTCCTTCATAAACAAGCGGCATGACCGGTATTGCATCAAATCTGATGTCAAACAGTGCTATCCGTCAATCTCGCAGAAGATCCTGATGGTATTCTTGCAGAGACATGTCAAGAATAATATGTTGCTGTGGTTAGTGCGGCAGGTCTTGTCGTTAGCCGATAAAGGTGGACTTCTCATTGGATCAAGACTTTCGATTCTCTTATGTCAGCTCTACATGAGCATTGTTTACCACAAGATGGAATTCATGGCATACAAAACGGTTACCAGAAATGGTGTTCAGAGAAGAATACAGCTGTATGATCGGATGATCGTCTTCATGGATGACATTTACTTGTTCGGTAAGAATGCCAGAGATCTACACGACGCTTTCAACATCTTGCAAGGTATCTGCATGTCTCTTCATATGACACTTAAAGACTCCTGGATAACCATAGATACGGAACACGCTACAGTTGACGGTATGGGATTCCGGGTAGGTAAAGGCTACATAAAGATGCGACGTAATAACTATCTCAACGTAAAGAAAGCTGTCAAAGCTTATAAGCGCAATCCAAACGTCAAAACTGCAAAGACGCTTGTCTCATATCAGTCTGATGTAAAGTGGAGCGATAGTTACAGGTTCCGTCGTAAATATCACTGGAAGTCTCTCTACAGAGACGCAAGGAGGAGGATCAGCGATGAAAGCAAGATTCGAAACTCAGGTGCCTGCGGTAACAGTGTACCCGGAAGATGGCAACAATGTCTGTATCCAGATTGCGCTTGATGAACAGCCATTCTCAGAGACTGATGCAGAGGGTAATGTGTTCGAAGGCTTCGAGTATACATTCCATGAATTCCACATCGACAGAGACGAAATCGACCTGGATGATGTGAATGAGTTCCCCGAAGACTATTTGGATTATCCGTTTCCAATACCGACTCTTGAGGAGCGTGTTGCGGCACTGGAAGCAGTCCAGCTTGAAAACATGGAGGGCTAAGTTATGAGCGCGAATGTCGAGTTTCTCAGAATTCAGTACAGACTTCGTAAGATTACAAAGGCTAAGCTGAAGGCTATGGTTACGGCTGGGACTATTACCCAGGAGGAGTATGAATACATTATTTCTGCTTAAGTAAGTAGAAGAAAGGGTACAGGATTATGCTATGAATGCCTCAGAGACACAAGTTTTATTGACGGCATTGTTTTCCTCTATCTTTGGATCGGGATTCATGTCATTCGTTATCTTCATGATCCAGAGAAGAGACAAAAAGAAAGAATCGAGATCTGCAGAAGCAGAGATGCTCATAGGTCTCGGTCATGACAAGATCGTCTATTTGACAGATTGTTATGTGAAAAGGGGCGCAATCACATTAAAGGAGAAACGAAACCTTGAGTTTCTAGCACAGCCATACTTCAAAGCCGGCGGAAACGGTGACGGCAAGATTGGATATGACGCTTGTCAGAAGCTTGATGTGGTTTCAGAAGACGTTGCGGAAGAAATGGACTTGATGATCAAAAGAAAGGAGTATGGGATCGATGATGATGAGTAATAAGACGTATGACGTACTTAAGTGGATTGCTCAGATCTTTCTCCCGGCTGCAGGAACCTTATATTTTGCTCTTGCTAAAATCTGGGGTTTCCCGTATGCGGCAGAAGTCGTGGGGACAATCTCTGCGATCGATGTATTCCTTGGTGCTCTCCTTGGAATCAGCTCTTCACAGTACAAGCAGAATATGAAGTACATCAATGAGGACCCTATCGAGTAAGGAGGTGATCCTAAAATGTGGTACCGGGTAAGATTGTCATGGGCTGACACAGGGTCTCAGCTCGGGGCATATGCAATTTATGAAAACGCTGTAAAGAAAGCGAATGAAGTAGGCGGTTACTCAGTCTTTGATGAATCTGGTAACTGCCTTTATACTTCCCCGCTTCCTATTAAAACAATGTCTTACAAGGCAAAACTCCTGAAGAAGATCGGGAACCATGCCAAAGGTAAGAAGGTTGTCGTTACAAGAAACAAGAAGAAGCAGTGGATCATTGAAGCTGATGGAACTGTTGTTCCGAATAAGAGTGACATGGATCTCCTTACTCAGATCTATGATCCGAACTGCAGATACTCTAAAGAGCAGGTAGAAGCGTGGATCAACGCTCAGGGCACTGCATCCTCTACCGAGTGGCTCTTCTGGTGCAACAAGTATGGCCAGAGAGTCTACATCTTCAAAGGTAAGAAGGGTGCATGGGTCCTGCAGAAGAGCTACAAGTGTGGAACCGGTAACATCAAGTATGGAGACGGCTCTGATCAGGGCGTAAACTTCAGCTGGAAGATCTGGGACAAACAGAAAGTCTTCGAAGGACCTCACGGAAAGCAGTATTACAACCAGCATTATTCCTCGAAGTGGGGTAATTCCATTCACAAGGGGTCTGTTGGTAAGCCTTCTACGCACGGTTGCATTGCTCTTGCAGAGAAAGCAGCAATTTGGGTATTCAATAATCTTCCTATTAATACTCGTGTTGTTGTGTTCTAAGGAGGAAATTCAAAATGAATGTGGTAAAACAGACATCAACTGCTCATACTACGTATTCTCCTGGAAGAGCCATAACATATTTGGCAGTTCACTACACGGCAGGAGTAAGTTGTAAGGCAGGATCTGCGAGGGGGTGTGCTTCATGGTTTGCAAATCCCGCAGCAGGAGGTGCTGCAGATTACATTGTAGACGAAGCTGAGCTGGTGCAGTACAATCCGGATCCAAGGAATCGTTACTGTGCTGCTGTTGGTGGAGCAAAGTTCAATACTAAGGGTGGAAGACTCTACAGTATTGCCAAGAACTCCAATGTCATTAGTCTTGAGATCTGCAGTGGCAACAAATCCGGTAAGATTACTTTTCCTAATGATCCGAAGTATTATTTCACCGAGGCTGTCATCAACAAAGCGATCGAGGCGGTGCAGTATCTCATGCAGCTCTACAGCATTGACGCTGAGCATGTCATCAGACACTATGACGTCAATGGAAAGTGCTGTCCTGGCGTGATCGGTTGGAACAAGGATTCCGGAGATGAGAGCAAGTGGGAAACGTTTCATGCTGCAATCGGTGGGAAGCCAATTCAGTATTATCGTGTAGGTACTGGTTGGGTTGACGGCAAGTGTCAGAATCAGGTTGGAGCATATACAATCCTTGAGAACGCTAAGAATGCGGCAGATCAGTATGGCTACAAAGTATTTGACTCTGAAGGCGTTCTGATCTATCAGGGAAAACAGCCTGTGACACCTGATGGGAATACTCAGGCAAGGACGATCAATACACTGTCAAATGAACAGCAGAAGGCCGCTGCCATGCTGGAACTGGTGCATAAGGTTGACAAGTCTGGTATTCTCCCTTCTGTAACCACAGCTCAGATGATTCTGGAGTCAGGCTACTGTGGAACAGATCTCGCCGTGAACGCGAACAACTGCTTCGGCATGAAAAAGTCTTTATCAGGGAATACTTGGCCGAACTCCACTTGGGACGGAAAGACAATATACACAAAGAAGACTCAGGAAGATGATGGTCATGGTAATTACTATTGGATAACCGCGGACTTCCGGAAGTACCCTTGTGTAGAGAACTCTATCATGGATCATTCTGCATACCTGCTTGGAGCTATGAATGGCAACAAGAAGCGTTATGCAGGACTTACCGATTGCAAGAACTACAAAGATGCCATTACGCTGATCAAGAATGGTGGTTATGCTACAGACACTCGCTATATTGCGAAGATCTGTGACATCATTCAGAGATTTGGTCTGGACAAGTATGATAAGGAGAGTGGCGGCAGCGATGTAAAGCCTAAACCAAAGCCGACTCCAACACCGGATCATGGTGATGGTTATAAGTGGTACAGAGTCAGGAAGTCATGGTCTGATGAGAAGTCTCAGATCGGGGCGTATGAAATATTGAATAATGCTATCAGCAAGGCAAAAGCGAATGCCGGGTACAAAGTATTCGACAACGATGGGAACGTCGTTTATAGCGGTTGAACTTGTTCAAAATGAGGACGTTCCTACATTATTCCTATACCTATCGCCGTTCTGGCCCGTATTTCCTGTATATTTGCGAGTTCCATCATATAACTGACAAGTATAAGGAGTAGGGCCAGAATAGGCTGAAGTAGAGGGGTTTACGGAGTTCTCAGAAGTGTTTCAGAGTGGAAAAACGTAGGTTATTCCTACACCATTCCTACACTTTTGAGAGCTCAGTTCTTAAGAATTCAATGTCTCGATCTGTGTATACTTTCTCAGTAATGTCCTTGATTGCGTGTCCGACCATATATTTGATTGCATATTCATCTACGCCGGCTTTCTTGCAAAGGGTAACGAAGGTCTTTCTTCCGTCATGAGGTTTATGCTCGGAACTGAAGTTAAGTTCTTTCATTAATCTATAGAAGTTTCTCCGGAACCTTTCGTATCGTATATGCGGTATGATGAGGTACTCACCGCCGACTGACATCGCATCGCTGACAAAGCCTTTAATTTTTTCATGGACAGGGACTAAGCGATCTCTACCCGCATTAGTCTTGATTCCTCCGATCATTGTCCAGTTCTCCAAATCTACATTCTTTGAACGTAACTCAATGAGTTCAGTAGGTCTCCAGCCAGCGTAACACTGGATCAGGATCATTCGTACTGTTTCATTGTCTGTATGCTGCCAGAGAGTATCCAGTTCTTCATTGGTAAATGCTATGTGGTTTACTATCTCTTCATCAGCATCTCTGTCAATGTGGATCGCTCTGGAATAGTTATGATCGGTCAGGTCGTACTCCAATGCATAGTCCAGTAACAGATTGAGAACCTTGTGAATGCTCTTCTTGATCGAGTAGGACTCCCCTTGGTCAATACATAGCTTACAGTGTCTTGTCCGGATGTCTCGAACGCTCATGTCTTTGATACCGGAACAGCGTTTCCAGTTAGTTGTTACCGATCGGACAGACTGCGGCGACACTTTCTGCTTATATTTCGGTAACCATTCTTCATAGAGCTGTTCTAAGGTCTTGGTTTCATTCAGATCATAAGGATCGCGATTGTATTCCAACAGCGCAGTGTAGGCTTCGTTGTATGTCTTGAAGTAGGCTTGTGGTTTCAATGATTTGACGATTGGTCTTCCTTCAGGTGTCTTGCCAATGGTAACCACGGCTCTGTAGGGCTTTCGCAATCGCTTTGATTTGATCTTGCTGATCTGTCCGAATCCATTTGGCAATCGCAGGTGTTCGTGTTTCATAGCTCCTCCTTTCCGTTGTAGTTAGATGTGGTTAGTAACTTAGATTAGCGAGTGGACGTAGTAGAACGTATAAGTCCTCCGCATAAAAATCACCCCCTATGATGGAAGGAGGTGATTACAGTGCTCCACTGGTATTTTGCCGGTGGGTATTACTACGGATTCATGCCCTGCTGGGGGAAGTACGTTCAATTTGAATCGTATGAAGAATTCGTAGGTACCTACTACGAGCACCACCACTAACTTACCATTGAAGGAACTTGCTTGTCAACCAGGCAGGCAGTTCCTTTTGGTTTTGTCCGGAAGAGGAGTACGCAGGTGACAACTAACAGGCATAAGTTCGGTTCATAGCGAATGAAAGGAGGAGAACGCTATGGAACAACTTATGTTTGGTGCTGGATCGGTACCGGTTGCTGTCGCTGCAAAAGTTTACGGGAAGGATAGGTCATGGATACGTGCAGGGATTATCTCGGGTTGGCTTCCGATCGGACACGCTACGAGAGATGGTCAGAGAATCACTTCATTAGAAGATGAGAACTCAAGGTATGGCAGGATCAACTTCTACATCTCGCCCAAGAAGCTCTATGAGGAAACGGGATATATTTGGAGAGGCGGTGATCTGTCATGAGTACACTGATCCGTCCAGAGGTTTCTGAGAAGAACAAGTATTGGATCTCAAGACATCGTTACTATGAAGTGAAGCATTTCTGTCTGCAGTACACAGAATGGCAGGAGGAGTGTAACAGGATCGACGACTATATTTTGAGAAGTTATGTTCCTCATAGCTTTGATCATTCTCTCGGGGATCCTACAGCATACTTTGCAATACGTCGTGCAGCACTGACGAAGAACATGCAATTAGTTAAGGAGATTGCTATGAAGTCTGATCCGCAGTTGTGGTCTTATATTTTTGAAGCTGTTACTAAAGAATACTCATTTGTCTATCTCAGGTACACTCTGGACATGCCGGCGGAGAAGAAGATGTATTATGACCGCTATCGTAAGTTCTTCTGGTTACTCAGCAAGTCGCATTGAATGTCATGCCTTTAATGGAAACTGTAGATTTCATGAAAGGAGATGATTATGAGAATAGGTGAAAACTCGGAGCAGGCAAAAGAGTATATGAAAAGGAAGAAAGGCGTTAGAACGGTTGGTCCGCATGGTAATCTCGGGAGAGTAGACCCACAGTCTGTAGCAATGCGCTGTGACATGCTTGGGATACCATGGTGGACGAGTGCTTGGCCTTACTCAAGCGGTATTCATTGCTATATTCCGGAAGACAATGTTTGGAATGGGATTAAGGCAGCTTCCAGGTATTGATAATAAGGGCTCGGACTAAGTGTTCGGGCTCTATATTTTCGCATAAAAAGTACCTCCTAAGATGGAACTGTTAACGCTACATCCAAAGGAGGTAATCATGGAAGAATATGTCCGGCAACTATACTTCGAGGAGTACCTTACGATCCAAGAGATCGCAATGGCAACAAATCTAAGTATTCCACACGTCAGGCACATTCTCGGGTACCCACCCGAAGTGTAGCATGAACGCGGAATTTCCGCAAGGGGGCTCGGAGTAAAATCTGAGTCTCCGGTTTTTCGCACCAATTACATAGTCTTATATGGAAACAATTGAACTCTTATAGAAAGGAGATTTTATTATGAAGGACGAAACAAAAGCTAAGATTAAAAGTGTAGCTGGAGCATATTGGGAGGGTTTCGCTCACCCCATTAAAACGGTTTTAGATGACGAAGTACGCGACTTTGACACAGAAGAGCATGTAGCACAGTTAGCAGGATATTACACAAGATGTGCATCTTATGGACTGTTGCTTGGTGCAGCTCGTGCAGGCGTATCGTGGAAAAAAGCTTGGAATCGCGGAGAGGTGGCGTTGCTTGATCAGAAGGTTGGAAAGTGGCACACGAGAACTTTTGTGCTGAAACCCGGAGGAGTAAGATTTAAGAGTAAGAGATAAGAAGGGAGGTTTCCACAACTTAATAACAGAAGGGCTTCTGTATAATGCAGGGGCTCTTCCTTTTGTTCTTGAGTACGTGGGTGACACTCCTTCATGATATCGTGTTCGCATCGAATACTACCTCTTATATGGAATAGTAGACCATTTTTAATAAGGGGAGGTAACACGATGTTTAAGAAAAAAGATTTTGTAACTGTAGTATTTAGTCGCAAGATTGAGGATGTTACAACAGCCGGCACAATCATGATGATCGTTACTGGCGATAAAGACGCCGGGTATTATGACGACTTCAGATTTGGAGGTCAGATGTTTATCAAGACTCATTGCAGGAGATTTAGGTATTGGTTGGCAAAGAGATTCTTAAAGGTATACGCCCCGGACTTATGTGGATTCAACTGCCCGGAAGTATGAACTAAAGGAGTCATAGCAAATGCTGTGGCTCCTGTTTTCTTTTGAAAGGAGAGAACTATGAAGGGTACAGCAAAGAGAACTCGTATGACAAAAGACGTCAAGCAGAAGATCCACGATCTGTTTAACAAGGGACACCATACAGGTTCCATTGCGAAAGCTTTGCATATTGCTGAGTTTCAGGTAGTAAAAGCTCTGCAGCTGGATCTTATGCAGCGTCGTGTCGAGTTCGGAAATAGGAGACGACGATGATGAAGCGATTTTTTGAAACTATAGACATAACTGATTGGCCTATTGAAGACATTGTTAAGAAACAGGAAGAGTTAAAGCAGACACAGCATAAAGACTCTTATATTTCGGAACAAGAAGATAAAAAGAGGCTGATTGTTCATTGGAAGGAGGAGTGGAATTGGTGTTAGAGTTATGGGCAATTTACTTGTTAGGCGTTGTTGTTGGTGTTATAGCGAATACCGTTATTCGTCTTTATAGCACTCGTAATACAGCTTACGGATATATGGACGTATTGTCAGAGGCAAGAGATGACGGAGAAGTATCGGTCTACAGAGCAGTATTAAGCGAAAAAGACCTTGAGAATCTTCCGAATAGAAGACGGGTTGTCTTGAAGGTTCGCATGGAAAACAAGGACTTTAATGGAAACAATTAACTTATAACTTGAAAGGAGATTGTAATGGAAGAGTTTTATGAGAGCGACTTGTATAACGTAGCGACAGATGTAATGAAGAAAGCGGCTACAACGAAGGACAAGGATTATCAGAGATTGGCAGCGGACTTTGCAAAGGTTGTTGCGGATCATGAGAAGAATCAGGTTGAGGGTCTTAAGAACCAGCTCGAAAATTCAATCGAGAAGGAAAGACTCGAAGCTGAAAAGAAGGAGTGGTCCCGGCAGCATAAGATGGAATGGGTCAAGTTGACAGTTTTTGTCGGTGTAACTGTAGCCGGCGTAGCAATAGAGAATAAGTACATGGTAAGCAGCTGGTTTAGCAAGACATTCTTGCAGAAGGCAGCTCCGAAAATCTAAGTTGAAAGGAGGTTTCCGAACGGGAGTCATGGCAAATGCGGTGACTCCTTATATTTCTAAGCTTTGAGATAACAGCTACCAAAAAAGGAAAAGGAATAGCATGAGATATCATTTTAAAGCTAAGAAAACGTACAATTGTAACCACGGTATAATCTATAATCCGCATCATCCTATCTATAATCGCTGCACCTTATATTTCAAAGATGGAAAAGGTCTTTGTGTGGTTCAACAGAGATTTAAACCGTTTAACAAATCCACATGGTGGTCAGAGGTGAGCTTTGAACTGGCTGATGCTATATTTGAGCATCCAGGTTTTAGTCATTACTTTAAGACTCATGCCAGGGAAGAAGATGAAAACGGATTCTATCCTACGGTAACAGTTCGACAGATTATGTGGGCTCTCAGGATGAACCCTCTCAAGAAAGAGCGGTGGGAAACAGTGTTTGATCGAAAGGAGATTTAAAAGTTGAGCAGAATGAGAACATTGAAGAGGGGTATCATCTCTGGCAAATATCATAACGTCCCAAAGACTGTCATGGTGTGGGCGGTTATGTATTACAAATGTGAGGATTGTGGTGCCGGTTACAACATATTTCTTGAGAATACCCTTGAACGTCATAACGGCAAAGATCATAAGCCTGTACCATTTGGTATTCGCTGCAGGAAATGTGGCGGGTTTCATTGCTATGACAGGAGCGGTCTTGTAAGACTTAAGGAAGAAAGACCATTACGATCTGGCGAGAATTACTTCAGAGATGATCCTAAGATGGATTGCGGGAAACCTGTGGTATGCAAAGAAGGCTGAGTTCGCACAAAATACTTCTCCTGATATGGAATAGTAACTATATTTGATAGGAGGTAGTATTATGAGAACGTTGGTTAAAATTGCAAATGTTATGTTGATTATCACGGCAGTAATTGCAGCAGTAGCATTGACGGTAAGTCTATCCAGTGCATGGCTGGCGTATGTACCATATGTGAATTTAGCAGTGGGATACGCATCGCCGATATTCTGGAGATGCCTTGTATCAATGTTTTGGTGGGTAGTTTTGCGGTGGTTCTTCACCAAGATTAGCAAGAGAGAAGCTGACGAAGACACTTGACGAGGTTCTATTCCATTCTATGGGAGTCGTGGCAAATGCTGCGGCTCCTTATTATGTTTTTCGCATAGAAAGCGCCTCCTAATATGAAAGGAGGATGCAACTATGGATAGAGCAGATTTAAAGAAAGTTGCAGATAATCTTTGTGAGGCTGAGAAAGGGATTTGGAACATTGTTGAATTTGTAGAGCAACGTGAGCACTGTTTGGATCCGATCACTCGGCACATATATGAAAATCTGTTGGAACTGCACGGTTATGCATTCAAGATGTTTGACGAAGTTAGCACTATAGCTGAAATGTAAGAGTTAGGAGTCATGGCAGATGCTGTGGCTCCTTATATTATCGGAGGTTATTGAATATGAATCGAAGCAAAGCATTATTAATCCTGTTACTGGCGACTTTGTTTATTCTTCTTCTCTGTGCGATCAATGCTAATGCCTATAACGTCCTGTATTCTGATGAATTGAAATGGGAGGACGTGACAGAAGAAGAGTATCCGGATCTGTTCTATCTTACCAGGACTATATGTGGCGAAGCTCAAAACTGCGGTTTGCAGGAATCCTTGTATGTCGGTAGTGTTGTCATAAATCGTAAAAACAGCGATCGCTTTCCGAACACAATTAAGGAAGTATGCCTTCAATCAGGTCAGTACACTTGTTGGGAAGACGGAAATGCGTGGAAAGATCCTACAGAGGATAATTTCGAGGCGGCAAAACAACTTTTGAGAGACGGGAGCATCTTTCCTGAAGATATCGTATGGCAGGCACAAGTACCGCAGGGGTCTTATACATACTATATTTCCGAATGGGGTCATTACTATTGTGGAGGATAAAGATGAAAGAAGTAACAAGAATACCATTTAAGAAACTTGATCCTGATGCCAAATTGCCTACAAAAGCTACGTGGGATTCAGCAGGATTAGACTTATATTCTCTGGATACAGCTGTTATAGGTCCTGGAGAAACACGTAACATTCGCAGTGGTCTGGCAGTGGAGATTCCTAACGGATATTTTGGAGGAATCTATGCAAGATCTGGATTATCCACCATTCATGGAATACGACCTGCAAACTGTGTTGCAGTAATAGATAGTGACTATCGTGGTCAGATCGGCATTCCTCTGCATAATGAATCTGACAAAGTATACAAGATTCAAAAGGGCGACCGTGTTGCTCAGCTTGTTATTCAACCATGTTTGTATGCTGTTCCTGTTGAAGTGAAGGAATTAAGTGATACGAAACGTGGTGAATATGGTTTTGGCAGCTCCGGAAAGTGATTCGCACAAAATGTTTCTCCTTATATGGAATAGTAGACCATATTTGAAAGGAGTAGCAGATGACTTTAATAGGAGTAATGCTGATAATTTGTGGTGTAATTCTAATATGTAAGAAAGAGAAGTAATAATGTAGGAACGGGAGTCATGGCAGATGCTGTGGCTCCTTATATTTATGTTGTCATTCAATATTGAAAGGAGAATTAGCAGATGAACAAAAGTGGAATTGCAGTAAGGGAACGTGAGGAGTATATTCTGGAACTTCTGAAGGAACGTAAAGATGAAGGTGTCTCAGGAAAAGAGATTGCGAGTGCTCTTGGCGTGTCTCCTGAGAATCGCAGTTTGATCATGAGAAATCTTATAAAGAAACACCCGCAGATTAAGAATATTTCAGGAGTGTCAAAGCCGGCGGTGTATGTGTGGCAAGAGGATGCACAGGAAGTAATGAATGAGATTTTCTTCGGTAAGAAAAATGCAGAAGGGTATCCGGATCCTACTGTTGCAGCAGCGCTGGATGACAAAAAAAAAGATACTCCAACACCGCTTCCTGGAGAAGTGTGGAATACTCTGGAGTCTAATGGTGCTAATGGAAAGATATTTGTCATGAATGCTCGGAATGGTGCCGTTCAGTGTCTCAAGTTGTATCCGAAGACAACAGAGAATTCTGAGATTGTAGGTCCTGATCCCTTTGAAGTGAGGATTAAGTCCAAGTTCTATATTGGTGATGTTACACGTCTCACATTCAAACCGCTCAAGTATTGCACGAGATGCGATGTAAACCGTGACTATGCAAAACTTGAGGAGGCAAGGAAGAAGATCGCTGCAGTTCTTGGAATAAAGCTTGCGTCAGATATTCCAGCGCCAACTCCTGCTCAAATCTTTGATGAGGAAAAAGAGCGGCTGAAGAAAGAGAATAAGCAACTCAAGGCTCAGCTGGCAGAAGTTTTGATCAGCAAGCATGATGATTCTGAGATCCCGATTGGTTATATCGACATGAAGTCAGCGGAAATTGCAAAGCTGACAGAAGAACGCGATATCTGGAAGTCAGTTGCGCAGTCATTGTTGAATAAGTGAGGATGGGAAAGCGAATGGAACAAATGAACAAAAGAGTGAAGCGAAGGATTAATATCTCAGTTACGGAAGATACAGGAGAGCGTTTGAAACAGTATGCTAAGGAACATCACACCAATGTAAGCCAGGCAATCACTGATTGGATCTGGTCGGTAAAAGTAAAGGAAACAAACAAAGAATGATGTTCCGTTTTTAAAAGGACTTACTATTGAAGGGAGGTTTTAATGGATATTCAAAAGTTTATAGGCCGTAGTAAAGGCTTTGTAAAGCTAAAACTTCCTACGATCTTGTCGGCGTTTGCTGCGACAACGAGTGTAGGGGCTATATTTCTTGCAATAAAAGCGGAGAAGAATGCTCAGGAAAGAATCGATGCTGCTGGGACAATTGAAGAGGAAGAGGTAAATGGAGTTACAGAACATATTTGGATTCCGTCGTCAAAGAAAGAGGAGCGAATGATTTATGCGGATGAGTTTGCTCCGGTTGTTTTTCTGGAACTGATGGCTGTAACAGCTATCTTTGCCAGTGACTTTACTTCTCAGAAGAGGATCTATGCTTTGAGTAATGCGGTGGCTTTGGCTACGACAAGAGTTGATGTTCTGGAACGAAAGGTAGAGGAGAAGTTTGGCAAGGATAAGCTCGATGAAATCAAGCAAGAGATCTCTCAGGATGCTGTGGATGAAAAATTGAAGGAGTTTGAGCATCTGCCTGACAACCAGTTCCTGTGGTATGACCCGCATTACAAGAGATGCTTCATAACCAGTGAGAAAAATGTTCTCAGGGCTGTAAACAGCGCTAACAGTATATTTGAGGAGGAAGGTTATGTAACACTATCGCTGTTCTACTATTACCTGGACATCAAGGCTCCGGAAGCGTCTTTGGTAGAAGGTTTCACTGTCGATCAGGTCATTGAGGATTGTGGAGAGTTCAAGATTCCTATCAATTATCATATGAAGAAGACAAAGGCCGGCACGGGATACTTCGAACTGGAGTATAACTGTGACATCAAGACTGTAGTAACAGCGGAGGATGCAATGATTGCGTATTATGGATAGAAAATGGCTTATATTTCGGTTCATTGTAAGTTTTGTTATGACCTGCTTAGGCATCTCGTATGCTCTAGATCTGGTAAAGGCGGAACTTGCAATGAGCAGACCGTATGGCGGTATTGGTGGTGAGTGGATATTCATTCCGATGGTCATGTATGTGATCTGGAAAGGGTGTTCACTCATATTTGATTTTATAGAGGCACGATTATGATTACATTCACATTATTGGTTTGTCTGTTGATAGTGCTTATCTTTGCACTGCCGTGGTTTGTGTTTATATTTCTCGACATTGGTGTGTTTTGCTTTATTGTATGGTGTATTGTCACGGCATGTTCCGGAAAGAAGAAGTAATTCGCACCGAATGCAGAGTCTTATATGGAACGGTAACCAAAAAAAATATATTTCTGAAAGGAGAAACAAATGGATAAGTTAAAGGCGCTTAGTATCGGAGGAACTATGTTAACGCTTCTTGGATCTGGACTTGGAGCATTGAAAGGTCTGGAAGAGAGCAAGAGGGAGCAGCAGGAAAAGGACGAAATGCTGAAGCGTATCATGGAACTGGAAGAAAGAATTGATGGCGAAGGTCCGGAAGAAGATTGACAGGTAGGAGTCATGGCAAATGCTGTGGCTCCTTATATTTCTGAAGTTGAAAGGAGAGCAAATGGATATCAAAAAATACATGCTACAACACAAGTCTCAGTTGTGCATCGGTCTTGGGTTGGCGTTCTATGCTGGATCCATTGTGGAGATTGTCAAAGCGACAGTCAGAGCTACACACAAGATCGATAAGAAGAAACAGCAGATCGCAGAAGAGTCCATGGTTGAGATTGCACCGGAAGACGTGAAGATCCCGGTCATGGATATTGTCAAGGAAGTTGGTCCTGAGTATGTTCCCGGATTTGCGATGGTAATGATCTCAACAGGTCTGATCATTGGCGGCACATATATTTCTGATAAGAGCAAAGGTGAGTGGATGACAGCGTATATGCTGACGAAGAACGCTGCAGATCTGTACAAAGAGAGTACGGAGGAGATTGTTGGTGAAACTAAAGAGAAGAAGATACAAGAAAGAGTGGCAGAGAAAAGCATGGAGAGAGCTCCAGCGCCTCCAGATGCAGAGTGCACAGGTGACGGAAACACTTTGTACTATGTCCCGTACTTGTATACATATTTCCGATCATCTCCGGAGGCTGTTAACGCAGGAATTAGAAAGTTTGAAAAGCAGCGACTCACACAGATAGGATCGCTTTATGAGTTCCTGAATGACATCGGCTGTTACCCGGACGAGTATGAACCGGAAAGTGCGGGAAATCTCCTTGGATGGAAAGACGGGGAAGATCCGGACATCAAGGTGATCTGGAAAGAACGTAGCTATGAACCTTGCGGACTTATCTTATTCGGCAAAGCACCTCATGCCGACTTTGATAAGCGCTGATTCGCATTAATTGCAGGGTCTTATATGGAATAGTAATCCATATTAACCAATATTTTAAAGGAGGAATTAAAAATGAACGAAAACGTAGTAAACGAAGCAACGGAAACTGTAGAAAAGGTAGCAGAAACCGTAACGGAGACAGCAACGGCTGTTGCACCGGCAGTCCAGAAGACTGTGAAGGGTAGCAATATAAAAGCAAACGCTATCGCCATAGCAGCTGGGTTTGCTGGTGGAATTGCGGCTATCGCAATTGTTAAACCGGCATGGAGACTGACAAAGAAGGCGGCGAATGCGGGTGTGAATCTCGTGAAGAAGCCCTTCCATAAGAAGGACGCGGCGCAGGCTGAAGCACCGGTTCAGGAAGAAGCTAAGTCCGAAGCAAAGTAAGTTCATTCCCGGATTGGGGATTATATTTCAGTAGGAGTCATAGCAAATGCTGTGGCTCCTGTTTTCTTTTGAAAGGAGATTGACGGATGGCTGAAGTACCAAACTTTCCATCGAATTCGAATAAATCAAAACAGCAGCAGAGCCTTCCAACTCCGCAGGTGACCAGCAAGGTGTCTGGTGGAGTACAGATGGAGCAGAACAAGAAAGATAAGTTCATGGCTGCAATGTTTGCCAAGGATATTATTGGCGGTTTGAAGAATCTGTTCTGGCAGAGAGTAGTGCCAAGGACGAAAGCAGCGTTCATGACGAACATTCATGATGCTGTGAACACTATATTTGGTTGGTCTGGAGGTAATGGAACTCCCGGACAGGTCAATTACAGCAATATGTACCAATATAACACGTCATATCCGGGCCAGGCTGTGACAGCAAATAACAACAAGAATTATCAGCAGATCACAGGGTATCCGAAGGCGTCTGATCTGGTATTCACAAACCAGGATCCTGAGATGGCGCATACAGAGGCGTTGAATACTCTGGCGTTTCTGAAAGCTCAGATTGAGGACAGAGGATTTGTCTCGGTCAATACTCTGTATGGATATCTTGGCAGATCAATTGACAGTGTTTGGGTGAATTATGGTTGGTTAAATGTAGATAATGCATCTCTGATTCAGCAGGGTAACGCATGGATTCTGAAGCTTCCGAAGGCTTCACCAATAAATAATGTGTGAAAGGAGTAACGATGAAGAAGAACAATAAGTTCGCAGCAATGGTAGCTAATGCGAAACTCACCGGTAAGGTTTATAGTCCTGAGATCAAGCTTGGCTTTGGTCTTGGACTTATATTTATGGGTTTTGTTATGACGATCAAGGCAACCAAGAATCCTGCAGAGGAAATTGAGGAAGCCGAAAACGAATTGGTCGACCTGCATGAGCAGAAGGGTGAGATCGAGTTTCATGAAGGCAGTACCGGTTATAACAGAAGACTCATTGGCGCATACAGAAAGCTGAGTATGGGTTATGTGAAGACATATGCTCTGCCGGTAATGTGTCTTGCTGCTGGTACAGGACTGATCATTAAGTCCCATATGGATCTGCGGGAGTCTCAGATTTATTATGCAGGCGTTGCAGGAGCTATGTCGAAGGAGATCAACGATATTTATGCCAGGGTCGAAGAGAAGTATGGCAAGGAAGAGGCTGATCGTCTTGTGAAAGGTATGGAGCAGCGGGAGATTGAGGTCGTTGAGAAAGATGAGAACGGCAAGGATAAGCTTGTCAAGAAGACAGTCAATGTGATTTCCCCGGATTGGAATGGGTTCTACACTTATCGGTGGACTCCATTGAGCAATACATACAAGAAAAATCGTTTGCTGCGGCAGGCTTATCTTGATTCAATGAATCAGTATTACAACGATATTCTTGCTTTACGCCGGGAGACGAGTCCGAAGAAGATTGGTCATGTGTTCCTGCAGGAAGTGCTCAAGGACTTTGATCTAGAGCTGCGGGAAGAAGGTCAGTATGTCGGTTGGCTTTCAATGGATAACAACTTCTATGGTGATGGTTATGTTGAAATCACGGAGACAACGGCATATGAGACAAATGCTGCAGGTATTCTTGAAGAGGTTTCTTTGCTGTCATTCAATGTTGACGGTAATATCTTACCGACTTTGTTTCCAAGAGCTGGATCTAAATGATCCAGGTTGTGGCGAGTCTTATAGGAATATCTTTGACTACCCACAGTTGTTCTTCGGCTGTGGGTATATTTACGATTGATTAAAGGAGAACAACAGATGAATAAGAAAGCAGCATTAATGTTTGTGAGTGGGGTCGCTGTCGGTTCCCTCACAACTTATATTTTGTACCGTTTTATAAGAAAAAAGACGGTAGTGGAGAAAGATATGACTGGTAAAAACGGATTTGTTTCGATTGATGAACCTCCTGTTGATGATTGGAGGGAAGATCGTGAATTAGTTGAGACAGAGTACAGCAATCTCGTAGATGAGATGTACGGCAATGCTGATACTCAGGGTGTATCCCACTACACTCCGTATGTTATATCTCCGGAAGACTATGATGACGAAAGTTATGAAGACTACGAGAAAGAGACCCTGACATATTATGCAGACGGTATTCTCACGAGAATGGACGACGAAATTATCAGGAAACCTGAAGAAGTAGTTGGGCCTAATGCTCTGAATAGTTTCGGACAGTATGAGGAGGACGTTGTGTATGTCAGGGATGATTCCAGTTCGATCCAGTATGAGATTGACAGGGATCCAAAGAAGTATTCTGAAGTAGTCGGTCCTATTCCGGATGAGGATGACTATGACTGATCTTGTAAACAGCTATTTCAGCTGGTTGTCGCTAATCGTGACGAATGATCCCGTATCAAAGCGCGATTCATACAGTATGCTCTTGCGGTATCTGTTCAACACTAAGTTCTTCTTCCTAAACTCATCAGATGTAGATAGAGCAATTGATGGTATATATTTGCGAAAAATGTTTATTGCAGATCGGGTTCAGTTTTACGGATTGGATAATCAGGAGTTTTACAGACTGAATACTGATCTTGGTGATTGCAGGATTCTGGAGATGATGATTGGTCTGGCTCGGAGATGCGAGATGGATACGATGTACAACAACATGCTCGGTGATCGGACAGGACAGTGGTTCTGGGAGATGATTGCAAGTCTGAAGCTTGGTCAGATGACAGACGCTTGTTTCGATCAGGAGTATGTGGAGTCCAGAGTAATGAACTTTATGAACAGGAACTACAAGGTAAACGGTGAAGGTGGGTTATTCACTGTCAATAATGTAACTGATGACATGAGAAGGATAAGTATCTGCAAACAAATGAACTTATATTTGAACGAAGTCCTCTTAGATGAGGGTTTGTTACACCATTTATGAAAGGAGTTTTACAATGGCAGACGAAAAGGTATTTAAGAAGATCAATGGAATCACAAAGAGACTCGACAACCTGGATAAGTACATCGACGAGATTGTTAGCGGCTGCAACCATAATTTCAAGGACATCAAGGAGTTCAAGAAGTATACCCGGACTGAGCTCTCGGATATTAATAAGGATCTTGCCGTTTTGTTCCAGGATCGCGATATGACGGCGAAGCTGCTAAAGAAGTATCGCAATGACGTGGATGACTGTAAGGGATGGATTGCGACTATTCTGTTTGCTGGTGGAACTATCTGTCTGATGCTGTACCTGCGCAAGAAGAAGGTTGAGCAGCTGGAGAGAAGGATCGAAGCTCTGGAAGCTCAGAACAAGGTTCTGATGGACGAAGAGTTTGGTTCCGGTAGCCTGAATGACCTGTTTACAGATGATGAGGTAGATGAAAAGGAAGAATAATATGCCATGCTTGATTTCTTAATGGTTTCGATTAGGAATCCCAAGCTGGGCGTTTACGAGATCTTCCCGAAATTCATTATCAAGAAATCCGACGATCTGATGATTCGAGGTGGTGACTTCTATGCTATCTGGGATGCGGAATTGAATTTATGGTCCACGGATGAAGATGATGCTAAAAGGTTGATTGATGACGAGATCAAGAAATTCGCTGAGGAAAAAAGACAGGGTTTAGGTCCTGAAGCACAACTCAAGATCAAATGGATGTGGGATAGTGAGAGTGGTGTGATAGACAAGTTCCACAAGTATTGCCAAAAGCAGATGCGGGATAACTATCACCCACTTGATGAGAAGCTTATATTTGCAGATACTCCTGTCAAAAAGAAGGATTATGCAAGTCGTAAGCTGAGTTACTCTTTGAAAGAGGGCGACATCTCTGCATACAACGATCTCATGTCAACCTTATATTCTCCGGAAGAGCGTCAAAAAATTGAGTGGGCTATAGGTTCAGTCATTCAAGGAGACAGCGCAAAAATTCAACAATTCATTGTGATGTACGGTGCTCCGGGAACGGGTAAAGGCACCGTTATTAAGATTCTGCAACTGTTGTTTCAAGATTATGCAACGGCTTTTGAATCAAGGATATTGGGATCTGCCACTGCAGCATTCCCCCTTGAGCAGTTCAGGTCAAATCCACTTGTGGCGTTTGATGGTGACGGAGATCTGAGTAGGATCGAAAATAACACCAGACTGAACTCACTTATATCTCATGAGCCAATGCCTGTTTATGAAAAGTTCAAACCGAGTTATGTCATGGCATTCAAGTGTATGCTGTTTATCGGTTCTAATAAAGTCGTAAAGATCACAGATGCCAGATCAGGTCTTCTAAGAAGATTGATTGAAGTGTCACCGACTGGAACGACTTTGGATGAAGCCAGATATTTGGCTGACATGGAGAAGATAAAGTTTGAGCTTGGAGCAATTGCTTACTACTGCAGGCAGGTATATTTGGACAACATGTATGCTTACCGGGGCTATGTTCCTGTGAAGATGCTTGAGTCTTCGAACCACTTCTATAACTTCATGGTGGAATATTACGATGAATTTACGAAGAATAATGGAGTCACACTTAGGACTGCGTGGGACTGGTACAAGAAGTTCTGTGACGAATCTAACTTCCAATATACTCAGAACCGATTGCAGTTCGCAGAGGAATTGAAGAGTTATTTCAGAAAGTATGAACCCCGGGCGGAGTTGCCAGATGGAACAGTTGTACGGCAGTATTACTCGGGGTTTCATATTGAACTTGGAAACCAGATACGCGAGATTGATGCAAGGAAGGAGAGCTATGTAATCAGTATGGATAGCACAGATTCTATATTTGATGCTCTCTATGCCGATTGCCCAGCTCAGTATGCAAATAGCAGAGAAACGCCAACGATGGCTTGGGCAGATGTAACTACAACACTTAACGATCTGGATACAACACAATTACACTATGTAAAGGTTCCGAAAGAGATGATAGTTATCGACTTCGATCTTAAGGACGAGAACGGTAACAAGTCTATCGAACGAAACCTTGATGCTGCCAGTAAATGGCCAAAGACATATGCAGAGTTGAGTAAAGGCGGACAGGGAATACACCTGCATTACTTATATTCTGGAGATGTAACAAAGTTATCTTCGTACTATGACGAGGGCATTGAAGTAAAGGTGTTTACTGGCGGTAGCAGTTTACGAAGGAGATTAACAAAATGTAATAACCTTCCTATAGCACCTATCGATTCTGGGTTGCCATTAAAGGAGGTAAAACAGGTGGTAAATCAGAAGCAGATTCAAAGTGAACAGTCTCTGCGGGATCTTGTGGAGCGATGTTTGAGAAAGGAAATCGAGCCTCATGCTACGAAACCCTTGATCGACTTCATAGATAAGATACTGACAGATGCGTACAACAGCGGTTTACGTTACGACCTGACAAACATGAGGAATAAAGTGTCGGCATTCGCAGCTGGAAGCACTCACAATCCTCAGTATTGTTTAAGAGTCGTGAACAAGATGAAGTTTAAGTCGGGAGAAGATCATGAAGAAGCAGTGACAACAACTCCTGACGTAATAGAGGCAGACGGACCAATAGCGTTCTTTGATATTGAGACTTTGCCTGATGACGAAAATGCTCCTGATGACAATCCGGGGTTATTTTTGATTAACTGGATGTATCGTGATGAAGAACTTGGTAAGAAAGTAAAAAAGTGGCTAAGTTGTAAGTACGGTACTCCTGATTGGAAGAAGTATCAAAAAGAAGCGATCGAGTATCTCAACACTTTGAAAGTGATGCGCATGATCAATCCGTCTCCTGAATCAGTTGATAAGTTGTTTGTCAAGAATCCTAATAGAATACGATGGATAGGCTTCAATAACCGTCGTTATGACAATCATATGGTCTATGCTAGATCAATGGGCTATACGCAGCACGAGTTATATTTGCTGTCTCAGAGAATGATTGTCAAGAAGGATCAGAACGCCAAGTTTGGTTCAGCTTATGATATAAGCTATGCTGATATTTGGGAATATGCTTCAGATAAACAAGGCTTGAAGAAGTGGGAGATCGAGATGGGTTATCATCACCAGGAACTGGGATGGCCTTGGGATAAACCTCTTCCGAAAAACATGTGGATTAAGGCAGCAGAGTATTGTGATAACGATGTTCGTGCTACGGCTTTGCTTTATGAGTATATTCACGGAGACTTTGAAGCGCAGGAGATGTTGGCTAAGTTAGCAACGGTAATCGGTGGAGTTCCATCGAGAGTAAATGACAACGGCAACGCGATTGTCCAGAACCTTATATTTGGCAAAGATCGTAATCCTCAGGCTCAGTTTGAGTACAGGAACATGGCGGAGAAGACGGATGAAACGATGTGGTGCTATAAAGACTTCCTTGCCGGGGATCCAAAGGCGCATATCAAGTTCGGCAAGCCATATTTTCCGGGGTATAAGTATTTCTACCATCCGGAAGAAAAGAAGTTCCTGTCAACGTATCGTGATGAGGACGGATCGCCATTGCCGAAAGAGTTGTGTACGCCGAAGAGAAGTCATCGGGAAGTACGTGAGGGCGGTTATGTGTTTGCCACAAGAGGAATGTATATTTCGACTAAGCCTGGCGAGGTGGTTGTACAGACTGAAGACGTGGCGTCAATGCATCCGGCATCACTAATTGCTGAGAATTTGTTCGGCAAGTATACGCAGGTCTTCGCGGATCTGAGGCAGTTGCGTATATTTATCAAGCATAAAGACTATGAGTCTGCCAGAAAGATGTTTGGCGGAGCTATAGCAGAGTTCTTAACGGACGATGCTTCGGCTAAGGTTGTGTCACATGCATTGAAGATTGCAATCAACAAGGTGTATGGCATGACATCATCGCCGAGTGACTATTTCAGATGCAAGGACCCTCGTAATAAGGACAACATCGTGGCCAAGCGTGGTGCTTTGTTCATGATTGACTTGAGGAATGCAGTGCAGGAGAAGGGCTATACGGTGGTGCATATCAAGACAGACTCCATCAAGATCCTGAAGCCAGATCCGTATATTTTGGATTTTGTAAAGCAGATGGGCGAGGCATATGGTTATGAGTTTGAGACAGAGGCGAAGTTCGATAAGCTTTGTCTGGTCAATGATTCTGTGTATGTTGGTCATTGTACGGAAGATAGTCCGGAATATGCTGGTGAATGGACGTTTACTGGCAAGGAATTCCAGATTCCGTTCATCTCAAAGATCCTGTTTACTCATGAACCTATAGAGTTTAAAGATTTGTGTATTACTCAGTCATCGAAGGAAGGCGCCTTATATTTGGATATGAATGAAGGGCTGCCTTCTGCTGATGAGATGGCTGCGGAAGTAACTAAGATCAAAATTCTGTTGAGTACACAGGAGCCAGATCTCTATAGCGGACGAAAGAAACGGTATTGTCACCAGTTTGATCATTTCGATTGGTTACAGCTGGTGCCTGAAGACTTCGAACGTCTGTTACATGAGAGATGGGAGTTCCTTGAGAAAGAAATGGAGAAATGCCATGACTATCAGTTCATCGGAAGAGTTGGTTCGTTCGTGCCTATTAAACCGGGATGTGGAGGCGGTGAGCTTCTGGTTCTTAATAAAGGCGTGTATGGTTATGCTAATGGCTGTAAAGGGTATCGGTTCCTTGAAGAAGAAGCAGTCCTGAGATTGCACAAGGAAGACGATGTGGATCGGTCATATTTTATCAATATGGCAGATAAGGCAAGAGAACATATTAATGAAATGGGTGACTTCGAAATGTTTGTGTCGGATGATGGTAGGAAACCACAGTATGATTTCATAAATATTCCAGAAGACGTAGATATGGAAGTTCCATTCGACTAAATCAATAAAAAGGAGATTAAAATTATGAACGGTATGAATATGAAGGTATTTAGGGCGAAGACTGACAACGGACGTAACTTCAGAATTGAGAATATCGAAGAGGAGAATCTTCTGTGGAAGGACTTCTGGAGACGTGGAAATCCTGCGAAGAATGTTCCCCCGGGTGGAGATGCTACATTCTGTGTGAAGTTCAATGCTCCGGATGCGGGCGATGCTGTGATTCAGCAGCTTGAGGAGATGTATGACGTACACACCAGTTTGATTGTCCCGAAGGATGATCAGGATTTCAAGCCGTACAAGGCCATGAAGATTGCCTGCAGGTTTGATATGTTTCCGCCGACTGTTGTTCTTCATGCAGGTCCGAATGATATTGTTCTGTCTCACTTTGTCCAGAAGGCGAATAAGACGGATAAGATCCCGCAGGAGATCGTTGATGAGTTCAACGGTAACATGGAGTCGATCCAGAGGATCTATATTGATCACATCAATGTAGACGTAAATGTCTCCCAGGGTGGTAGGCCGTATGTAAGCAGCATGGATATTTGGCAGGCTGTTGATGGAAATGGCGAACTCCGGTATTGGGACTTCGGCAAGGAGTACGAGGAGATGATCGAACATCAGAGTCCGACTGAGTGATTAAGGTGACCATTTGTAAGAGCTCTGGCTTCGGCTGGGGCTCTTTTATATTTGCAAAGGGGTGATTGTATGAGCATTAAGCATGAAATAAAGATACTCATTGCATGTACAGGAGAAAGCTATGGCTAACAAGAACAACAATACTTTTATTCCTTTCATGGGCATTGGTGAACCAACTGCTGAAGACAATAAGAAGGAGATAGCTAAAGGGGCTGAAGCTCTGTATGGCATATATCAGAGTTTTATTAAAGCCGGGTTTAGTGAGGGGCAGGCTATGACGTTGGTTCTTGCAACGTTAAGCACTACGCTCAAACAGTAATAAGGGGTTCGTGATATAGCGATGGATATCAGTCTTGATACCCTGTCGGATGAAGGTTTAGTCCGAATATGGGAAGCGGTAATGGAACAGGTGGCTAAAGACTATATAGATCTTTATATTCTCTACTTGAAAGAAGGAGAAGAAGCAACAGCTGGCAAAAAGTATGGTCAAAAGAAAGTACCTGTGAAAACCTGTTTGCTTGAACTGGAGGACTATATTGTTGGGGATCTCATCGCCGGTCCCCATTCTCAGTATATTATTCACGGTTTGAGGAGAGAAGCACGAGAACATATTAACAGTGGGTCAAGAAAACGAAAGGAGATTATGAGAAGACAATGATTACTATCGAGAGAGTGCTTGTATCTGGATGGAATGCCGCGATAAGGGGTATGCGTAACTCGTATAATTCCTGGGATAAGAGTGACTCAGATACCGATAAGGTCTTAATTGGTAAAGAGGATATTTCACTCATGAAGAAGTTGGCTTTGGGTGGCCCCTCTCATGCTAAGTATCGCAGGTTCATTCATGTGTCTATGGACATCACTGCTCCTTTATATTGGTGGAAGGAGTTTGACACGTATAAAGTTGGAACGGCTGCGAATTCATGCAGCACAATGCATACTATTGCCCAAAAACCATTTACGCCTTCAGATTTCTCTTGTGAACATTTGTTCGACACGCAGTATAAAAAGGAAGACGGATCTTTAATTGTAGATTGTGAACAGACCTTTGAAAAGATTTTTAATATGGGCTACACCGGTGGATTTCATCTCACCACCTATGGCGCATTAACAGTAACAATCGCCATGATTAATCGTGCAAGAGAGTTATATTTGAAAACCAAAGATAAGAGGTATTGGTGGCAGATGATCCAGCTTCTTCCGTCAAGCTATAACCAGAAGCGGACTGTGGATCTTAACTATGAGGTCCTGCACTCTATGTACTATGACAGAAGGCACCACAAACTTGATGAATGGAGAGAGTTCTGCAAATGGATCGAGTCTCTGCCTTATGCTGAGGGGATCATATATGAGGAGGGAGAGTGATGACGGATCAAGATATGAACGGCGATTGCGCATCATGTCAATACAAAACATCAAGGAAAAGACAGGATGTTTTAACAGGCGTCAGGCAACGGCATAATGAAAGGTTCTGTAACAACCCATATCTTAAGGGACTGGCCTATTTTGACGGCTGGTCCCAGATTTCTACTCTTACAAACAGATGTTTTGTGATGGGAGGAAGATCCTTAGCGTCACTCAATGAAGAAAACAGAAAACTGGCAATTGAATTCGCTCAGAAGGTTTCAGATCTGTTTTATGAGTATACGCTGCACAAGCCTAAATGTGAGGGTGTTTTGCAGGAACAGGAGGACGAGTGATGGTAAGCGACAGGGAACTTCAGGTATGGCAGAACAAGGATGCTCTGATAATCCAGTCACGTTACTGTGATGATCCGAGATTCACGTTGGATCAGGAAAAGGCACTGCATGAGATTGCGAGAAGTTTTCTGATCGTCAATCGGAAGAGGGAAAGCGATAAGAGAAGGAAGGAAAGAGCGAAGCGGAAGAGGGAGTGCGAGGGATGACGAATCAGGAAGCGATCAGGCTTATACGAAATCTACCGACAATGTGCGAATTTGCTGATGCGTATGGAAAACCGATTGACTCAGATGCTTATTATGAAGCCGTAGACAAAGCAATCTCTGCACTGGAGAAGCAGATACCGAAGAAGCCGATACGCATAGACAAGAACAAAGAAATTGATGGTAACTGGAAAAAGGTATGCCCGTGGTGTGGGCGTATACTGATAGAACGCATAACGACATCCGAGAAGAGCTATCCACGACTCTATAATTATAGTGGATATTGTTGGTGTGGTCAGGCTATTGATTGGGAGGGATGACATGCTTCTGATCGATTAGGCACAGGAAGCGAAGCACTCAATCGAAACGAGTTGTATGCCGATAGAGAGGTAATTATGTCAGAATTTTCAAGATGGATATTTGATTTCGAGACACCTAAGGATTGGGAACCAGCGACTCCCTGGTGTTGGATCAATTGTCCAATATCGATACTATCACCATTGGGTAAACCGTGTCCGGGGATGAACCCGCATTTGGATGTTTGCCCAATTAGAAAGAGAGCAGAAAGGATTAAAAGTTTAGCAGAGATATATGAAAGTGAAAACAAAAATTCTATTGAGGACAAGATTGAGAACGTGGAGAAGATTATCTGGTACGCGACTCATCTTAAAGAAGAACTGGAGGAAATGAAAGGAGAGTAGACCGATGAAGATATTTCTTCCTATGGCTTTAGTTCTCTGTCTGTTTTTAGCAGGCTGCGGAAAAAAGATAGCGTCTGTGGAAAACATTAAAAATAGCAAAAACGCATCAGAATCAACGTTTGTTAAAGTAGAACAGGGAGACACGTATCGCATAGTATATCATCAGGGAACGAAAGTTATGTATGTAATCTCGAACGGGCCCGGTAATCATGGAACGTTCACGGTAATGCTTGATGCAAACGGAAAGCCACTACTTTATCAGGAGGACTGATTGTGAATAGATTTGCGTATTGTCCTAAGTGCCGTGAGGTTTTTGAAACCCAAATGCTCAATATGAAATATGAGTATGGTTGCAAGTGCCCAACTCCAAATTGCGATGGAGAAGCATTCGGGATTGACGAAGAAATGATAATTCCAATCGATATACTCAATCAGAAAGGCTATAAGACCATGTGGTGCTGCTCAGGACATGTGTTCACCGAGAATGGAGGAGATGGCTATATAGCTTTTATCGAAGGCAGCTTTCCTAAGACGATTCCGGACGGCTGGTATTCGGACGAAAAATACAATGCAATACGTTATCGTGTTCCGAATAAGAGTCCGATACTAAAAAGGAAAGACGTTGTGAAACACATAGACAATCTGATCGAGTGGGCGGTTAAGCTTCCTTCGCAGAAATAATCTCTCTTATAGTGAGAACATTTTAGAAAGGAAAAATATGAACGACGTTGAATGGAGAAATTTCAGAAAACATCTTGAGCCGAGAGATGAGAAGGATCAGGGTCGAATCAACAAAAGGCTTTGTGAGTATATTTATGAGCTGCATACTGAGATCATGTCACTGAAAAAGGATATGAAGCGGGCGAAGAAGAATGAGGTGACGGAATGAAAGAAAAAGCTATGAAGATTGTTGTGGATTATATTTCACAGCATCTTGATGATATTGGCGTTACTATCCCGTTTGAGGTGCGTATCGTCTGGATGTGTAAGGCGCTGCAAAATTGGAAGTTTTTGATTTCGTCTACGCTGGAAGACGGCATGTACTATGAACTTATCTATAATGGTAATGATCATTGTTGGTACGTTGATGTGTATAAGAAGTATGAAAACAAAGTCATTCCGGACGGAGAGATTTAAGAGGAGGAGCAATCATGAAGAAGGTTAAGTTATCATCGCCGTGGGTCACGTTCTACAGGGAGTTAAATGCGTTGTTTGAAGCCGATCCGGACGTTTTAGTGGAATATAAAGAAGGAGATAAGGAGATCAGAGTGTTTGTTAAAGGATCGGATAAGGCTGATGCTATTGCGAAAATTCTGCCGGTAAAAAAGGACTTTGGCAATGTTACGATCCATATTGCGGTTATGCCTACGAGTAAGAAAATGACAAAGCTTGAACTGTATAAGCAGGCGTTTGCTGGAAATCCGGCATTCTCCTTTGCTGTATCTGTGGGCGGTCTGTACACTAATCCTGTGAACTATGTTGTCTTCCGAAATAAGGTCGTGCAGTTCTGGAATGACAATCTCGGTGATATCAATGGCAACTCATCGATGCTCTTTGAGGATTGTGCTCGTAATGTCTTTGGTGATGACGATATTCTGTACTGCACTGATAAACCGGAGAATCTCGGCATGGTATATTCTACGGATAAGGGTGTGGAGAAGGAGATGGAGGAAGTGATCAAGATAGATGACTGATTTTCTGTACGATTACCAGCGTGCAGCAATCAGACAGATGCATAATGGCTGTATCCTTTGTGGAGGGGTTGGTTCCGGGAAGTCTCGGACCAGCCTTTCCTATTTTTTTATGCTGAATCATGGGTTTATTGGGGACAGTGGCATTGAAAAAAGTATGGAGCAGCCTGTTGATCTCTACATCATAACGACTGCACGCAAGAGAGATACACTTGAATGGGAAAAAGAGCTGGCCATATTTAGCATGTCAATTCATGATGATCTGAATCTGTATAAGAATAAGTGCGTTGTGGATTCGTGGAACAATCTTCACAAGTATGTCGACACTGTGGGTGCGTTCTTTATATTTGATGAACAGAGAGTTGTTGGTAAGGGGCAATGGGTTAAGTCTTTTCTGAAGATCGCCAAGTGCAATCAGTGGATCCTGTTGTCGGCTACTCCTGGTGATACCTGGGTGGATTATATTCCAGTGTTCATTGCAAATGGATTCTACCGGAATAGAAGTGAGTTTGTGTATATGCATGTTGAGTACAGCAGATTCGCTAAGTATCCGAAGGTTGAGAAGTACCATAACACGGGCTTGTTGGTGAAATACCGTAATCAGATCCTTGTGAATATGGACTTTAAACGGGAGACTGTGAATCATACCAGACGTGTAATTTGTGACTACGATCATGAGGCTTACAAGAATGCCCTTAGAACGCGCTGGAACCCCTTTAAAAACGCTCCAATGAAGAATGCAGGGGAACTTTGCTATGTGCTACGTAAAATCGTTAATACGGCCTCACAGAGGCTCTCAGAGACATGTCAGATAGTCGCTTTGAAGAAGAAGGTCATTATATTTTACAACTTTGATTACGAATTGGAAATGCTTCGTGATTGTGAGTATCCTGTGGGAACTGCGATCGCTGAGTGGAATGGTCATCGGCATGATCCTCTTCCTGATGGAGACTTGTGGGTATATTTGGTTCAGTATACCGCTGGTGCTGAAGGCTGGAACTGCACTACGACTGACACGATTATATTCTATTCTCAGAACTATTCTTATAAGATCATGAAGCAATCTGCCGGGAGAATTGACCGTCTGAATACACCGTTCAAGGAATTATATTATTATCATTTGGAATCCATGTCGGGTATTGATCTGGCTATTAAAAAAGCATTGAAAGAGAAACGAACGTTTAATGAAAGGAGCTTTGTTGCGAGATGAGTTTTGATTATAGGAGATCTCATAGATTAGAAAAAGTAGTAAATGGTAAGGTAAACATGCTGTATGTTCCGAAGAGTCCGGAAACATTCTACGATATTCCTGGTTGGCCTGGTTATAGAATCAGCCAATACAAAAATGTCTTCAGCGAAAAGTCTCATAGGTTTTTGAAGCAGTATCAGACTCATCGTGGTAAACCTCAGAAGCATGTTTTTCTTCGTGGTTTTAATGGAAAACTTTGTGCAGAAAACGTGCAAAAATTATTTTGGAAGACGTTTTATGTCCCTCGTGGCAGTAAATCGATGTAAAATATATTTGACATTTTTTCAAAATCTTCACGAGATTTTCGCAAAACAAAATGTCAGTTTTGCTGTCAACCATGCGGGTTTGAGGCACTTTAACTATTTTTTATGTACTATAAAAACTATCGCGAAAAAAAATACAAAAATAAAAAAGTTTTATGACACGATGTATTTTTGAAAAATGGAGGTTTTGGCATGAATTATCTGGATGATACGGATCAGAACGATCCGAAGAAAATTCTTAAAGAATGGGTGTCGAGTGTTCGAGCTCATGCTTATAACGGTAAGGGGTATCTGTATAGACGTAATACAAAAAATGAAACTCTTAGTGTTAAAGACTTAGATCATGCTTCTGATGAGTTCGCACCGTTTACAATCCCTATTATGAGAGAGAGTGTCCTTTTTGGTGCTTGATCTTACGTCCTAATTTGTAGACCCCCAGTAGTCGGATCGATTGCTGAGGGTCTTGGTTTTTGTTTATGTAGGTGTTGACTTTGATCCTGAAGTCTCCATCAGTTGTATCCATTCATATTTGTTTGGGTTGTATGGATATTCAGGAAAAGCTATATATTCAAGTAATTCTTTAGAAATTGTCGTTTTAGTTGCCGAAATAGGGTTTGGCGATTTATCTGACATAAAAGCGAGGGAACGACCTTTGGATATGTAGAAGATGTCTTTGCTGTCAATAATGTCGAGGATACGCATTATGAGCTTGATGAATTCGTTCATACTTGTTCACCTCCATTTTATTCAGTTTTCATGCAACTTCCAGACATTTATAACAGCTAAAGACATCTCTGTCAACACCTGTATATTTTGGAGGGATTATTCAATGGGAAGAAAAAGCAAAGTTGAAAGTGATTTTCAAGGAAAGCTGATCAAGGAACTCGAACAGAGATTTCCTGGTTGTATTGTTCTCAAGAATGACCCCAACTACCTGCAGGGGATACCTGACCTAATGGTTTTGTACAAAGATCATTGGGCTGCGCTTGAGTGTAAGCGAGATGAAGAGGAACGTAAGCATCCAAGACCAAACCAGGAGCACTATGTAGGATTGATGAACGAAATGTCATTCGCGAGTTTCATCTATCCTGAGATAAAGGAGGACGTCATAAGTGAATTGGAACACGCATTCAGAGCTTAAGGGGTCTCACGCCATTATGAGTGCAAGTCAACCATATTGGCTTAACGATTCTGACGACAAATTTATTGAGAGATTTAACAAATTCGAAGCGGCGGCAAGAGGAACACGACTACATGATTCAGCAGCGAGAGACATACTATTTGGACAAGAATTTAATATCCTCAGACCGGCGAACGGAAGAACTTACGAGACTTACGTCAATGATGCGATCAAGTATCGAATGAGGCCAGAACAGATCTTATATTACTCACAATGGGCATTCGGTACTGCAGACGCAATATCATTCAGGCGTAACCTCTTAAGGATCCACGATCTTAAGACCGGTCACACGCCGGTTAAGATCGAGCAGCTGTATATTTACGCTGCTCTTTTTTGTTTGGAGTATCATCATAAACCTGGCCAGATCAAGATGGAACTTCGGATCTATCAGAACGATCAGGTCAACATCTGGACTCCTACAGCGATGGAGATTGCCCCGATCATGGACATCATCATTAAACGAACCGTAATGATACAGAAATATCTGAACATGGAGGAAATATGACATGGACGATGTATGGGAAGTTGGCTTTGAAAGCTACGATGATTTCCTCCAGCACTACGGAGTAGGTCACAAAGATGGTGGTCACTCAGGGAGATATCCTTGGGGATCCGGAAAGAATGGGTATCAGCATGTTGATGGTACTGGATTCTATGCGAACAAGTTCCTTGCTCGTTACAACGACTTGAAGAAGTCTGGTATGAGCGATAAGGAAATTTTTAGACAGATGGGTCTCTATGAAGTTAAACCAGATGGCACTATTAAAGATTTAGGTTCTCAGAGAATCAGGGCAATCAAGGCAATTGCTAATGATGAAATCAGAAGACAGCAGGTTGAGAGAGCGAAGAAATTATATTCTGAACTTGGTAACTACTCTGCTGTTGCTAGAGAGATGGGATTTATCAATTCTCAGGGTAAACCTCAAGATACTACGGTTAGGAAACTTCTTGATGAGGATATCGAGAGGAGAATGAATGTGGCTAAGAATGCTGCAGAAGTTCTCAAGAAGGAAGTAGATAAGAAAGGTTTTATTGATGTCGGTACTGGAGTAGAACGCGGCGATAAGCTTGGTATATCTTCAACGATGAAGGATCAGGCGCTCGAATTACTTAAAATGGAAGGATATCTCGTACAGAATTTAAAGGTTCCTCAGGCTACTAACGAGAGACAAGACACTACAGTTAGTGTTTTGTTTAAAGACGATCCTAACCTTACAGAAAAGGAAACTTGGAAAAAGCTGTTTAACGCTTTAGGAGAAGGTAAGATATATTCTGTTGATGATTATTATTCTACAGATGGCGGACAGACTTTTCAGAAGTGGCACTATCCGGAGAGCTTGGATTCATCAAGATTAAAGATCAAATATGATGAACAGGGTGGTTCTAAGTACGATGGTCTTGTTGAACTTCGTCCCGGTGTGGAAGATATATCTCTTGGTGATGCCGTATATTCTCAGGTTCGTATCATGGTAGATGGTAAGTCCTATATTAAGGGCGTTGCCTGCTATGGAGATCCTAAGGATTTCCCACCCGGGTGCGATGTTATATTTAACACTAATAAGAAAGAGGGTACGCCAGTAGAGAAGGTGCTCAAGGACCTTAAAGGTGTTAAATCAGACCAGCCTATCGGACCTGACAACCCCATTGACGTCAATAACCCCTTTGGTTCGGCGATCAAGGAAGGGGCAAAGGGACAGAGGTGGTATGAAGATCCAAAGACTGGTGAACAGAAACTGTCTCTGATCAACAAAAGAGCTGACGAAGGAGACTGGGCGAACTGGGATGATAGCAAAATACCTTCCCAGTTTGGATCTAAGCAGGATGCAGCGTTTATCAAGAGACAGCTGGATCTTTCTCTGGCCCTTGCTCGTGCTGAGTATAAGGATATTTGCTCGCTTAGTAACCCCACTATCAAGAAATACTACCTTGATAAGTTCGCTGACGAGTGCGATACAGCGGCGAGGGATCTTAGCGCGGCAGCCCTCCCTCGTCAGAAGTATCAACTCCTTATCCCGGCGAACAGTCTTAAGGATAATGAGGTGTATGCTCCCAACTACAGGAATGGAGAAACCCTCGCCCTCATTCGGTTCCCACACGGGGGGACCTTTGAAATTGCTGTATGCAAGGTCAACAACAAGAATGAGGAGGCTATCAAGCGTATTGGCAGAAATGCTACCGATGCGGTATGCATAAATGCCCACGTTGCATCAAGACTGTCCGGTGCTGACTTCGACGGGGATACTGTTTTAGCTATCCCCCTCAGTAGCAAAGTGCATATCTCCTCCCGGGAGCAGTTGTCTGCATTGGAGGGGTTTGATCCAAAAGCTGCCTATGGTACAAAAGAGGTAGACGGGCACTATGTTAACGCTATGACGGGGGCTCGTTGTAAATTGATGCCCAAGGGGTCTATCCAAAAAGAGATGGGGATGGTCTCAAATCTTATAACGGATATGACGCTAAGAAATGCTCCCTTCGAATCTCCAGACGGGGTGGATATCGCTCATGCAGTACGCCATTCCATGGTTGTTATAGACGCCTATAAGCATAAGCTGGACTACAAGGCATCAGAGGTAGACAATCATATAGGGGAGATGAAAGCAAGATGGCAGTCCCATTACGACCTTGATGGTAAATGGAAAGAGGGGGGTGCCTCTACAATCATATCCCGGGCTGATGCGGAAGCAAGGATCCCCGAGCGTTATGGGGAGAGGCAAATCAATAAAGATACCGGGGAGGTTTGGTATAAGCAGCGCGAGAACGCTACCTATAGGCAGTATGTACGGGACAAGAGTACAGGCAAAGTAGTTCTTGATAAAGATGGAAATCCGAAGTTCAAAGAAGTTCCAAAACAATCTGTTGTTTCACAGATGGATGTGGTTAAAGACGCAAGGCAACTCGTATCTCCTGACTACTCACCAAAGGAACTTTTGTATGCGGATTATGCTAATGCTCGTAAGGCCATGGCTAATGAGGCACGTAAAGAGATGATGGCTACCAAAGAACGTCAATACTCCGCGTCTGCAAAAGAAGCTTACAGAAATGAAGTAGCTTCTCTAAATGTGAAGTTGAATGATGCTCTTAAGAATGCCCCCCGTGAGCGAAGAGCACAGATCATGGCTTACAGTGCGATTAACCAAGTAAAACTTGATAACCCCGGCATGACAAAAGAAGAAAAACGAAAAGTCAGTCAGAAAGCTATTACTTCAGCTCGTGGTGAAGTGGGCTCTGTTAAGAGAAGTGACAGGAACATAGACATTACGGATAGAGAATGGGATGCTATCCAAGCAGGAGCGTTTCCGTCTACGAACCTACGTAAGATTCTGGATAACACAGATCCTGATAAACTGCGTGCCCGTGCGATGCCCAAGTCTACTACTGGTCTGACAGATGGACAGGTAGCCAAGATTAAAGCGCTTGCGTCATCAGGCAATTGGACTAATGAAGAAATTGCTTCAAAGCTTGGCGTTTCTGCTTCTACTGTTGCCAAGTACAAAAAGTGATTGGAGGAAAAGGTTATGATGCAATACGCAATTACAACTCAAGATAATCCAATCAATCCTTTAGATGACTTTCGTGCTTGGTTTGTGTTTGATTCACTCGTTAATCATTACAATACTTGTGATTTGCTTTCGCGAATTGCTAAAACTTCTGATGGTTTGACAGATGAAGAAAACAATCAGATCATAAGCGATGCGATCGATCGCATTGTCGCCACAATTCCTGATCCAAATGGAAAAAGTTATGTGAAAGTATCAAAAGACATTTCTGAAACCATCTATTAAAAATGCAGTTAATTATGCGAAGTGTTCATTGTAGTCTATTGCGATGTCCGTCGCGTTATACATACTGCCACATTTGGGGCATATGAAGAAATCATCCCCCTCGTTTGGCATTTGAGTTCTACAATTTGGACAAGGATAATCACCAAGGTTTTTAACGTCTTCTGGTGTAATGTATTCAGGTTCATGTTCTGGATCTGCCGGTTCATGTCGTCCCACATTTATCCAATACCTTGAGTCTTCCTCATCATAGATTTCGTCGTATTCATCGTATTTCATGATTCACCTCCTGAGAATTTGATTATACAACACAAAGTTTCCGATGAAAAGACTCAAGGTTTTGTAAAAAGATTTAGTAGGGCACTGTATGGTCTTATTTGACCTACCCGGGGGAGGTGTCGCATTTCGTACCCACCCCCTGCAT
>Ga0326511_10000110_pt1 | contig 62235 bp, 101 predicted proteins | sample 0_2496_0518_D_FD_203701 | JGI IMG/M metagenome (GOLD analysis project Ga0326511, IMG submission 203701) | Bovine rumen microbial communities from UC Davis, California, United States - 0_2496_0518 | ecosystem: Host-associated > Mammals > Digestive system > Stomach > Rumen | place: USA...
TTTACAAGTATTGAGGTATAACCCTATGGCGTACATATTGATAATGTTGTTATCGCTGACACTTGGATTTTTAATCGGATATATCAAAGGCGTAAAGGAGAAAAACGATGGATAGTTTATCAGATGTGTTTATAGCCTGGTGTTTCTTTATGGCTTCGCTGATTTTGGTTGATTGTGTGTTGATATGGAGGGATGTTAGAAAAGGAGGGTAAAATGAATTACAATCAAGCAACAGACCATTATGATTATGGTAATACATATTCAGTATATGTCCATGTATTTCCTGACGGGAAATTGTATATCGGTTCAACAAGGCAAAAACCCGAAAACCGTTGGAGATATGGTGGGGGATATAAAAACTCGAAAACAGTATACGAGCCTATTCAAAGATATGGATGGGAAAATATTAAGCATATTGTATTGTTTAGTAATATTGATTTTGATAGAGCGATGATTATTGAACAAGAATTGATAAAAAAATATGACACACAAAATCCCCAAAAAGGATATAACACAAAAGCCGGAGGGCAGTTTTATACAGAACATTCGCAAGAATTTATAGATGACATGAGAAAAAGAATGAAAGGAAACACATATTGTGTTGGCAGAAAATTACGACCTGAACATATTGAGGCATTAAGGAAAAGAAACATTGGTTCACATCATCCATCACCGTTTAAGGGTAAACATATCCATACAGAAGAGCGAAAAAAGCGGATGTCAGAAATTGCAAAAGAACGATGGAAAAATCCTGATTTTAGAGAACGATGTAGCAAAAATCGCCCAAATATGAATGGCGAAAACAATCCTATGTATGGTAGACATCATTCAGAAGAAACAAAACAAAAGATAAGAGAAAAGCGATTAGGAAAGCAGCTGTCGGAAGAACATAAAGCAAAATTAAGAGATAGCAATATTAAGGCTGTATATAAATTAAGCCTGGATGGAAACATTATCTGCCGTTATAACAGTATTTGTGAAGCGGCAGAAGAAACAGGTGCAAAAACAACAAATATAGGCTTCTGTTGTAGGAACAAGAACAGAACGGCAAAGGGCTTTATGTGGAGGTACGCAGATGAAATTGATAGAGGATTCAAGAAATCAGATTGGAAAGCATAAGATAAAAAATGCTTATTGGCAATCGCAGGGGATTGAGGTTGTACGCCACCCTTTGCCGACAGGAGATTATATTTTAGTCACGCCATCAGTACAAGATGTACTCGACAGAAAAGCAAAACGAGGAATATCGCCAAAATCAATGGACTTTCTCGGAACATACACTATAACTGTTGATGTAAAAAACTCAATTCAAGAATTGACGATGAATGTATGTGGTAAATCCCATGCTCGTTTCCGGGATGAGGCGATCCTTGCACAAAATAACGGCATAAAGCTATATATCCTTGTTGAGAATGAATCATTTACGATCAAAGGCAAGAGCGGAGTTGAGAGTCCATTTATCAGCCGTTTAGAGGACTTGCACAAATGGATAAATCCGAGATTGTGGATAAGAAAAAGCGGTAGACAGGCATATCCAAACGCTACAAGGGGGATAACATTACAAAAGGCTTGTTACACAATGCAAAAGAAGTATGGTTGCGAGTTTATATTCTGTAGACCAGGGGATGCCGGAAGAAAAGTCATCGAATTGTTAGGAGGGCAAAATGAGAACACTTGAAAAGAATCGCACAATGAATTTAAGTAAGCCACATCCTCATAAGAACGGTTCAGGGTGGTACAAAACAGGAAAGCTGTTCAATTTTTCGTGTCGTATCGTATATGATGCTTGGAGTGACACTTATTCATACATCATAGGGAAAAATGATTGTGTATTCAATTCCTTGTGGCACAATCAATGTTGGGAAACCGAGGATGAGTGCCGTATAGCTTGCGAGAATCTGTGCAAGAAGAAGTATGCGGAACATAAGGGGGTGTTTTGATGGATGAATGCTGCGGTAACTGTAAATATCATCAGTACGAAGATGCATCGCAAGGATGGGTATGTTGCAATCCTGATAGCGAGTATGTAGCTGAATGGACAGAATACGATGATGTTTGTGAAGAATTTGAGGAAAGAGATTAGACGATGAATGAACGGATCAGAAAAGCAAATTATGTAATACGGCATTTGAATGAATTGCCGGACGATGTACGCATACCGATGCAAGGAATGTATGAATCGTTCTTAAAAACTTGCGAAGTTGTATACGACAAGGCGATATGCAAGGGGAATGTAACTGTAAACGATAACAATGAGTTAGAAATTTGGTTAGGAGGTACACATTAAATGGCAGAACAAACACATAGCGATCACACTATGTATCGGGAGTATTACTACACCGAAGAGCCTGAATGGGATGACACGATTGATGAGGATGATTTCAATGAATTTTTGGATAATTACCCTCGACCACTTGTGGAAGATGCAAGCCGGACAATTACACCGACTATCATATCATTCAATGATTATGAGCTTGCTGACAAAAACCCATTCTCGATTGTGGCTGAATGTCAGGAAGAATATGACACAGACGGAGAATTGATAGGTCATACGAATTTCAAGATTATGACTAACTATGCTGATTGCTTTGATTCAAAAACGGGCAACAAACGACATAATACATATCGTGATGTCGAGGATGAGGTTGATCCGTGGGAAGATGAATAAAACAAAAGGAGTGATAGGAAAAATGAAACGCATTTTAACGCTATTGTTTGCCTCTATTTTGGCTTTTAATTTTGTAGGGGTAAAGTTGTCTATAGGAGCAACAAAAACGCAAATAAGACACATAGAAACAGCGTCAAAGATATTTATTGACCGATATGAAGAAACAGGCATATATCCTTGTGTTGGACTTGGGATATTTTTCGGTGAATCAGGTGCTATGACCGCAGGAAATGGCAGACCATACGGGATGAACGGCAGACGATACTACGACATAGAGGAATCGACAAATGCCTTTATCAACCTTATACGATATTCGGGCATCTATGGGAACGCCTATAAACAAGATAATTGGTATAGTCAGCTATATGCAATCGCAAAGACATATTACGGCGGCAGCACACAATGGTATGTTGACTACATATCAGGGTTGATATGGGATAACAACCTGACAAAGTACAACAAGATAGCACATACAAAGCTGAAGAAGAAAAAAGCAAAAACGAAAAGAGTGAAAAAGCTGAAAGAACGCAAGATGGCGCAGAAAAAGCCATTTGTAGTGAAATACAATCCTGTCGTGCCACGAGGGAATATTCTAACGCATAAAGGTGTCATACCTGGAGGGGTTGTGCTTATTGAATGGGAAGAAAGCTATAGGTATCAATGGTGCGAAGTGCTGAATACTCTTGACGGAAAGGATAATGTGATATACACAAGCGACAGAGAATTAGCACAAAAGCATAGCCTTGTGAATGTGGTAGAAGTGGTTGAGGGGGCAGTAGGATGAAGTTGCCGGATGGGAAAGAATTGATCCTTTGTAAAAACTGTAAATATTTTGAGTATGATAGTATGGCAAGAGTGGATGGAATACCGCTTATAGTAGCACACGAAACCTGTAAAAGATGGGGTGATGGATGCAAAACAAGTGAAAATGGCTACTGTTTTCTTGCGGAGAAGAGAAGTGAGGATAAGACATGAAGAGAGTATTTACATTAAGCATTGAGGATGGCACAAAAATTGAGGGTTTGCAAATAGCTGTGGCGGTTCGGAGGGAATCTGATGGTGAAACAGGTGTTACTTTCTTTTCGTTATCAGATGATATTCGTGAAAATGACGAATGGTTGTTTAAGACCAACGGAAAGGCAGAGAGGATAGTGACAGGCGAGCCGACAGGAGCAGAAAGTGAGGGTGTCAATGCAGATAGTGATTAAGTTATCTGACAAAATCTATGATACGATTATGGATGATGAAATGCCGACAAATGAGCAAATGAAGGCTATTGTTCAAAGAATATACGAAGGCGTATCACTTCCAAAAGGACACGGACGGCTGATTGATGCTGATGAATTGTTTTGGGATATTCAAACAGACGAGCAGATGAGATTAGGTGAACATCTTGCGTGGGTTAAGGAAAGAATTGATAATGCACCGATTATCATAGAAGCAGAAAGTGAGGATAAGGAATGAGATACATAGACTATATCAGAAATATGTCAGACGACCAATTAGCATACTTTCTCAACGCCATACAGCCTGAAATTACACTATGGAGTCTATCAATGATGAGGGCATTAAGCAGAAAGCCTTATGAGGGAGTAGATGCATTAAACGGAACAAACGGCGATACAAGAACACTTATGAGCATTTTATACAAGGATTACGATTACGAAATGAAATTAATGGATGAAGAAAGAAATCAAAGCCTTGATGATTTGCACGATTATGCAAGCGGAAATGACTTGAAACGAGCGTTAGGACATCCCGAATTACAGAAAGAAAGAGAATTGCCAAAAGCACCACAGGCAGAAAGTGAGGAAACAGATGCAGATAGTGATTGACATACCTGATGGCAGATATAACGAGATAATGACTGACGATATCTATCTCGATGTGCCAATATTCAAAGAGGACATTATTGCTACAATTCCAAAAGGACACGGTGCGATAGTGGATGTTGACACGATAGACCTTAATCAAGATGAATTTATAACGCAAAGCGATTACTATGCCGCAGAATGTGCCATTGAAAACGCCCCGACGATTATAGAAGCAGAAAGTGAGGTAGAGAAATGACAAATTATGAATGGTTAGTGAAAAATTATTCTGAATTAGTAAAAGATATCTTATCCCATCAATTAGGTAAAGTAAAAGGAAAACCTACATCCTGTTCAGGCACTCGTTGCGATAATTGCGAGTTTAATGATGTCGGTCTAATATGTTGCGACCCTATTGTTAGAGAATGGCTTGAAATGGAACACGAACCATTGTACAAGAAAGGTGACATCATCATTGACTCGTACAATCGAATGGTATTGGTTGTAGAAGATAGCTACGGTAAAGATATAATGGTATCACGATATGTTGATGACTATAAACTCAACCAACATACAATTTCTATAACTGACATCAAAAAGATAGTAGGTCACATAGACGAAAGCGAGGATTAAAATGATATTCAAGGTATGTCTTATTATTGCTGATGCTATTTGTTTATCAATAACAGACAACAAGGTAGTTAAGATTTTATGTGTCTTGGCTATAGCACTTATGAGTATATCCTTTTTGGGGAGGTAGCAAAATGACAAGAGAAGAGGCGACAAGCATACTATATAATCAATGGCAAGGATTTTTGGAAGATAATATTGATTATGCAGGGGTATCTGATGCGTATAAGATGGCAATCAAAGCATTAGAGCAACAATCTGTTCTTGACAAGATAAGAGCCGAGATAGAACAAGAGCCTTATGTGAGCAAAATGGAAGTGCTTGAAATTATCGACAAATACAAGGCAGAAAGTGAGGTAGAGGAAAGAAAGAAAACTGATGATTCGATCAAGGTTGAGGATGAAGTTATCAGTGAATACAATGTCAAATCCGTAGTATTTAAGAATGATGATTTTGACAATTTAGATTCAATGTTGGAAGATTTATGGAATGCTGAATGAATGCCGAAAAGCAATAAAAACACAGGAGAATAGTCTATGGATGAATTTCAAACAATATGTATGTATGTAAGTTTATTGATTATATTGGTGGTACTACTTGCTATATGGCTATATGATTTTGTTAAAAAACACAACAATGGAGGAAAACACAAATGAATTTAGGAATGGAATTGAAAGCAGAACCGATAGAACCATTTTGTAACAACACTTGCGGAACTTGTATGTATTTGGTTCAGGCGAGAAATCCAAAACACGAAGCAATCAAGTCCGGCAAAGGAAAAGGTCAAACAGGATGGTGGAAATGTAGTTGTGAAAATGCTACGAATTTTGGACAGTACAGAGTATGCCAAGATGGAGCAAAATGTAAACATTGGGATAACAAGTATGAATCCGATAAGAAACTTGAAAAATGGATTGCTAAATGTTATCAAATGCTGTGAGGTGGTTGTATGTGGATAGAAAGTGCAGATAATAAACTTGTTAATTGTGATGGATTGATTGAGATTTTTATATTAGGTATTGATAATAGCTATTCTGTGGTAGGACAAGAAATGGTAAAATTGCCAGGGGTTGTGAAGTTAGGTCACTATTCAGATGCACAGATATGTTGGAAAGCAATAGAAAAAATCAAGTATGCGCTAAAGAAAGATACGAAAGTATTTACTATGCCAACAGAAGAAGAATTGAAAAAGGACGAGAATACACATATTGAAGTGGCAAAACCTTGTATGACGATGGAAGAAGCGATAAATCTGTGGAATACACTTGCTGATAAAGGTTTTAAGCCTGTTAGAAGAATGCCTACTGATAATTCTCGAAGATCGCAACAATTGAGAGCAAGATTGGCACAATACACTATGGAAGAATGGAAAGAGTGTATTAGTAATATCCGAAACTCTGAATTGCTACAAAAAAATCAGGATAAATGGTTTAATTTTGATTGGTTTATAAGCCCATCAAACTTCCCGAAAGTCCTTGACGGAAATTATAACAATCCAAAGAAAGACGATTCTACAGTTGAGAAATGGTGGTAGATCAATGACATACGAAGAGTGGTTTGACATAGCACGACATATCAAGTCTGTATATCCGAAAAATATGGAGTTCCTTGAAAACATCGGGAAAGTCAAGGAGTGGTATGAGTATATGCGTGAATACGACTATAAACAGATGAAAAAAGCATCTGATAGGCACATAGAGGAAAGCAAATATCCTCCGACAATTCACGATTTACGGATATATTACAATGCTATATCTGATGAGAATAGCGAGAAACGGACACGGCTGAATGATATATATATAGCTATGGTTAAGTATTATCCTGTCAGCTTGCGTGATGATGAAAGAGCAAAGGTGTTTAGGGATGCAATCAATGCAGACACCTATGAAGAAACAGTAAAAAAAGCTAAAGAGTTAAGCAAAAGAGTAAAACAAAAAGTACAATCCGCTGAATTATCCGGCAACGATAATCTGCCGATATTGAGCGTTTGCATAAAGGAGTGTGCGTATGGCACAGAAAACAGAAGATAGTGCATACTATCAATCACTTGCATCAGAACAAAATGTAATCGGATCACTTTTGATAGATAATGAATCCTTGAACAGAATATATGGAAAGCTAAAGCCTGTTATGTTTCATAACCAGGTGTTAGCACACGCATTTGATATATGTCTGAAAGCGTATGACGAAAACAAACCCTATGATGTAATATTCTTGTCACAAGAATTATGTTCAAGGCTAAATATGAGCGATCAGGCTGTGTTTGATTCATTGAGAGAATGCACAGCGAATACAATATCAACAGCCAACATTGAAACTCACGCCGATGTCATTATTGAAAAATATGCAAATCGCCTGGCAAGGAAAGCAAGTCAGGGGATAATAGCAACGCCGGACAAAGCGAAAGAAATTCTGCATACAGTTGTTGATGAGCTTGATGAGATAGATATTGACGGTAATAAAACATACAGAACATTATCAGATGTGGCAAAAACACATAAAGATAAGTATTTTAACGAGGGAAGTCAAAACAGACAAATGCCTATAGGCATAAAAGCACTTGATGAAGTGATGTATTTGCGTGGTGGAGATATGGTTGTCATAGGTGCAAGACCTGCCGTTGGAAAATCAGCACTTGCAACACAGATAGTCAATTTTCTGTCAGAGAAGTACAAAGTCGGATATTTTAACCTTGAAATGTCTGAAGAGCAAGTATTTGAGCGTTTTGTCGCAAATGAAAGCGGAATAGGACTAACAAGGATAACAAGAGCCTTGCGATTTATGAATGATGAAGAAGAAAAGTACAATGCGGCGGTTGCAAAACTCGAAGAGAATGAAAACCTTGTGATCGCATCAGGAACAAGAAGTGTAAATGAAATCAGGGCAATCACAAAGCGAGAACAATTTGATGTTGTTGTGGTCGATTATCTTCAGTTGGTTCTATCAGGTGGATATTTCCGTGACAGACGAGAAGAAACAGGATATATAAGCCATAAGATCAAGGCGATTGCGATGGAATTTGATATACCCGTGATTGCATTATCGCAGATGAATAGATTGTCAGAGGGAAAGTTAAACAAAAAGCCCACAATGTCAGAATTGCGAGAATCAGGCGATGTCGAACAAGATGCAAGTATTGTTTTGCTATTGTGGAATAAAGATGAAGAGGACAGATCAAAAAAAGGATGGGTCGCTGATAAAGTGCGACAGGGCGATGCCGGACGAGAGGGAGAACTGATTTTTGACGGCGATAAAATGAAATTCTATAGCGAAGATGATGACGGTTTTGTTGATGCTGATATGGATATGATTCCATTTTAAGGAGGGTTGAGGAATGAAAGATGTGCAAACACAATTACAGACAGAGTACAAAACCATAAATGATATGTGGAAAATCGTTAAAAAGTGGGTTGAGAAAGTACCACTTCAACAGGAACAATGGGGAGAATTTGCTGACGAAATCAGAGAATTTGCTAATTCAAGAGGTGGAAAGAATGATTATATGTACGCCCTGGGTAGTGCGATCATTCACGAGATAGAAGATTTGCATAGGGAGGAAATCGCATGAGAGATACATACGCAGAAAAATTATTTGATGGCAGATGCCCTTACACAGACGAAAAATGCGATAATTGGAATTGTCAGGAGTGTAAGGTTGAGGAAGAGGAGCGACATTTATTTGATGATGTGTATAATGAAAGTGAGGTAGAGGTGTGAAAAATGCAAAAGACAAAGTATATGAAGCCATAAAGAATTATATGTTTGATTTTAACTATCCTCCTACGATCAGGGAAATATCGGAACTGTCGAAAGTGAAGAGCATAAGCTATGTGTATGAATGTTTAGATATTTTGAGGGATGAGGGAAAATTGGATTTTATAGATGGCAAGTCACGGACTATCACTATTCCGGGTGTCTTTTATATCGAAAAGGGGGCGAGATAGAATGGTGTTTGATGTGACGATACGAGAAATGGTATCAAAAAAATATACCATAGCTGCCGATTCAGAGGAAATGGCACAAAGAAAAATCAAAGACAGATACCACAAAGGCGAGATAAATATGTCAAATGGAGATAAAGAATCAGTACAAGTCCAAATACACAATAGGCAGAACAATTTTTATACGGATTGGTTAGATATTTAGGAGGTGCAAAACAATGTTAAACGATGTGATGAGGTATAAAGATGAAGTGGATGAGGACAATGTTGTCAGGAAAGTCAAGCCTATGACACCTATGACAATTCATACGATTATGGGAGATATGCGTAGATGGGATGAGGGGAATGTGTTTGATTATAGCGATTATCGGATAGATAAGAAGAAGTATGAAATTCTGAAAGCATATTATGACGAGAAAGAGGGTGTTGCAGATGATGGAAAGTAAGCCGAGGTTTATTACAGTAAAAGAAGCAGCCGGAATAACCGGCATTTGTCCTGATAGCATTAGAAAACTTGCTCAACAAGACGGATTCCCTTGTGTGAAAATCGGCAGACGATATGTGATAAACGAAAACAAGCTATATGAATGGATGGAAGATCACGAGGGAAAAGAGGTTGTGATTTAAGGGTGTAGCAAATTGCTACATCCTTTTTTTATAAAATAATTGCATACTGTAATAAATTGTGATATGATAATTCAGAAATGGTAGCCAATGAGTAGAAAAAATATGATTTTTTAGGGCAACATTAGGACAACCTGAAATGAATGTGATTGAAAAACAACGAAAAATAAGGATATAGACGAGTGTGCATCATAGATTTAGGTTCTTGTGCCGCGAGGCGTGTGGGTTCAAGTCCCACCAACCGCATAAATAGATAAAAAGTAGCTGAAACCCTCGAAAAATCGGGGGTTTTTCTTATATAAGATTTAGCCGATTTAGACTTGACAAAAATATTAAATAGTGTATAATTCTCTTAAAACTTTAGGACAACATTAGGACACAAATTGAAATGATTATTCAAAAGGGAGGTTTCATATGTCAAAAGTCTACAGGGAAGGTTCGTGGGATACAGTGAATCGAAAAACAAAAAAATATCATCGTTATAGGGCGATGATAGATGGAAAGCAGAAAGCATTTTATGGCGAAACCAAAACAGAGGCATTAAAGAAATATAAAGATTACATCGAATCAGATATGAAAACGGTCAAAAAAACAAGGCTAACCGTTGCAGACATAGCAGAGAAAGCCATAGAAAGCCGAAAAGGACAGATCAAGCCTACAACCTATAACTTCTATCAGGAAACGATTACAAGGCTTAAAAAAGCGAAAATAGGATCGTATCAGCTACATTCTGTGACATTCAAGGATTGCCAGGCGTATATCAATAGCCTTGTGGATGAATATTCGATGTCAGCGATCAAACATCAGAAAGCAATTTTGACGATAACATTCGGATATGCCGAGGAAATGGGTATGATAAAGAACAATCCTATGAATCGTGTCAGAATCCCGAATGAGGCAAATATCACGCATCAGAAGAAAGAGCATGTGTTTTTGACAACAGAGGAACGCAAGATGCTTGAAGAGGAATCAAAACGGCTGAATACGAAAGAACGCCATACAGGAAAGATAGGCACTCCGTTATATGGTACAAACGCAAAAGCCATCGTTTTTCTGCTTCATACAGGGTTGAGAGCCGGAGAACTCCGAGCCTTGATGTGGTCTGATGTCAATATGACGAAAAGGCGTATAAAGATAGACAAAAACGCTCCTACAAGCGGATATGACATCACTACGCCGAAAAGAAAAGCATCCTATCGTACCGTACCACTTGATAATGTGGCGTTTGGCATAATCAAAGACTTGTCAAAGGATGTCAAAGGTCAGTTTGTTTTCCATACGGCAGACGGAAATATGCTTAATCGGAGTAGTTTACAAAGGACTTTGCAAAGAATGATCGAGTATTCAGGCATTGAACAAACACCTACTTTGCACGATTTAAGGCATACATACGCATCGGAATTGATACGAAACGGCGCAGATATGAAGTCTGTTCAGGAAGTTTTAGGACATTCGGACATATCGACTACTATGAATATTTATGTCCATAAGTCGGATGATGATTTGGAGTTTCTGAAGAACATTCTCGATTAAGAGGCTACATGCTACAGAATTTTTTACCCCCCTACCCCTTGATTTTTCCCTATGTATCAGAGAAAAACGAGAGGTCGATTTTTGCATATAGATTTTTTGAGGGGCATTGATCGGAAATACCTACATTTTTTAGAGGATGGAATTTTCTGTTTCTATGATTGTTATCCCTAATCTTTTCTCTAAACAATTCAACAAATAGTCTAATCCATAAGGATAACCACAATTTAATGCTTTCATATCACTTTTTAACCCTTGTAAATCAAAAATATCGGGAAGTGGTGTACCATTAGCTATTGCTTTTCCAAAATCATAATAGCAACCACCCGTCTTTTTGATATTTTCATACTCTTCGTCAGGTATATCAATTATTATCTTCATTGTTTACCTCCTTATCTCTGTGAAGTGGTATGCACCTACAATATCTCGTGTAGTGCTATAATCGTGCCATACGCCGTTTTCTTTCAGATGATGCGCAAGTCTATGAGCCTGCCGGTTGTATCTGTTTATGTCATTGTCATCCTCCAGGCGTGGCTTGATTGTCCATAACCTGTCCTTGTTCTTTTCTATATTGAGAAAATCTGTTTTGATTTTGTTATCCTGAATAACCTCTTTGATTGTTTTCATGTCAATCACGCTCCTTGATCATCCGCATAAACTCTGCTGCGGTTGCCGTGTCGCTTATTCCGTGTTTATTTGCTATTGTATCAGCAAGTGCATAGTCTATGCTATCATACTGTTTGCCGGTTGCTATACCGTCAATATATGTCGTATATCGTGGTATTTCATCCTCACCCTCACCGTATTCGATAAACAGGATATTTCCGAGCGGAGTATAGTCTGTTATCGGATTTTGGAAGTCTGCAAGGATATTATGTATCATCTCGTTTGTGTAGTAGTCATTCATAGGTCAATTCTCCACTAATTCAATGGTATCTACCCACGGAGCGACATACTCCCTGTAATTCCAAACGATTACATCCCACGCCTCATCTTCGGATGTAGCAAAGACAGAATCCTCCACACTATATCCGTCATTTGCTTTGATTATGAATATATATTCTTTCATACCTTATCCCTCCTATCTCCATGCTCTACAATTTTCATACCCCTGGGGGTGTGATTTTTCCCCTATGGTGGATGAATTTTTGGTGTCTGATTTTTGTACCTGATTTTTTCTTGTGGTACTGATTCAAAAGGCGGCGATTTTCCTTGCGTGAGTGCTTTTTTGCGCTCCTGGTATGGTTCAGGCGTTGCGAGAAAATGCACCCTATAAAGCGTTTTATTTGCCTTGTATAGCCGTTTGTTTTTGTCAACGCCTATTTGTATACCCTGAACGGTTCGCCGTCTGTTTCGGCGTTTTATTGCGTGTGTTGTAAATGCTCCGTTGTGATATATAAACAAGCTATACGGCGGTATGTTCTGCCGTTGTGCAGGATCGGCGGCGGCTCTGCTCGTGTCTGTCGTGGGTGTCTGCTCCGGCTCGCTTGCTGTTGTGGGTGTCGTGGGTGCTTTTTTCGGCTCTGTCGTGCTTTTTTCGGCTGTGTTTGTCGTGGCTTTTTCGCCTGTCTGCTCCGCTGTCGGCTCGCTTGCTGTCACTTTTTCGGGTGCATCCGCAGGGGCTGCCTGCTCTGCTTCTCTTTTTTCATGTTCAGCGTTTGCGAGTGCCTCCAGGGCTTCAGGATAAACAAGCCCGGATTTTTCAAACTGTGCCTTGAATGAATTGATCATGGCGGCGTAGTCTGATTTTTTTCTGATATTTGCCATAGTCGCCATAATTGAAAAGTCGAGATATTGCGGCGCATTTTTTGGTGATCCCTTGTAATACTTCAGGGCGCAACCTGTCAGCAAGTCAACAATCCATGTTTTATGCTCATTTTCTCTATATGCTCCGTATCTATAGCCGTTTATATCAAATTGCACGCCGTCAACCTGTTTCGGTTCGCCTTTGTATGAAGTATAAAAGCTCGCCTTTTTAACCTTGACAACTTCCTGCTCCGGCTCGTATAGCTCGATCTCGTCATACATATCGTGCAGAGCCTCGAGCATGGCTATAAATCGTTTTTTGTCTGTCACGATTTTAGATTTTTCTTTGCTGTCATCCTCTCTGCCCGTGTCGTATATTTTTTCGAATCTCTCCAACTGCGCAAGGTATGCCCTGAAATAATCCGCAATCTCACGAGCCGCCGCAAGCGTTAGAATGCCGTCAAAAATTTTCATGTCTTTTTTTGATAGTGGGAATATCTCGAAACCTATTGACATATGCCCATGCCCTCCCGGCGTGGTATAGTCAAAATCTACAGAGCCAGGATGTTCTTTTTTGTAATCATCTAAAAAATATTTGTTATACATTTTCATGACTTTTTCCTCCTTGTCATTTTGTTTTTGCCGATAGAGTCAGCATATACCATTTTAAGAGATTTATATAATTTTCGATCACTCGTGACATGTTGCGGTCGAGATCATCCGGCGTTTTGATGTCGCAAGCGTTGATTCTGCCTATCTCCATGTTATCTTTTTTTATAATTAGCATGTGCCATTCTGATAGCCCATATTCCGTGTTATCAATGACAGTATGCTCAATGCTCATGCCGTTGTAAAATTCAATTTTTGCGCCCGGTTTCGTTGTTAATTCCTTAACTTTTTTTGTATTTATGCCCTGAATGTTCATGATAGTGCCTCCTTTACATACGCCATGAGGCGTTTTTTGGTGATGTATTCTCTGCCATAGTTCGACAAATCATAATATATCAATAATGAGTCCACCTTGCTAAATCCTAACCGCTCCAGGCGGCGCATTATAGATTTTTTCATTTTTGCGCCCTCCTTTAGCATGCTATCTCAACATAACCGCCATCAGTAGCCCAAAATGATCCGCAAGTTTCGAGCATGCGCCCGTATGCCTCAAAATCAAAATATTGTCTTAAATCATCCGGGATTCTGTCAAGATCGCCAAACTCCTCGAGCATATACTCCGCAACCTCTGCCATGCTGTCACCTTCCCAAAAATAAACGCCGCCATTTTCTGTTTTTTCGATCGCTTCATCGAGATCATACCCGGCATCATTTACAAGTACGGATATTATTTTTTTCTGTTGGTCATCCAGGCTCTCAACGGTTTCGATAAAACTTGATATAGTTTCGATAGAGCTATACTCGCCGAAAATGTGATACAGATCAAAATCTGTGTAGTTGTCATAATCTGTTATGAAGTATTCTTCATAATATTCATTGATGCCGATACGATCAAGGCAAGCTGCGATCTCGTCAGCATCTGCCGGAAGTGGTAACCATTCGCCGATCAAATAGCCCTCGTTGTACTTGCCTAAATTTGTTACATAGATTGCAGTCTTGTTTGAATTAGTCATTTTTTTAAGCTGTTGTTGATCCTGTCAGCTTCAGGAGGTGAGCCTTACGGCTGTTGTCTTATCTCTTAACTTGTATTAAGTATATCACATATTATATAATATGTCAAGCTTTTTTCTATAATATGTTATATAGTCAAAAAGTCTACAAAGTACCGAAAAACCGTTATTTTTTAGCAGTTTCTAAAAATCAGCAAAAAAATTTTTTTGACATGATCAAAAATATATGATATATTATACATAACATATTATAGAACGGAGGCGTTTTTTATGAGCAGAAAAGAAACAGGATTAAAAACAAAAGATTACACACTACGAGCGGCGGCGGCATATCGTGACAGACACGAGAGCATGACACTAACGCTTGAAAAGGGCAGCCGGGAGCGTCTGCGATCAGTTAACATCACAAACGCCGAAGCCGTCAAGATCATCATGGCAGAATGCGAACGCCGGGAACAACTAAAAAATTTTGATGATGACGAGCTGCCGGAGTGGTTCAACTATTAACTTTTATATAATCGGTTATATAGTATTTTTATATAATCCATTATATATAATCTGTGATAGTGCTTTTATATAATCTATGATATATCATTTGTGATAGTGGGGTTATATCATTTATTATATAAAAGTTTATATAATATGTTATCAAGTCGCAAGTTAGCCCTTGCGGCTTTTTTGTTTACCGAACATTTGTACCTTTACAAAAAATCAAATCCGTGGTATCTGTTTTATGAATTATAAATCAATGGCAAGGAGGGCGCAGACTATGCAGGATCAGATCACGGATAACACAACAAACGAACAGCCGTTGGAATCTGCCGAAGTTGTAGACTTGCGAGCCGAAGTCATGGATAGTTTCGAGATGTACGCTTTGCAGGAATTTAATGTTGACGATGTATCAAAGATTGCGCAAAGTCAATTTAATTATTGCTTGATGTATGTTAGAGATAGATATATTCTGCAATATACAAAAATAAAACCTTATGATGTAATGACTGGTAGATGTTATTACAAAGAATGTAATGAAGAGGATTTATTACAAGTATTTAATATATATATAGCTCTTTGTGTAAAGTATACCAAGCATGTTTGTGACTATGGTTTTGAATGTATTAGCGGGATAGATACAAATACAATTTGTCAATGGAGAGTGGATAAAAAAGCAAGTTCAACTTTTAGGGAAATAGCAAAAAGACTCCAGGAATTGAACCAAGAGAGCCTCAAAGACTTTTTAGCAGACGGCAAGCGAAACCCTGTCGGCGTTGTGGCAATCCTGAACAATCTCCACGGATGGAGTGACAAGCGTATCAAGCACGAGATTGAAGCAGCACCTGAAAGCCTGGCGGCAATAGCTGACAAAATCGGCACAGCTCTGCCCGGTTAACTGATATTTTTTAAGATTTGGCAAGGCAAAATTGACAAGTGGCGGTTTTTCGTGGGCTTCGGGTGCAAAGGTAACGGACAAACTAAGGTTTGTCCAAGAGAGCTACATGAACGGCTCACGGCATCCGCTCCAGGTGTCCGGCTCTGATCATCCTGAACGGCTGACGGCTGACGGCGTGAGGGCGTGCCCCCTAACAGGGCAAGTGCCGGGGCGAGGGCGAGTTAGTCCTCCAAGTAACCACCAAACCAAAAAGGGCTTTATATTTAATATATTTTCAACAACAATACAAGTAGATATAATATATATCTAACCGCCTTATAAAAGCCTTTGGTTATATATAATACATATTATTTACGCAGTAGAGGTGATAATGTTGCATAAGATAAGGGTTGACGGATTCAATGACGGTGTTAACGCAACTATTCGCATTGACGGTCAAAAAATCAGGTGTCGCAGGTACAAGATAGAACAATCCGTAGACACGATACCTTCGATCGAACTTGATGTGTGTTATGAGCCGATAGTTGAAACTGATGGTTGTGTAGACTTTGGCAACATTGAACAGTTAGCTCGGATGATGAGCTATATGGATTTTAACTATTTTTGTGAAAAGTGGCACGAATATCACGATGATTTCAAAAATTCCGCACAAACAAAAAGGGGTTGAATATGTTTCACGAAAGTATCATACGCAAGGCAGATAAAGGGGATAGAGATAAATTAAAGCTGGAGAATCAGGAGTTGTGGCGTAGCAATAATGTACTCAAAGAGCGATTATTTATTGTGAGGGCAACCTTAAAGCTGACGCAGAAGTGTCTTGAAGAGGCATCTGCTGACAGGGATAGATACAAAAACGCACTTGACTACATTACACATTTTGCGAAATCGGCATCCGAGAGTGAGGATAATGATTTCTTGGCGCAGATGATGTTTGACAAATTCAAGGAGGTTGACAAATGAGGTGGTTAGGTGCAGGAATTGCAATAGGCGTAGCAATATATGTCACAGGTAGTATGTTGCCGCTATGGTTTTTACTGATACCTGCGGCAATAGAGATAATAGATTTAGCAACAAGAGAACTTCCGTAGGAATGAAAGGAGAAACAAGATGAAAGCACCGAGAACAGGATATGTTTTTGATGGACAAGTCTATGAAAAAGGCGATGAGGTATGGGATTTAGGCTTGTGGAGGCATAATTCCCCTAACGAGAGCAAATATGACTACACCGGCATAGAAGATGTGGCTAAATTGCCGCCGTATGCTGTATCAGGCGCAACAGCTTTTAATCCGCAGACAGGGAAAGCGTATTGTGCGGCTACTGATCCGAGTAATACAACCAGGGTTGTTTGGACAGAAATCTAATACTATCGTTGTTTTTCTCCATAAATTCCCTCCTACGGCGAATGGCTGTGACTAAAGGTGTGTCAAAAGCATCGGGAGGGATTGCACCTGCGACTTACATCACGGATAAGGCGTAGGCTGACATACAAACCTCTTTTTTGATTGCAGGGGCGGTTAATTCCGCTCCTGACCCCTTTTAAGACTTGGAGGCTGAATATGGATAATACAGAGATACTGAAAATGCTATCTGAAAAAAAATCCGAAAAAGAAAAAAAGCCTCGCAGAAAAGGTGGTAAAGGACACGAGGGATATTTTAAGGGCAAGAGGATGGAAAGAGCCAAATTTGAAAAGGCATTAGATGCGTTTTTTGCCGGTGGTTCAATCCGCAAGATATGGAAAATGTCAGGTGTATCAGAGCCGACATTCTCGAAAAGGTTACACGAGATACTTGATAACGGCTATTTGCCTGATTATCTGTTTACGGACGGATTACCTATGTATCTGACACTTAAACCGCCGTCAGAATACACTATGATCGCAAATGAGTTGGAAATGCTCGATAAGTACAAAGGATAGATGAAAAAAATGGATTTAGGAACGATGAAACTCATCGAAAGAATCAAAGACAATGCACATATCATCGCTAAAGGTCTTAAATCCGGCGATGTTGAGATACAAAAGAAACCGAATGGGATTATTATAACCACGATAAACAGGAAAGAGATCAAGAAGTGAGGGTATAAGATGTCATTTAGTCCTGATGAACAAAAGCTATACGATGCTTTTCAGAAATACGATTTATTAGACCCTGATTACGGCTTTCCGTTCATCGAGTATGTGAGGAATGTCCTTGCAAACAACTACGAAATGCGCAAACCTATACTTGATATGTGCAACAAAGTCAAAAATGACTATTATGCGCTTATACCAAAAGCAAGCAAAGATCAGACACTTTTGAAAAAAGTCATTGATGGAGAGCCTATTTTTTGGGGTATACTAAAAGCTGAAGCACAGAACAGGCAATTTGACAGCTATTGTCTGTACCTCGAAAAAGACAGACCGTCAAAAGAAAAATTCTATCAGCCGAGGCGTAGATGTTTTAGGCGTTTAGGCATACCACAGGCGTTTCAGCAACTGATAGACGATGAACTTGACTTGTTGACAATATCACTTCCTCCAGGAACAGGGAAAACCACCTGTGAAAAGTTTTTTCATTCAGCCGTAGCCGGATGGTATCCTGCCGATTACAGCTTGTTTTATTCCCATAGTGGCGATATAACGAGAATGTATTATGACGGCGTATATGACATTGTAACAAATGTCGATGACTACAAGTGGCACGAGATATTCCCTGACTTAAACATCACAAGTCAGAATGCAAAACTTGAACAATTCAACATAGGCAGCTACAAGCCATTCCCTACCGTTCAATGCGCAAGTATAGGCTCGAAATTAGCAGGCAAGGTTCGTGCAAGTCGTTTTCTCTTCGTGGATGACCTTATAGGAAACATTGAAGAGGCACTTAATAAAGCCATACTTGAAAAGCGATGGAACGCCTATACAACGGATGCAAGACAAAGAATGACAACATCAACTGTTGACGGCAAGATGTGTAAAGAGCTGATGTTGATGACAAGATGGAGTACGATAGACCCGATAGGCAAACTTCAGCAACTAAACGGAGATAATCCGAGGGCGAAATTCATAGCCGTACCTGATATAGACCCGAAAACAGGCAAAAGCAACTTTGATTATGATGTCGGCGGCTTGTCTGTAGAGTTTTTCAAAAACATTGAAATGCTGATGGATGAGGTGTCATATCGTTGCCTGTACAAGCAAGACCCGATAGAGCGTGAGGGATTGTTATACCAGGAAGATGAATTGCGAAGATTTACTGATCTACCGAACAGAGAGCCTGATGCCGTTTTAGGTATCTGCGACACAAAGGAAAAAGGCATAGACTATATGTTTTTGCCTGTAGCGTATAAATACGACAACGATTATTACATCGTAGATTGCATCTGTGACGATAATTCGGATTTCGGCGTTCAGTATGGGCGTTTGACGGATATAATCTTACGGCATAATGTTCAGCAAGTTGAATTTGAGAGCAATCAAGGTGGATCAAGGATTGCTTTTGAAGTCCAGGAAAGAGTAAAAAAGCAAGGTGGAATATGCAATATAACCACTAAACCGACAGAAACAAACAAAGAAACAAGGATCATAGTCAATTCTGATTGGGTAAAGCAAAACTGCCTATTTTTGAATAAAACAGAATACTCGCCAAAGTCGGACTACGGAAAAATGATGGGCTTTTTGCTTGGATATTCTGTAGCCGGAAAGAACAAACACGATGATGTACCTGACGGAATGGCAAACTTCTGCCTATTCGTCAGCCGTAAACTTAACCATAAACCGACACGCATAATTCAAAGTCCTATTTGAGAGAGGGGATAAAAAATGAATGCACTTGATTACATCAAAAGCCTTGATACCGCTGATTTTCGTATTGAAAAATGTCAAAGAAAGATAGAACGGTTAGAAATAATCGCTCAAAATCTATCATCAAAGCCGTTTGACAATGATAGGGTTAAGTCATCAGGAAGTAAAGACCGCATCGGCGATCTCGCTGTTAGGATAATCGAGGAAAAGAACCATCTTGCAAAGCTGATGGATGAAAACGAAGAAAAAAGAGAGTATGTTATCTCACAGATAGACAAGATCGAAGATTTGAGATTTCAAAAGATTATATATTACAGGCATATCGACAAAACAAAGTATGAGGACATCGCTGATATACTCGATTTAGCACCGAAAACTGTTAGAGATTACTACTCGAAAGCTATGAAAGAGTATGAGAGAGTATTTGTAATGCCATAAAGGATAAAAAAAGACAAAATAAGATATTAAAAGATATTTACAAGTAACGGATATTCGTTGTATGATAGAATAGGAATTGTAACCAAAACAGGGAGAGTTATGCTCTTACCTGTTTTTTTGTTTTTAAGATTTAAGGAGCGTTAAGGTATGCAGATAGGTCGAGCAGAGATATTTACAGATGTAGCAGAAGTTACATCAAAGAATATTCTCGAAGTATTGCAAAATGCCTATGCTATTCATACCGGCAACGCAATCAAAATAAATGAGTTACTCGATTACGAGGCAGGCAATCAGCCTTTGCCACGAGAGAAAGAAATCCGACACGATATAGATATTCATTCTGTTGACAATCTTGCACACGAGATCACATCATTTAATCTTGGCTTTATATGGGGCAATCCTATAACCATCGTACAAAGAGGCGAAAAGGATAGCGGAAGTAAATCAGAGATCGAGGCTATCTCGCTTTTGAATGAGGGATATTCAGCCGAGAACATAAAATCCAAAACACAGAAACTTGCAAGATTTGTTGAGATAGGCGGCGTAGGATATACCTATGTTGACATCAAGCGTGAACATTCTGACGGAGATAGTTATTTCTCTGTTGAGGTATTAGACCCGAGATGGGCGTTTGTCGTAAAATCAAGCAGATACATAGATCATAGAATCTTGATGGGTGTTTCATACACGGAGAATAATGGAAATATCTATTTTTCGTGTTTTACTAAAGATTATGTGTATGAAATATCGCAGTACAAAGTGGATGATGAGGAACAATGGAATCTGTCAACGCCTATTGGCAAAAACCTTTTAGGCGAAGTGCCTATTGTTGAATGGGTAAAATCACACGACAGAATGGGTTGCTTTGAAAGATTTAGAGATGAGCTTGACACCTTGAATCTGATGATTTCAGATTTTTCAAACGATGTCGAGCAAAATACACAGGCGATATGGCACGGAAATGACCTTGATTTTTCCGTGGATGAAAACGGCAATCCGAGAACTCCATCGTCTAAAGAATGGGTGCTAACCGAAACTACGCAAGATGGCAGGCAGCCATTCATTAAGCCTTTGACTATTGCGTATGATTATCCTGGAATGTTACAAAACATCGCAAGCCGTAGAGCGTGGATTCTTGAAAAAGCTAATGTTCCGGGGTCTACAGATAATACAAATGGTGCTACAGGTGTTGCTATGGATGATGCTCTTGGATGGTCTAAAGCCGAAACGGCGGCGAATGCGCAGCAAGGCATTATGGAGGCGTCAAAGATGAATGAGATCAGGCTTGTGCTTAAAGCGATCTCGTCATCGCCATACATTGATTCTGATAATCCGATGTTGAAACTTCGCTATATGGATGTTGAGCCAAATGTCAAGCGAATGAAAACATACGAGATGGTAACAAAGTCAAACGCTTTTGCAACTTATGTTAGTCACGGAGTACACGGACTTCACGCATTGACAGCTATCAACGCATTTAGCGATGTTAACCAGGTATGGGAAGATAGCAAAGAAATGATTGAAAAGTATCAGGAATCGCTTTTCAGCAAGAATGAATCTAAAGAAGTTGAGGGTGTCGGTGGATTGGATGAAAAGAAACCAAATGCCGACAGATTGCAAGGTGATGTCAGCGATCAGATAGACAACTCACCTACGATTGATAAACAGTAAGGAGCGAGATTATGGGGTTATCATTTCCAACTTTACCGATAGCAAAAAAATATACTTCAGATACCGCAGAAGAATTTGGTGCGGTAAAAGGTGCGCCCTGTACCGTAGAATCACAGGAACATGACTCTGCAAATCATGTAACAAATGTGGTTTTGAAATGGGAAAATTCGCAAGGTGCAGTACAAAGAACTACTGTTGGAATTCCTGATGGTGTAGGTATTGCATCTATCGCAAAGACATCTACATCCGGGAATGTTGACACATACACAATAACGCTGACAAATAATACCACACAGACATTTACCGTAACAAATGGTATTGACGGAAAGGACGGTAAAGATGGTGTTAATGGCGTAGATGGTAAGGATGGCAAGGATGGTATAGACGGTAAAGACGGAACTCCTATCTATAATTGGACAAGCGGAGCAAGTTACAAAGTCGGCGATCTTATTATCCGTGACAATAAATGGTATCAATGCGATGTAGCAAATAGCGATATTGTGTTTGATTCCTCTAAATGGCATAGGATAGCCGTTGAGGGTGGAGAATCAGAGTTGTCTGTGGATGTAACGGCAAACCTTACTGTAGGTGCTATAGCAAGTGGAACTACGGTAGAAGAGGGAACAACATTTACAGAGTTTGTGCAAAAGATACTTGTAACCGAGATAGCACCGACAATCACATTTTCCTTGTCAAAATCAGGGAATGTTGCATACGGTGGAAGTTATACAGAAACGCTTACAGTAAACGCATCATCACTTGGAACGGCTAAAAAGATAGATACGATCAAGTGGTATGAGGGTGATACACTCGTACACGAAGATACGATAGATAGCACGATAGCCGGAAGTTGGACATACACAATGGAAAGTCCGACTACAGACACGACAACATTCAAGGCTGTTGTGACATATACGAAGTCAAGTGATGCTACGGCTGATATAACGAAAACAGCGAGTATCAACTTCTTTTACAATAAATTTTATGGTGCTGTTGATTCACTTACACCTGATGAGGTTACGATCGAGGCTCTTACAACGGCACTTGGAACAGCTAAAGGTGGAACATACAGTTTTTCTGTAAATGCAGGCAGAATCGCATACGCATATCCATCAAGTCTTGGTGCATTGACAAGCATCAAGGATGGAAATGGATTCAGCCTGTTTAATTCGTTTACACGAACGACACAGACATATACACAGAACGGAACATCAGTTAGTTATTATCTGTATGTACTTACAGACCCGACAACGGTTAGCGGATATTCAGTAGTATTCGCTTAAATGATGGAGGTATGAAATGGCAATCCAAATAGCGGATAATTTTTCTTATCAGGGCAAAAAGCCACTTGACGGAAGAGTGCAATTTAATACTCTTGCTGATATGGTTGAGGCATCTGCGGATGTTTTGTACGATGGTTGTTTAGCCTATGTTAAGGGGAATAAAAAATACTACACATACGATTCTACGAATGATGTGGATGAAACACTTGGCAAGTGGAGAGAACTTGAAACAGGAACTACAGGCGATTTCATACCGACATCCGAAAAAGGTGCAAATGGCGGTGTAGCAGAACTTGATTCAAGTGGTAAAGTACCTGCATCACAGTTGCCGTCTTATGTAGATGATGTAAAGTCATATCCGACAAAAAATGACTTTCCGGCTGTGGGCGAGGATGACAAAATCTATATCGCAAAAGACGAAAACTCATCATATCGTTGGGATGGCGAGGCTTATGTTTCTATCAGTTCAGCTAATGGGTTGACACTTGGCGAAACTTCATCAACGGCTTATAGAGGTGATAGAGGTAAAATAGCTTATGATGATTCCCAGGCAAATAAAACAGCTATCGGCACGCTTGCTAATCTTACAACTACAGAGAAAACAAATCTTGTAGGTGCGATAAATGAGATAGATAATGCTTTGGGTGGCAAAGTCGATGCCGTACAGGGTAAAGGGCTTTCAGAGAATGACTATTCAGACACAGATAAAGCTATCGTAGATGGCGTTACAAATGCTTTAGCTGATAAGGTCGATAAAGTATCAGGCAAAGGCTTATCTACAAACGATTATGACAACACAGAAAAACAGAAAGTAGCTGATGCACAGCCTAAAACACTTGCTACACCGATAACTGTCGAGGGCGTACAGCAGACAACTGTTGAAGGTGCGTTAGGTGCTATCAATAATAAATCAGGCGGTGGTGGTGATGTATCAAGCAAAGCTGATAAAGTCACAAACGCAACCGCCGGAAACTTCGCAGGACTTGACGCAACAGGAAATCTTACTGATTCAGGCAAGAAAGCATCCGACTTCCTTACACAACATCAGGATATATCAGGCAAACAGGATGTTGAACTCGAAACCCCGATCACGATAGGTGGAGAAGAACAAGATACCGTTGAAGAGGCTTTAGGTGCGTTAAATGACGCAAAAGAGGAAATTTTCCGTGCATCAGTAATGCCTCTTGCCACTTTAGACGATGAGGGCAAAGTCCTCCAATACATCGGAACATCAATCCCCGATTCATACCAACACAACTATTTCTATGAGTGCAAAGCACAAGGAACAGACCCCGAAACATACGCTTGGGAGCAGGTAAATGTACAGCCAAGTAGTGAGGGAGATGCAAGGGTAAAACCCGAAATAACAGAAATAGGAGTAGACGAAGAAACAGGAACAAAGGTACATATTATAACAGATGTTTCAATATCAGACATAAACGAAGTATCATTCGCAGAATTAAAAGACATAGTAGATGCTTACTATGCAGATGAAATATCTTTGGCAGATATAAAAGATAGTTTCAAACTTGGACAAACCATCAGAATAGATATGCCCGCTTTGGCGGCGGCAACAGGCGGAGAAACACATGTAGCGCAACCTATATTTATGCGACTTGTTTCTTACGATACAAAACCATTAACAATCGCAATAAACGGACATACCAAAGCACTCTTTACTTTTGATATGTCAAACACTCTTTTGGAGAATGGTGGGTGGTCGTTATATACATATTCAGGTGCTAACATGACAGCCGCTTGGGCAAGCAATACAAGGCGTACTTGGTGTAATGATACCTTTTATAATGCCTTACCTGATGATATAAAAGCATTGCTTAAAACGGTAAATCATTCAAGTACACATATCTATTCAGGTAGTGATAGAGGATATTCTGTAACCGAGGATAAGATAGTTATTTTAAGCGAATGGGAATATACAGGTGGCAGTTCTTACGAAACAGAAAAACAATGCGATTATTACAAAACTGTTGCTAACCGCATAAAAACAAAAGATGGTGTAGCTACAAGTTATGCGACAGATACTATTGTTTATATGGGTGCATCTTCTTGGACATACTCTAATAGACAAATAAATGCAAGTGGAAATGCCGTAAATGGTAGTGGAAACGGAACAGCTTACCCATTATCAATGGCATTCTTTATGTGAGAGGAGGGATATAAATGGCTAAAGTTAAAGTAAGACGAGAAGGCAACTTATTGCGGGAGGATGAATGTCAACCACTCACAACAGAGCAAATGAATGACATAAAATCACAGTTTCATCCGAGCAATACGGCTAATGTGAATATCGTGCCGTATGAGATATATGATGAAGATGGCGAAGAAATCGTAGTCGGAGAAGTCAGAAAGACTATTGACGGGGTTAAGAAGAAGAAACCTGTTTATGAGAAAATCATAGAATATGACAATATCAATATGTCAGGAAAAGACTCTTATACAGTTATTGATAATGCACTTCTGACTACAAAGTTACAAAATCTTGACAAAATCATCGAATCTGATACGACGGTCATTGTTCGAAGTGTCAATAATTCAGAAACAAGTAATGAATACTACATTAACCGTGAAGACGGCACATATAGCGTAAAACAATTTTGGACTTCTCAGGGTAACTTATATTATGATATACGGTTAATTATATTTTACACCAAAACAACTGACACTTGGCAACCTATATAACCAGAAAGGAGAAAACAATGTCAAAGAATTATATGAAAGATTCACAAGCAAGTGAAATAATGAAATATATATCCGACACGATGAAAATACCAGTTCTCGGTGCAGGCGGTGGATTTGCGCCGATAGGAGTAGAAGCTTATTTTGACGGTCAAGTTGCCCCTTTAGGTTGGGTTATCTGTGACGGAACGGAATTGAATATAGCAGACTATCCCGACTTGGCAACATATTATGCAAGCCATCACGGAGCAAGCAATTATTATGGTGGTAATGGTACTACTACTTTTGCTACTCCGAAAAGAAGTGGTATGCCTAATAATGAGGATAGTGTGTATGGAGATAATGAGCGTATAATCGGTGTTTGGCGTGAAACTGTTGATGGGGTTTTGAAAGAGAAACCTGTGTATGAGAAAAGGTATGATGCACCAACAGTTATTCAAGGTAGTGTTATAGGTAATATCGCCAATTTGCAAAAAATAGTTGATGCGTCAGGACATTTCAGAATAGGAGTATCTGGGAATCAGTTTCCTATCTCTTATGGATATGATGGTCGAGAAGATGTAACTTTCTATATCAATAGTGCAAATAATGATATTGTGGTCAATACAAATATAGCCGATATTCAAGATTATAGTTTGAATATATGCTACATCAAAACAACCGACACTTGGCAACTTCCTCAATACGGTCACTCCGCAGACGGGAATGGAGTATTCTGTGTCAAAGCAACCGTATCAGGAGATGCAAACGCACATCAGTATAGTACAGAGGAACAGATTGTGGGAAAATGGATAGACGGGAGTGATATTTATGAAAAGACATTTCGGATCACTGCATCAAACAACACCTTTAATATAGGTTTAAATTCAGTTTATATGGGATGTAAAGGTATGCTATATACATCAAGTGGTTCTCCGTTTAATGGGCTTATTTTGCCTTGGGCGTCATTATTGAATAATGAGGCTTGTATGCCATATCAAGCAAATGGAGGTGACATAATTTTAAATATGTCGAATTTATCACCCCATCCTACAATGTATAGTTATATTACAATCCAATACAGAAAAACCCAATAAAGCAAACAACCGATGATTGGCAAACTTCTTAAAGGAAAGGAGAATAAAATGAGCGTTAAAGAGTTTTTGAAAGTGTTTAGGAATGGGATGGTAACAGTTGATATTGTAGGGATGGGAGATGAGAACATCGCTACAGTAAAGGCAAATGGCAAAGACATTCTGAAAGATGAGATTTCCGGCAGAACGATTTACGACATCAAGATCGTGAATGCACAGAATGTAAAGGTAATCGTCACAGAAGATGAAGATACAACAGACGATACTCCAACGCCTACGCCTGACGATACGACAGACCCGACAGGTACGCCGTGATGGAATTTGACGAAATAAATACGATAGGAACAAAAAGAAGGTCTGAAGAATACACCGAGTATTTTTCAGATATGGACTTGACGGAAGAGCAAAAGCAAGAGCGAGTTTCGTTTTCAGAAGATACCGAAGAAGTTTTGTTGTTTTTAATGGCGTTATTTGCCGTTATGACAGACCTTGACAACATAGACGAGGAAATGCTTACCGAAACACTTACAATGCAATTTAGAGCCGTTGTAGTGTCTTATATGGGTACAACTGATGAATACATAGACTTGTACATTCAGAACTTTGCTAATGACTTCATCCGTGCAACCATAGATAATCTTGCTAATGAATGGTATCTGTCAAACGACAGAGTGATGTTTGATTCAGAAAACGAGGCAAACACAGTTCTAAATTACAAGGACTATTTGACGGCTATCGCATCAGGCAAAACACAAAAGACCTGGATAACATACGGCGATAACCGGGTAAGGAAAACACATAGGCGATTAGATGGTAAAACAATCCCGATTAAGAGTTTGTTTGAAGTCGGTGATTCGTTTATGAGATTTCCGAAAGATACAAAGTATTTTGCAAAGCCTGAATTTTACATTGGATGTAGGTGTTCAATATCATATTCGTAAATCAGAGCCTTATGGCTCTTTTTTAATACAAAAAAAATGGCAGAGAAGCCACAAATCGCAATCTAACATTTACTGTTAGCACTCGTAGAGAAACGAGGATAAACAATTCGCAGAAAGGAACAGGTACAGAACTATGACAACTAAAGACACAATGCTTACTTACAACTTGCAGTTATTCGCAGATGGCGAGCCTGAAGATGAGGGCAAGAAAGAGCCTGAAACAAAGGATGATCCACAGGATAAGGGTGATAAATCACCTAAAGGCAAGGAAAAGGAAGATAGCAAAGGAAAAGATGTAGACATTCAGCAGATGATGACAGATTACGCCAAACTGAAAAGAGCGTTTGATAAGACATCATCAGAACTTGCAGAAACAAAGAAAGCCTTGAAAGAACGCTTGACAGAGCAAGAGATCGCAAGTCAGGAAAAAGCTGAAGCCGAGGCAAAGAGAGCCGAAGAGTTTGAGTATTACAAACGCAAGGACAAGATTCACGAAACCGAAAAGGCATATCTGAAACTTGGATATACCGCTGATGAGGCAGAGAGAATCGCAACAGCCGAAGCTGACAATGACTTTGAAGCTAAAACAAAGATTATGGCTGAAGTGGATGCAAGAAAGCAAAAAGAATTAGAGCAGAAATTTTTTGCTGAAAGACCTGACATCAAAGCCGGAAGTGGTAGTGATGTACTTACACAGGAAAAATTCAATCAGATGAACTTGATTGAAAAGTCACAGTTACTTGAAAGCGATCCTGAAACATATAAAAAGTTTACAGGACAATAATAACACACTTTACCATAAGGAGGTAATAAGAAATGGCAGCAACATCTAATACAACAAAACTTGAAGATATTGTAAATCCTCAAGTAATGGCTGACGATGTAACAACAAAAATCTTTGATAGGGTTAGATTCGCACCTCTCGCAACAAGGGATGATACTCTTGTAGGTCGTGATGGAGATACCCTGACATTCCCTGGATATGGAAGTATCGGAACGAGTGAGGATGTAGCCGAGGGAACAGATATTCCGATCCATAAACTTGAACAGATTACAAAGTCTGTTAAGGTTTCAAAAATCGGTATCGGTGTACAGTATACTGACGAGGCACTTCTTTCAGGAAACAGAAATAATCTTCCTACAGAGATTTCAGATCAGATCGCACAATCTATCGCTGATAAGGTTGATCTTAAATTCCTTGCAGCTATGAATAATGTATCAATGACATCTGAAATTCCATCATCCGGCAACATCGCAAACGCTATTATGAATGGTGTTATGCAGTTTGGCGAGGATTTGGATGGTGACAAGGTACTTCTTGTTGATCCGCAACTCTACGCTCGTATTGCAGCAACAAATGAGTGGATTGCAAACACCGAACTTGGTGCAAACGCTCTTATTCGTGGCGTAGTCGGTGAGATTTCAGGATGCCAGGTAGCCGTATCAAATCGTCTTATGACGCAGTACGACTACGAGTTGACAGAGGACACAGCTATCGACAGCACAAAGACATACTATACTCGTGATATTTTCTATCGTTATACGGCTGTTGAAACTCCTGTATTGGCAGACATCGGTAAATACTATGAGCGCACCAAACTGTACGATCCGGCAGCTTACATTGTTAAGCCTGGCGCACTTCGTCTTGTTAATAAGCGTGAAACACTCATCGAGTACGATAGAGATATTGTAGATCAGACAAACTATGTTGTTGGATCAAAGATTTTCGCACCGTATGTATACGATGAGAGAAAGATTGTCAAATTGACATTCGCATAATTCAGGAGGATATACCTATGGGCATGATGATTCATAGGCATAAGGCAAAAGTGAATGGGGCAGCGAGAAAGGCTGCCCCTTCTAATAAGCCTAAAGCCGAGAATAAAGAGGTCAAGGTTGATGAGCCTGAAAAGGTTGATGATGAAGTTAAATACACCAAATCCGAAATCAATCGCTCATCTACAGATCGACTAAAGGAAATCGCAATAGAGATAGGCATTGAGGATTCTGCTGATAAGACAGGCGGTGAACTCAAAAAACTCATCATTGAGAAGTTAGGATTGTGATACAATGGGAAAAGAATATAAAGTAATCAAATTCTTCACAGACCTACAGGACGGGGATCATCCGTACAAAGTAGGCGATAAATACCCTCGTGATGGCGTGACGGTATCAGAAGAGCGTATAAAAGAGCTTTCAACACCGTTTAATGTCAGAAATGAGGTGTTGATAGAAGAAGTGATTATCAAACCTAATAGGACTAAAAGAGAGGACTATGATGACGATTGATGAGATCAAAGATGTCATAATGAATGAATTGAGCATTGAACTCAAAAATGAGCCGACATTTTCGGAAGAAATACTGAATGTAAAGGTTGACAATGCTATTCGTGAAGTCAAAAGCGCAAGACATTATCCCCTGTCGTATACGCAAGAAATGATTGAGGCTGACTTTGAGAAATTCATTTCAAATGTGAAAAATATAGCACTTTATGACTACAATCAGATTGGCATTGAGGGTCAAACATCGTCAACAGAATTAGGCAATAGCCGGACATATGTTGATAGGAACTCTCTTTTTAGAGGTGTGACACCTTTTGCAAGATAAGAAGTTAGTGCATGTTCGTGGATTGCGTTGCGGTCGATGAATGTAGGGTTATGTCGGTCTAATTGGTGGTGGGATGCCGACTTTTGAATAGAAAGGCTACTATGTGGGATTCCGTATTAAAAATTATACAAAGCGGTGATTCTTGGTTTTTAATCATCATCGCATTGTTGACGATTATGTGTGTTCGGCAGGGTCTATTCAGGTACAGGAGTGAAAAAATCCTATTCGGGAAAGATGCAGGCGAAACAGAACGGATGATTCTGAAAAGTCAAATTGAATACGCATATCGGATGTGTCAAGGCTTTGCTAATCAGATACCACGATTCGAGGGATTTGACGATTTTCGTGCTAAATATATCATTGAGTTGTGCTATGACGAGATGATTACATGGATTTACTTCAACCACATAGCGGCTAAAGATACATATATATCGCAAAAGCAAGATATAATATGGAGTATTATTCAAAGTAATGTCGCTCATAAAAAACTATCATCAGATCAATTCAAAAAACAAGTCGATGAACGAGTTGAGCATATTATTAGATATTTAGTGACTATCCGTGAGGAATATAACCAGGTGGGAAAATGAGAACAGCTACAAAGAATAAGCAACGACTTATGTATTCATTGTATAAAGCCACATCAGAGCCGGAAATCATCTGCGACAGAAATGGGAATCCGCTACTTGATGATGAGGGCAATTATGTGTATGACAGTTCATCTTCATCAAAACTGTTATATGATAAGCCTGTTCCATTTTACGGCAATATAGCTTTTGCATCAGGCGAATCTGAAGCTGTTGCCTATGGTGTTTCAGTAGGTGATTATGATAGCAAGCTATTGATGTTAAAAGGCGAATTGCCTATTACGGAAACATCCCTGATATTCAAAGATAGTGTACCTGAATACGACAATGACGGAAATGTTATGCGTGAGAGTGCTGATTTTTCGGTCATAAAGGTTGAAAATGCCCTGAATATGACTATCTATCTACTTAAAAGGATAATCAAGAATGAGTAAAACTATCAAGATTGGCTTATCTACAAAAAGCATACAAAAAGCCGTACACGATATAGAAACATATCGAGTGCAATTGCCTTTTAAGTGTAGATTGTTTATTGATAGGCTTGCGAATGAAGTCGGAATCCCTATTGTGAATACAAATATCGCATCATCAAGAGACGATAGCAACAAATCGAGTAATGTATACTTTGTTTGGACGGAAACGCCGACAGGAGCATACGGAAAACTCGTTGCGGAAAACGAAGATATATTATTTATCGAGTTTGGTGCAGGTATTCATTATAACAACGGAAATGCACATCCGCAAGCGTCAGAGTTTGGATATGGTGTTGGCACTTATCCAGGGCAGAAAAATGCTATTAACCCCGGTTATTGGTGGTATAAGGATGATGACGGCGGTGCGCCACATCTTTCGTTTGGTACAGAAGCCACAATGCCTATGTATAAGGCATATATTGAAATGGTAACAAGAGTTGTAGATATTGCAAAAGAGGTATTCAAAGATGGATGAATTATGGTTTATGAATATCGAGAGCATTGTTTTTGACAAGATCAAAAAGAAATCAATGCCTTATTTGCAAAAATACAAAGATATAAATTTTGTTTCACAAGAAACATTACAAAAACCTGCCAAATTCCCTTGTGTGGAAATAAGAGAATTAGAGGGAACAGAACAAGGGCAGACACTTGACAACACTATGATACCTGCATATCTGTCAACATTTCAAGTAAATGTGTATGCTGAAAAAAAGCAGATTGCAAGGGATGTTATAAGCGAGATTGTAATTCATTTCAAGAAAGACTTACAGTTTAATATCGTGGCTATGCCTATACACGCATACAACGGCGATATACACCGTTATAGTGCAAGGTTTAGGCGAGTTATAGGGTCTAATGATAAAATCGTTAATTAGGGGCAAATACGGCTAAATAAAGCCGTTTGCATATACAAGACAATGAGAACTCCTTATGGGGTTCTTTTTTGTTGCAACAAAATCACTACTCATAAGGAGGTAGAAAAAAATGGCAGATGTAACACAGTACGCAGCAGGTACTACTACTCTTGGCGTTGAGTTGGCTTATGGAACATATACCGATAATTCAACTCTTCCCGAAAGTGTTACAGCGTTAGGTCGTATCAATGCGATCGCAGGAATTGACCTTGATCAAGAGGACATTGATGTTTCTGCACTTACCGACTATGTAACACAGTACGAGCCAGGGCGTATGGACACCGGCGGTGATTGGACAATTACTGTCAATGTAACAGACGCAACACTTGCAGAGTGGCAGGCACTTCGTGGACAAAAGAAATTCTTTGAGGTTGTTCATCCGAAGCTCACTAATGCTATTTGGGTTGTTGCCACAGTACCGAAGATGCTCGGATTCTCTGACATCGGACAGAATGAGAACTGGACTACAGAGGTACACATGACGCTTAACTATATGTATGGTATCGGTAAAAAGGTTGTTCCGGCAAATACTGTAAACACAGGAGCGTAATTCTAATGGGGTTGTCTGAAATATGACAGCCCCTTTTATTTTTTATCTATGGGAGGAATAAAAAATGAAAGAGATAACAATAGGGAAAAAGAAATACAAAATTCAGTATGGATATAAGGTAGTTGCAAAATATGGCATTCTTAAAAAGGTTATCAAGATCGAGAGCCTTTTAGGTGGCGAGAATGGTGAGGACATCGACTTTATGGATGGACTTGCTGACATAATGGATGTTATGGCAGAGTTGTTGCTTGCCGGACTTCAGAAAAATCACTCTGATGAGTTTGGATTCAATATTCTGAATGGTTCAGGTAAAGACGAGGCAAAGGATAAAGTCTACGATTTACTTGATGATTACTATTCAGAAACTGATGAGGATGCACTCGGACTTTTCGCTGAATTGTCAGAGGAATTGCAGAATAGTGGTTTTTTAGCACTTCTGCTCCGTCAGATGAATCAGCAAGGCGAGAGCGTGACTACAGACGAGAAAGCGACTACCGACACGATGAAGTAAAAGAATTAGATTGGGAAAGCTATCAGACAAAAGTATTGCCTTTTCTGTTGTTGATAACAGAGGGGCACAACTTTTCTGTAGATGACATTGATTGGTCTACACCGAATGAAATGAAACCCTATGAAGAAATGCACGCTTTGAAGTTAAAGCAAAATCACAGGCAAGCGTGGTTAGTGGGATTGTATGTTCGAGAGGCATTCGGAGTGATTTTAGGAAATGCGTTTAGTAAAAAAGGCGCAAAAAAACTTGAATATCCTGACGAGCCGTTATGTGATAAACGAGAACTTACGCCTGAAGAAATGGAAGAACGCAACATAGACCTATTCAATGCAATATTTGAACAACTGAAAACAATTAAACCCGTAGACGATTCAAAAGGTGGATAAAAATGGCTGATGCACAGACTATTGATAAATTAGCGGTCGAGATCACTACTTCGATTAAAGGCGAATCAAAACTAAAACGCTTTTCAGATGCGTTAAGTCAGCTCGCCACAACATCGCAATCAATAAATACATCAAATCTCGCACAAACTGCTACACATCTGAAGTCATTTTCATCCGCTTTGTCGGGTATAAATACTAACGGCGTTAAGAATTTTGCTAACGCTATCAACAGATTATCTTCGATAAATGGGAATATGACAGGACTTGATAACCTGTCAAAATCCATCATCAATCTGACTAATTCAGCAACAAACACAGACGGAATAACACGCCTTGCAAATGCTCTTAATAGGCTTGCAAGAGCTGATATGTCTAAATTCAATAGTAGTGGTCTATCACAGATTTCAAGCACTATTCAAACACTTGTAGGCTCTTTAGCCGGTGCTGAAAAAGTTGATGCAGGCATTACCAGGTTAGTCACGGCTTTTGCTAAATTAGCAGATAGTGGTAAATATATCGGAAATGTCACAACAGAACTTCCAAAAATAGGAACGGCTCTTACTTCGCTTGTTTCAGGACTTGCAAACATAGGAACTGTCGATGCAAACATATCAAGGCTTGTCGAGGGAATTGCAAAACTCACATCAGCCGGAAAGAAAGCTGCTGAAACGACAGCCAATCTTGATAGATTTGGGGATGCCGTTGTAAGGCTTGTAAGAAAGCTCCAGGGTGTAGGTGGCATAAACACTAACCTTGCAAATACCATACAAGGACTTGGAAATCTTGCATCAAGCGGTCAGAAATTCACGGCGTTTGCGGCGCAGGCAAATGTAAGTACAACAAATCTTGGTGGATCATTTAGCCGTTTGGGAAGTATCGTATGGCGCACCATAAACCCATTCAATTCATTCGCTGAAAAACTTGGACACACCAAAAAGCAATCTAAAGGGCTTGCATCAGCAATCGGAAAACTCTATGCCGGATATTTTATGCTCTTTAGAGGCATAAGAGGTATCGGAAGTGCGGCAGGTTCTGCACAGGATTATGTCGAGGCATTCAACTATTTCAATGTTGCTATGCAAAGAATCGGCGATGATAGTAAAGATCAGTACAAGCGTTTTGGATGGGAAAGTGCCGAAGCGTATGCGGAGAGTTTTCAGGATAGATTCACACAACTTCAAAAGACGATGACGGGATATGATGTTAACTCCCGGACAGGCGATCTTGAATATACAGGTGGCAGAAACCTCGGATTAAACATCAAAGATGTAATGCAATATCAGGCACAAGTGGCACAGATTTCAAATTCTGTAGGTCAGCTTGGTGAGGTTTCAATAATGGCATCTAAAGCGATGTCAATGGTTGCCGCCGACTTATCATCATTGACAAATACAGACCTCGTTCAAGTACAGGAAAACCTTGTTAGTGGTTTCAATGGTATGACGAGAGCCGTTTACAAATACGGCATTAACATCACACAGGCAAATTTGCAACAAATAGCCTATAATCACGGTGTACAGACATCTGTTGCGAAACTATCAATGGCAGCTAAACAGCAATTACGCCTTATTGGTATTTTGGAACAATCAAAGGTTGCTTGGGGTGACTTAAATCGTACCCTTAATCAGCCTGCCAATATGCTTCGTAGATTGCAAGCAGGGTTTGCAAATCTCGGAAGAACGATAGGAAGTTTATTCTTGCCGTTGCTCAATATGGTATATCCTGTTTTGAATGCTATTGTATCTGTATTACAACAGTTTTTCGGATGGATAGCAAAACTTCTCGGCGTGAAAATGCCGGATATGTCCTCAGCTTTGAAAATGCCTGAAGATATAGGCGGTGCATCTGATGATATGGGCGATTTATCAGATAACACAGGCAAAGCCGCAAAGAACGCAAAGAAACTGACAGACAACATACAAGGATTTGATGAGATAAACAAACTTGATAAACTTGATGATGCGTCAGGCGGTGGCGGTTCAGGCGGTGGCGGCGGTGGTCTTGGAGATATAGACCTCTCTGATGATATAAAAAGTCTGTTAGATCAGCTTAACGATGCTTGGGCGAAGAAGTATGAGGATAAAGTCGCAACAATCGCAGAGCGTATCAAAAACGCACTTTTAAGAGGATGGAATAGGGGTGGAGATTTCAAAGACCTCGGTATTTCATTTGGTAAATGGATAACTAACGGACTTAAAAAAATCAACTGGTCGAAAATTAAAGAAGTCTGCACAAAACTTGTGCGTAGCATAGCCACATTCCTAAATGGTGCTATAGAGGGTGCTGATTGGAAAGTCATCGGCGAAACATTTGCAGAGGGCTTAAACACAGTAGTTGATATGGCTTATACCTGGTGGTCTACTTTCGATTGGTTAGCATTCGGAAAAAGACTTGCAACAGGACTTAATGCGGCTATAAATAAGTTTGATTGGGCGAAGTTTGGCAAGCTGTTAGGTACAAGGCTTCGTGGAATGATTCAGCTTGCATTCGGGTTTATAACAGAGTTCGACTTTACGAATCTTGGAGATAAGATCGCTACGGCTATCAACAATTTCCTTGCTGATATGGGTAAGATTGACCCACGCACAGGACTATCGGGATGGTCTGAACTCGGTAAAACGATAAGTGATGCTATAAAAGGTATACTTGATACGATCATCACAGTTCTTGACAAAGCTGATTGGGATGCTATCGGAAATGCAATAGCTGATTTCTTTGGCAATATTGATTGGATTGGCATTTTCCAAAGAGTAGGGCAAGTCATTGTTAAGGCTCTTGGCGGTGCAATCAAGGCGGCAATAACCGCTTTCAAAAAAGACCCCTGGGGAATGGCTACAGCGTTAGCATCTGTATTAGGAATAGTATTTGCGTATAAAAAGCTGATAGGATTCTTTGATGGATTCCGTTTAATGTTTGCTCGTGGTATGGAGGGTTCGTTACTCCGTGCTATGAATGGAATAGGAAAAGGAAATGCTTTTGCATCAGCGAGTGGTGGAATATTCTCACGAATCAAAAATATGTTTTCAAAACTATTCAATGGTTCAGGTGGGGGATTGTTCAGTTCATTGTTTAGCGGTGCAACAACAGGAGCATCAGCCGGATTCTTTTCAAAAATCTTTTCAGGATTTGGCGGTTCTGCTATGGCAGGTGGCGTAGCATCGTCAACAAGTTTAGCCGTGCAAAATGGACTTACAAGCGGTTTATCGGCTGTCGATGTAAACAAGGCATTTATGGCAAGCGGATTAGGCGGCTCGGGTGGTAAAATCGCAAGTTTAGTCGGTAAAGGTGGACTTATTGCGGCGGCATTTGCGGCGACGGCAGGCACAGGACTTGCGATCGGTAAACTTATCAATTGGAATATTGACGAAGAAACCGAAGCACACGAAGCATATTCAAAAGCAGGTCATTTTCAAGGAAAGTCGCTGTCTAAAAAATACATAGACACATCGAATAACATCAAAAACAGAGTTGGTGGAGATCACTCTATCGGCAATATGAACTATGATGAGCTAAAGAAGAATTACACAATGCTCGCAAAGAAAACGCATAGGACAGCTATTGAAACAAAGACAATGAAAACCTATGCAAAACAGTTAAAACAGGTTTATCCTGAACTTGCTGAATCATTAGATAAAGGAGTGTCAAGTTTTTCAAAGGCAGAGCAATCAGCTAAACGCCACGCAAACATTCTTGAAGCGAATGAAAAGGCGGCTGAAGAATTTGCGAAAAAAGGCACTTTGGAAAAGGCTTATCAAGATTCAAAGAAAAACCTTGATGCGATGGAAAAAGAATATGCCGACTTGGTAAGAGAAAGAGATGAAGCAAAAGTCAGGTTAAGTAAAGGGCTTATATCAGAAGATGAATTTAATAAAATCAATGCAAAAGTCGGGGAGTACGCATTATCGCTTATGAATGTGAGAGCGGCACACGAACAGACAAAGCAAGCTGTCGATGATAACCGTGTTGCTATTGAAAAATACAACAATCTCCTGGAACTTGGGAAAGTATCTGATGAGGAATACGGAAAAACTACAGACATTCTTCGTGAAAAGATGAGAAAACTTGGTGTGCCTATTGACGAGGCTAAATACGACATCAAACGACTTCAGAAGATGGTTGACAATGGTACTTTGTCGTGGAAAGACTACAAAAATATTTGTAAAGGATCGTATGACAATCAGGCGCAACTTAACTCGGCTATTGCAGATGCTATATTTAATACAGAACGATTTAAGACAGCCGAGAACTACTTGAAAGAAAGTATGCAGAATGCGAATGTACCACAAGACAAGCAAAGGGAAATCCTGAAGAAGTTAAAAGATGCACTTGCAGAGGGTCGTATCTCGATGAAACAGTACGAGGATATTGTAAAATCTTGCGGTGGGAATGTAGACTTGCTTGGCAAGAAGATCAAAGAGATACCGGCAAACAAGAATGTAAAGATTAGCTTCAAGGCAGGTAGCATCAAAGATGTTTTAGCCAGGATAAAACAAATCCCTAAAACCGTTGAAGTCGGTGTGACATTTAACGGTCAGACAAGTGGAAATTTGAATGCGCAAAATCAATCAAGATGGATGGCAGAGCAAGTATTCAAAGCGAAAGGCAGGCAAGGTGCTGAACTTACTGCTCTTATGAAACAAATATCTATTGACAAAAAAGGTGTTGTCACATTCAAAAACAAGAGTGATTATAAGCAATATGCTGATTTATTGAAGAAAAAAGGGCTTAAAGTCAAAGTCGCAAAACACGCACAAGGCGGCATTATTGAGGATGGACTATTTACAATGAACCATCACGAATTAGCAGGTAGATTCACAAATGGCAAGTCTGTTGTTGCAAATAATCAACAGATCACAGAGGGATTTGCACAAGGAATCACAAAAACGCTTGCTCCGGCTATTTATTCAGCCGTAAAACAAGCTATGAACGAAACATCGACAGATTCAAACGGAAATGTAAATGTTTATCTTGACGGTAAACAGATAGCTGAAAACTCCGTAAAACACATTCAAAGGATGAATCGTGGCACGGGTAAATCAGTATTTGCATAATGAGGTGACAAAATGGCACTTACATTTACAGTAGATGGTTACGATATGTACGCCGATAAGATTCAGATGATAAAGTACAATGATGAATTGGTATGGTCTGAAAATACAAGGCGTACATCGTCAGCCACTATGACAGGTAAACTAAAAGCTACAAAATACAAACTTGATGTATCTTACACAGGCAAGCTACAACAGGGAGAACTAAAAAACATAAAAAATGTTCTTATGTATGGCAAGAGAAATCCATCATCAAGCGACAAACTGAAAGAATGGCATACTGTTTCGTTCACAAACGAATACGGAGAAATCCATTCAGGTAAAAAAATGTATGTAGGCTCTTGGTCTGTTGAGCCATATTGGTTTGTTGATAATAGAATGATGTATCAATCCGTTAATTTTACATTGATTGAGAAATAAGAGGTTACAATGGCTGAAAAGTATCTTGATGTTGACACTCATAGAATAGAGTTGGTTGAGAAAATAGGGGATTCTGTCACAGTATATGCAGATGAATCTATAATCGAGCGTGTAAGCATAAATTATGGTTGTACAGATGGTGTTGCACCTGGAGTGGGTGCTACATTTGCTCCATCGTGTGATATAGTTATCAATTCAGAATCCATTTATTCTGTTAGTGGCGAGATCGCAAGAGCATTTTTTGTTCAAGGGGCTGTTTTCTCTATCCGAAGTGACATCAGAGAAAATGATAGTTTTGGTGTTTGGGGATATTTAGGAAAATTCAAAATCACAGAACCGCCTGAATACACAGAGGATTATCAGATAAGTTTTCACGCTGAAAGCTATATCAGTAGTGTGCTTGATTCAACATTTGTTGATTATTCGTTAATACCTAACTACGATCCGCACCATTTCCCAAACTATATGATTACCTTTGAGCAGGCTTTGGCGTTGCTTCAGAGGCAATTTCACATTAGATTCGATACATCACAATTAGATTCTTATGTATGGGATATTTATGTATATATGCCAATTCAGCCTGATGAGGACAAACTAATTGACATCACAGGTCGTGAATGGCTTGCCGGATTGGCGTTTTTAGCGGCATCAAACGCAATAGAACCGCCATATTATATATGGGATGATGTTATTATCCTGAAACCTTTGCATAAATCCTACGCAAATAGACCGACAGAGGACTATTATACAGACGAAAGCTACAATTCGTCATATACTTGTGCAGAGATGGAATATGCCCCTAAATGGATAAGATTAAGGGTAACAAAAGGTACAATATGGTGGTATGAGGGTAAAAAATTAGATTATACCTATGGTCAGGGGTTTGTTATGCGTGACAAACAGGTAAACTCGACTACGGTATATACCCCTACGATTACAGGCAATAATGTACATCAGTATAAATTCTTGTTTGACCTTGCGTGGGTAGGAATAACATTCACAAGTTATTACTATGATAGCATCAAAGAGTATAAAAAGGCTGATTTGCCTACTCATTATATGCCAAATGGACAATTCAAGTATGTACCGTCATCGTGGGAAGTACCAGGTTTCAACACAGACTTTACACCCGGCGACTTTGTATTGCTGAAAACAAGCTATATAGATGACTATGGACAAAAAACCATAAGAGATAATTATGTGTATATAATGGAGATGAACCTTGAATGGACAGGTACATTCAGCACAAGGATAACATCATCGTATAATGGGGATTCGTCAGGTGTATCAAGTAGTATCAGCTCATCAGCTACAGCCGGAAGTGGAGATGGAAATAGCGGATCGGGTGCTAATAGTGGGCTTATAAATGGTGTTCGCATTCAAGACGGTACTATATGGGCGCAGAAGATAAATACACATACCCTTGCTGCTGATGAGGCGTTTATCGGTTTCTTAAATGCAAACGAGGCGTTGTTAGGTGAATTAAGAGCAGAGCATGCCTATATTAAAGAGATGTGGGTTGGGAATCTGTCAGCTACATCTATTGCAACGACACTTATGAATGCTGAATACGCACTCATAGGAAATGGCACGATCAGAACAGCGATAGTTGTGGATGAAGCGGTTGATAACGCTACGATTCTAAATCTCGTGTCAACATACATCAATATCACTTCAAGAAGTGGAAATATGACACTCAAAGACAACACTCTGCTGATTGTCGATGATCGAGGTGTGCCACGAATACAGATAGGAAAAGACGCTAACGGCGATTATGACTATTATCTGTGGGATGCAAACGGCAAATTGATGTGGTCTGCATCAGGGCTTGCCGAGGCAGGTATCAAAAGAGGTGTCATCCGTAACGATATGATTGCGGATAACGCAGGTATCACAGGTGACAAGATAAACAATCGTAGCCTTGTTAGTTCGATAAATTCAGAGGGCTACAAGCTGACATCTTCTTTGCTTGCTTATGATGGAACAGGTCAGACTTTTGAGAGCCGTTTTCAAGAGGTTTCATATAACCTTGCAGGCGTAGCGAAAAACGCTGACGGATATAGGCTTGTTGTGAGTATTGATGGATGGGTTAGGCAGGATAGTTCAGGGGCAACAATCGAAAATGCTTACCTCACAGCTAAAATATTCAAAGACGAATACGATGAAGAAAACCACGAATTGAAATCTTTTGACAAAACAAGAGAGTATAAGCCTACTGATTTCTTGTGGTACAGATATTCAAGCCATAAAAACGATTGGTCTGAATCTGATGACAGTAGAACGATAACAACAGGCACAGATCAGACATATAAAGGTGTTCCGTATCATACATTCAGTTATTCCGATACCGCATCAACCACTTCTCGTTTAGGCGATGTTTCGTGGAATACTATGAGCGATAATGGGTTACATTATCCGACTTGGGATAATGCGAGAAATTGTTACTCACTACAACTTGGCGTTGCTGATGTTTGTATGGGTGCTGTTTTCCGTTGTAGAGCAAAAGTCGGTAAAAAGGTGGCATATCACGCTATACCATATCAGGCTACACCGCTTGACTACACAGGTCAGGAATTGCAAGCAAACCTTGAAAATATGGATGAGCATGTTATCGGTGTTTCGGGTATGTCAGCTACAGAGGCAGGCACACATACGGCTGTTGTATCTCTTACAGATGGCTATATATGGTCTGATGATACTACGGCTGATAAAAATGTTGAATGGATTATTGAACCGGGTGCAATAAGTGATGTTCCTACACAGAGAGGAACTTTGACATACACAGGAAATGTGCTTACTCCTGAATGGAACAATTATGATCCGAATGTTTTGACTATTTCAGGAGATACTTCAGGCACGAATGCCGGAAGTTACACGGCGGTATTTACGCCTACATCAGACTATACTTGGCAAGATGGCACTCGTGATCCTAAATCTGTCACTTGGACAATTGGAAAAGCAACAGGAAGTGTTACCTTGTCAAAGAATAGCGTAAGTCTGACAGCATCACAGCCATCTGACACAGTTACCTATTCAAATGCAACAGGCACGGTAACGGCAACTTCAAATGATACAAGTATAGCCACGGTGTCAAAAAGCGGAAGTACACTAACAATATCATCCGTTGGAAGTGGCGAAACAACGATTAGAGTATATGTTGCAGGATCAACAAATTACACATCATACACGGCAACTATATCTGTTACAACACAGCTTTATTCAGAAAATATCGAGAAAAGCGTGTATACAGGTGAGAATCCTACAATAGATTTCTTTGAATATAATAATGAGATATATTGCTTTATTCCGAGAAATGTCAGCCGAACCGATCGTAATGTCACTCCAGGAACACTACTAAAATGGAACGGATATAATTGGGCGGCATCAGGAATAGAACTTCCTGTGATAGAAGATGGATATTATGTTCAAGGTATGAATGCTCGAATGGGCGTAGTAAACAGCAAAATACTATTGTATTATGCTATAGGCGGCGTTAGTAGTGAAAAATTCTATAGATGTGTTGAATACAATTCATCAAGTAGTACATGGGCGAACACAACAATGCCGTATTACAACAAAGATAATTCTCTGCCTGATAAAATATTGGATTATAACGGTCAGATTGTATTAAAATACGATTCTCGTATTTTCTCTATAGGAAGTACGACATATACATATCCAAATTATATGAGTGATATGTGCTTTTATAATAACCAACTACATATATTTGAAAATGCTGCTCATAAAATATTCAATCCATCTACAGGAACATACGAAACGGATTCGTCATTTAATGTATCAGGCGTAACATCTGTTTGTTCCGATGCAAATAGAATATATGTATTTGAACAGAGTTCATCAGGATGTAAGTGTAATTTTTGGAATGGCTCAATATGGCAAGTATATTTAGATTATATTACTGAAAACTATGGAATTTTTGCAAGTAGAAGTTTTGTGTTCAAGAGCCATGTATATTGCAGAATGAATCAAATGAGATGCCCGATGTACAGACTTGATAACGATTCAATTTGGGTAGAGTTACCACTATAAAAGGAGTAATCTATGTCAGGACAATATTCACCAACACATCTAAAGCCGAATTACGGCGGTATATACGATATTGATGAGGAAACAGGCAAGTATATAGTGCCTATTCCTACTCCGGCTCAAACTTATACCTACACAGGAGAGTTGATCATTCCACAATTTACGGATTTCAACTCTCTTGCTATGTATATGGATGGAAAACAAGCAAGGATAGAGCCTGGCACATATCCTATGACTTTTGTATTGTGGGATGGAGAGCGTTGTATATGGGAAGATTTAGACGATACCCACGATGAAAGAGTGGTTAATTGGACTATTCAAGCCGCAAGCGGTTCTTTGGTGCTAAATGATAACACAGTAACATTCAATGATAAGTATGGAAAAGCTACTGTAGGATATACGGCACATACATCAAAACTACAGTTTTCGTGCAACGCTCCATCTGTTGATGGTGTTCCGACTATATCTGCATCGTGTAGCAACGAGGCTATATTCATCAAGGCTACAAATGCCGTAAATGGAACATACCTATTGACGATAACAGCACCTGCGACTTCAAATCATTCGGCGATAACGAGGACTATAACAATCATAGTCGCTATCGAGGAATTTGGAAGTGACTTATATCTCGAAGCTGATACTGTAGCTTACGGGGATCAATGGTTTGAAACGAAATGGAGTAAAATCTATCAGACTATTGATAGAATCGGCTTGGAAGTCGGTTATCAAAGTCAATCCTTGACAACTTCCATAAACAGCCTTGCAAGGGTTGAGATAGAGGCTGACGAAAACCACGCTCATATCGGAATGATGGCAACATTCAATGGTACTACAGGCAGAATCGACATCACGGCTGCTATGGTAGATGGCATAGAGCGGTCGAGCATTGTTTTAGATGCAGATCAAATCACTTTAGAGGGCTATACAACCATAAATGGTGGATTCAAGGTGTCGGATGGTAGTGACGGCTATTCTTCAGGCACGGTATTTTTGAAAGATGCGTATATCGGAGAGCCAAACAATACCTTTATGCACATATACAGAGATACAGGCACAAATAAATATGGTTTGTTTGGTACTTTGATTAGTCTATATGAAACGCAATATCAAGATGATTGGAGTAGAACTATAACAACCGCATCTCTTGATTTTCTCACACCTAATTATCAGATATGGGATTACACAAGACCTGGATGGGCTTGGGCAGATATGACTACATCATTAAATGCTAAAGGATTAAATGTTGATATTTATAATCATCAGACGGGTACATTGATAAATAGCGGTTCTATCGAAATAAAACACGCAGGTTTAGGAAATACATCACAGCCGACAAGCGATTTTTATTTTAATTTCACAGCACCTTTGAATATGGAATCAGCTATTGCAACGAAAAGCGGAGAAACATATATACTCGGTAGCAAAACTTATCTTACACCACGAAATGTGCGATATAACGGTGTGAATTTCACTATTGTTGATAATCCTCTTCCATCGTGGAGTGAATCAGGTGGTTATTTTACACATGGCGAATTAAAAATGACAACCACATACGGAACAACAGCCGCTACACAAGCGGATGATGATTCAGATGAATTTATAGGTTTGTGGTTTCCAGGCAGGCTTATTGTTGGTAAAACCGCTCGTGGAATTTATAACGATGAGGGCGTTATGTATGCCGTTAAAGCATCAATAGATGGTGCTTTATATGTGCAGAAAAGCATATATTGTCACGGCACGGTACATTCAAACTACACAGCCACATCATCTGATAGGAGATTGAAAAAAGATATAGAGCCGTTGGATAATAGGTACTTAAAACTGTTTGATAATCTCGATGTTATTAGATACAAGTACATATATGAGGACGATGATGAGAGCCAGGATGAAAAAGACAGATACAATATCGGACTTATAGCGCAAGATACCATATTTGCCGCCGATAAATCAGGACTTACACCAAAAGAGCAAGGATTCATTTTCGGCTCTGAAATGAGGATGTATTCGCTTGACTATAATCAACTTGCTATGCTTACGGCTTATAAGCTAAAAGCAATCGAGAAGGATTATGAAAGGCGTATATCAATATTAGAAGCAAAAGTTGAATCACTATTAAAGGAGGATTAAAAAATGGCACTTACAAACCAAACACACACTCAAACATTTTCGGCAACATCAAGTGTGACATCAAACGATGATGAACAGGTTGTTGTTTTCCTGTCAGCTAATGTTGGCACGGATGGAAAGCCTACATACGATCAAGCCATCAAAGATATGGAACTCTACAAAGAGCATAAAACTGAATGTGTAAAAGACATCAATGACTTTAGAGAGTATGTAGAATCGTTCGTTGAATAATCAGGAGGAAGTCAAAATGGGAGATCAGAAACAAGAAATGTCAAGAGAGCAGTATATTATTATGAATTTGCAAACACAGATAGGCAATATGGCAACAACTATCGCTGATTTGCGATTCACTTGCGAGGCTATGCAACAGGAAATCAACAAATTGAAAGGTGGCGATTCTGATGAAAATGAGTAACAAAACCTATGACATACTCGTATATGTCGCTCAAATTGTACTTCCGGCACTTGCTACGCTATACTTTGCTTTAGCGAGTATATGGGGATTGCCGTATGGAGAACAGATCGAGGGTACTATCATCGCTATTGATGTATTCTTGGGTGCATTATTGAAACTATCAAAATTCAGGTATGACAATAGTATTCCAGGGGATGAGGACATAAACGATGAGGCTTGACTATCTGATAAGTGGGATCACATCTGCGATTGGTGGAGCTTTGGTATATATGTATGGTGATGTCGATACCGTGCTTATATGCCTGTTTGGGTGTATTACACTTGATTATTTAAGTGGGATAATCGTAGCTTGTTACGAGAAAAAGCTATCATCATCTGTGGGATTCAAAGGTTTACTTAAAAAAATGTGGATTCTTTTGATGGTCGGACTTGCCGGACTACTCGACAGATCGTTGAATATCAATGTGGCTCGGTCGATGGTATGTTGCTTTTATATCTGTAACGAGGCAATCTCAATAATCGAGAATGGAACGAAAATAGGTATTCCATTCCCGAAAAAGCTACTCAACATCATTTTAGAGGCGAAACGCAAATCCGATGATGATGAAGAATCAGAAAGCGAGGAAGAAGTAAAATGAAAGAATCTGAAATCACAATATGCGGTCACGGTAGCAAAAATCCGTCACTCAAAAAAATGAGTGAGTACCTGACACAGCGTTATCAACAGGAAGCACCAAACGGAAAGCATAAGGGAATTGTGGCGGTCAGAAGATTAAAGAAGCTGACAGATGCCAAAAGGAAAGAGTTTTCAGATACATACAAAACAATTCTTGGAAGAAACATATACTCGCAAGAGAAAAGAGGATATGTGTATACAAAATACAAAGACGGCAAGTATTATAGTGATTGCTCATCTTCCGGGATTGCGACATTCAAGAAAATAGGCTATAAATTCAAGTGGCTTTACAATACGGCGGCGATTTATGAAGAGGATGAGTTTGAGGATGTTCCTGTTACCATCGTAAATGGACATATCAAAAATCCTGAAATATTGAAAGTTGGAGATTGTCTGTTGTTCGTTGGTAATGATCCGAGCAGACCGAAACAGATAGGGCATGTGGAGTATGTGTATAAGATGCCTAAATACGGCGGTGATTCTGACAAGAAAAAAGCTGTAGCAAAGCCTACTCTTCGCAAAGGCAACCAGGGGTATGAAGTCAAGATACTTCAGAAAAACCTCAACGATGCCTATGCTGAAAAAGTAAAAACAACACCTTTAGTTGAGGATGGTGTGTTTGGCAAAAAAACAGAGGAAATGCTCGAAAAATTCCAAAAGAAGTATAAATTGCTTGTTGATGGGATTTATGGTGTTCAATCTGCGACTAAAATGGAGAGTTTGCTAAATTGAGATTGTGGTCTTGGTGGGTAAGTCGAACTGTATCGCACCTTTATTCGGCGAACAAGCGTAAGTCATACACGGCGGTATGAGCCACTTTACATATAGCTTGCAAGATGCCGAAAGGCTGATTGTTTCCTCCCTATAATACCCTGCCACGCTTTTATCGGTGTGGTGGGGTTTACTATATAATGGAGATTTTATAAATGACTATTTCACTTCGTTTACCGAGAATCTTCTTGACTTGTTTCTTTGTCATTTTCTTTTTTGCAACTGATACAGTAGTCGTTCCTGATGGATTCAATGCTGATGGTGTAGCCACACTAAATATCATCACGAAAACGATCAGGATAGTCATTATCTTTTTTCTCATAGTTTACCCTCCCTTTGAATTGCGCTTATTTGCCCCTAAAATCTATTTTAACACTTTACCCTTATACTTGTTAGGGTTAGTGAATAAAAAGGAAATATGGATGAAATACAATTGATTACAACCACCATTCTGTATCTTTTTCGTCAGGGTCTTTGTACCATTCGTTTTCGGAGTTTGTAGACCGTTTCATTTCTACTGAAACATTATAGTTATGTCCGGTTTTTCGCTCCATTTCCTTGATTCTGCGAAGATATACTCCCTGACAACTAAATAGGCAGAAGTTGTAATCTGTATTTTTCAAGCCTTTTGTTGTGAAGAACAAATCCAAAACAATCTTGAAGTCATCTATGGATAAGTCTGAAATCATAAAGTTATCCTGGATAAGTCGGATCAATGACAGATACATAGGTGACATAGTATCATCAGATGTTTTGATGTATGGATGTACTTTGCCGGTATATTTATAATATCTATCTGCAAACAGAGCAGAAAAGATAATCAGTTTCTCACATACGCTTTTCGACATGGTATGGTTGCGTATAGTTTTTCCGTAAGCACGGCGTAGCATGTCCGTCATGGACTTCATCAAAGGTTTTACATGGGCATACCTCCGATGTTTGGCGAAATCTATATATGTATATATATTATATATATTATTATATATAGTATTTCCCTTAACATTAGAATTAAAGTCATGGTGTATAGTAACTGATTTATTAGATACATGCAAGTTTACTTTACTACTATACTTACTACTCTTCTTTTCATATAATTCTTTATATTTATTATATATTATTATAGCTCTCACCTTTTTGTCCTCTGCAATCTCAAAATTGTCCTGACAGATGAGTATTCTTTGTCCGTCAGCCATCTCGATTGCAAGTAAACCACACTCGATGAGCTTGGCGAGTGATCGTGATATAGTTTTGGTGGACACGCCACAGATTTTTGCTAAATACTCATTTGACGCATAGCATACATCAGCATTGTCGAAATTCTGAATGACGGAAAAAATGATTTTATCGGCAGGTGTAAGGTTGTCATCACAAAGGATATGTCCAGGGAGTTTGACAAAAAAGCCATCAGGTTTCTGACAGATGATAGTCCGGCGATTATTCTTTTCGTAATGAACATCAATAAGATTCAACTTTTCAAGTCGAGCCACAGAACGGCTGATAGTGTTTTCGCAAACGCCGCAGATTTTTGATAGATATTTGTTCGTAGCAAAACAATGCCTATCATTATCAAGGTCGATCAAAGTAGTATATATGATTTTATCTGTTGCGGATAAATGTTGATCATCAAGTATCTGATGATAAAGACTTTTGAAAACCATAAAACACTCTCCTGCTAAAACATAGTGTTCGCCCTACACAAACGCCTGCTAATAAAAGATATGGGGAAGGTGGTGCAGGAGTACCACTTTTTCGCTCCGTCAAGCTATCCCCATAACACAAATGCTACAAGAAAAAGTTTGTAGTTGTCAACTTAAACTTACCACTTTGATAAGCAGAAGTCAAGAGAAAAATTGACATTTTTGAGAAATCCCCACAATATGCTATTTTACTACTAAATAGAAGCCTTGTATTATGGTTTTTCTATGCTATAATCGGATATACTCAAAAAATAAACAGCAAAGGGGAGAAATGATTATGTATGAGTATCCCGATCACGACAGGAGAGCTGTACTACAACGAGCCGGAAGTCAGAAATACCAGGAAAGGTATGTCGATATGGCTTTTGCGTATTCGGTGTATGATGTGATGAGGTTACAACTCGAATGTTTGGGAAAAATTGAAGAAATGATGGAGGGAATGTGTGATGTGGTACAGAAAAGAGATATGTAGGATGGTTGAAAAAATCACAGATTGGAGATTTCTACGGATGATTTACACAGCCACAAAGGTATTATATGAAAAAAGCGGAGTAGGTTGAATGCCTACTCCGTATCTTTTTTAGGTATTGAATCCACAAAATCCCAAAATCTTTGTTTGCTTTCATCTGAAAGATTCCAAAATCTCATAATCAAATCTTGTAGGCGTATATCAGTTGCGCCTATTTCTATGCAAGTTTTCAGAAAAGGATCGTCTGTTTCAGCATACATATCGCCCTCGCCTGTCTGCATCCAATTCTCATTGATATGGAAAATCCGGCAAATGTCAGCGATTAGTCTGTCGGATGGATTTCTCCTCCCATTTTCTACTAAATTCAAGTAATTACGAGTGATGTTTAGGCGTTCAGCAAATTTTCCTTGCGAAAGACCTGTGTTTTCACGAACGGATTTTATACGATTTTCCATAGGTTTCAACCTCCTTTCGATACCATTCTAACAAAAAAAGTAAAAAAAGTCAATAAAAAAGTGTTGACATCTGTTGACGAGTGTGTTATATTATCGGCATAGGGTGTTGACAAAATCAACACAAAAACACAAGATAAAGTTGACGGAGGTGAGATAAATGCAAGATGTGGTAAAAAATGACAAAAAGCAAGAAGCAAAAAAGTTGACAGAAACATTTTCAAAATTGCCTGAAGATGGCAAGAATCAGATCATCGGATATATGGCGTGCCTTGTAAATACAGAAAATAGCCAAAAAGAAAAAGCGAGAAACTGAATTTTGAACAAAGGGGGCAATCAAATGACAGAGGATATTTCAGAAAAGACGAGAAGTAATCAGATTAAGCGGATCATAGCTTATCTTGAAACACACGATGGGATAACACAGTATGAGGCTATAAAGAACATTTCAGTTATGAGGTTGGCGAGCCGGATATGTGATATGGAGCAGAAACTCGGAATTACAGTTGATCGCAAGTGGATTTCAGGAACAAACAAATACGGTGAGAAGTACAGAGCCAAAAAGTATTGGATAGCAAGGGAGGACTAAAACAGAATGGAGTTTACAATTCAAAAGGAAAACCTGATTGCGGCTATGGAAAAATCAATCAGGGCGATACCGTCAAAAACAACAAACCCGATATTGTATAACTTCCTTATCCGTGTAAATGGAATGGATGGAGAAGTTATAAGCAATAGTGGGATGGCAACAGGTATCAAAACAAAATTCACGGCTATGTCGGTCGAGGATGGAGAGTGTTTGATAGATGCAAAGACACTACTCCAGGCGGTAAAGAAACTCGGAAAAGGCGATGTCACAATTAAAACAGATGGCGATGTGGCAATCGTCACAAGCAAAAAATCGAGATTTGAATTTGCCACACTTCCGGCTGACGATTACCCACAACTGTATAAGGTTGAGGATGCGGTCACAATAACTGTAAACGGAACAATCCTTGCTGATATGATTGATGGCGTTGCATTTGCCGTAAATCAAAATGTGTCAGATAAGAAACAGCAGGGCATTGGATTCAAGATAGAGAACAACAATTTGAGCCTGACGGCAACAAATATGATCGAGGTTGCAAACAAAAACAAGGGAATTGAGGCTGATGCGGTCGATGTGATCATACCAGGGCAGCCGATGTCAGACCTTGCAAGACTTGTAGGCGATGAAGATGTGACTATCGAGATCGCAAAGGTGTATGCAAGATTCACAACAAGCGATATGGAAATGACACTCCGGCTGACAGACGGACAGTTTTTCAATATGAAACAGGTGTTTGAATCAGCAAGTAAACTTTCTGTCAAAATGAACAGAAAAGAGCTGATGGAGTGTGTAGATCGTGCATTGGTAGTAAAAACACAGGATAAAACTCCCATCATAATGAGTTTTGAGCCTGGCAAGGTAAATCTTCAGATGAAAACGGCAAATAAGTCTTTTGATGAAGATGTTGAATGTGACCTGTCAGAGGGGCTTATCAAAATTGGTGTGAATCCGCAGTATCTGTTGGACATTCTGAAAGCAATTCAGGATGATGAGATCACACTTGGGTTAGATACACCAAAGACACCTATAAAGATGTTTGCTGACAACGGCGAGTATAAGTACATTTTATTGCCGGTAAGCATCTGATAAAGGGAAAGGGGGCAATCAATGAAAAAGAAGAATGTAGGATCAAGAGTGTTGTGTGGAGTTGCAATAGTGATGATTGTTTGGATGTTTGTCAGCTATTGCGAGGTAACGACAAAGAATCTCGACAAAAACCCTAAATATTCAGCTTGGAATTTCTTTGCAATAGCAGAAAGTACGAGGACGAACTGATGAAACAGTACAAGAAACCCACGAGAACGCAAAAGGAAGTATTGACGGCTCACGAATACGACCCTAAAGAGTGGCGTTTTGTGGGAGAAATAGAAATGGGGTATTTTGAGTTTGTGAATCCGCAGACAAAAGAAACAATATATCTTGACAGTTCTAAAAGGAGGTAAATGTATGGCAATCGCAGATTTTGTATATGTCGATGGTGCAAGACTTAAACAGGATGCTTTAGCCAAAGGGTATAGGCTTCGCAATATCATACTCGGAACAAAGCTGAATGTTGGAATTGATTATCTGTCGCATAGATTAGCAAAAGGCACAATCCCACTTCATATCTTGAAAAATGTATGCAAGTTTGTTGAGGTAGACTATAAGGATTATCTTTTAGACCCTGTATATGACTTGACAGATGTGCCGACATATCAGCTTCAGGATGAACTTATTAAAAGGGGGTACGATATATGCGAATGACGGTAAAAACCATTGATATAGAGCATTTTAAGGGCATAGAGGTTAAACACATTGACTTCACGGATAAAACCTTTATATGCGGTCAGAATGGTGCAGGAAAGACAACTATAGCGACAGCGTGGTTATGGCTATGGTCGGATCGTGACTACGATTTGAATAGCAATCCTGAAGTCAGGAATGATAATGCTGACGATTCAGAGATTCCAACAGTAACGGCAAGCATCGAGATTGATGAAAAGCCTCTGACGGTATGCAAAAAGCAGAAATTCAAAAGGTCAAAGCCGGATGACGAGGGGATAACAAAAACCTCAACAACCAACAGCTATGAGATCAATGCTGTTGAATACTCCGCAAGAGATTTTGAAAAGCGGTTATCTGAAGATTTCGGCGTGGATTTTGAGAAAATTCTGCAATTATCACATTCAAATGTCTTTATTTCAGGAATGAAAGACAAGAAGAGCCGTGATGAAATGCGGAAAACGCTCTTTGATATGACAGAGGGTGTGACAGATAAAAGCATAGCTGATTCAGATGACAGGCTTATGGATGTTGCAAAACTCCTTGAAAATTACAGACTTGATGAGATCGAGGCTATGCAAAAGGCTTCTATGCGGAAGATAAATGAGCAATACGGAAAAGACGGCGAGATCATAGATGCTGAAATAAGAGGTCTTTCAGGTGCTAAAACAGTTGTTGACATAAATGACTTGGAGCAGAAGAAAAACGATTTATCAAGTCAGATAGCTGACATTGACGAGCAGATAAATTCCGGCGTTGTAGATACAAGTGACATCCAGGGCAAGATCAACAGTATCAAACAGCATATACAAGAGAGAATGTGGAATATCAACTCTGAATATAAGCGAGAGAAGAATAGACTTGACAACGAGATAATGTGTCGCAAGACAGAAAAGGCTTCACTTGAAAGCAAATTGACATCGACAGAGGATATGTTAAATGCTTGTGAAAGCAAAAAAAAGGATTTAGAAGAAGAAATCGCTGACATAAAAGAACAGTATTTGAAAGCCAAAGCAAGGGAGTTTGATCCTGTTGATGGCAAATGTGAATACTGTGGTCAGGATTTGCCGGAAGATAAACTTGCGGAAGTCAAAGATTTATTTGTTGAACGCAAGCAGAGGGATGTCAAGCATTACAACGACAAAGGCAAAGAGCTGACAAAAGAATGTAAGGACTTGGGAGAACAGATCGAGCAAAGAAAAGCTGAAATCGAGGGCATAAAAGCCGAAATCGAAACAAAAAGTACCGAAATCGAAAAAGCGTTAGCTGATTTTGACAACTTAAAAGAGCCGGATGTCGAAAGTGATGAAAAAATCCGTGAGCTGAATGACGAACTTCAGACGCTGAATGGACAGCTCATGGATGCTAAATCTAAAGCGGTAGACACATCAGGTCTTGTAGCAAAGAGATCAGAGTTGAGTTGTCAATATGATGATGTGTGCGAGGCGATTGGAAATGCCAAAAGGAACGATGATATTGATGAAAAGATAGAATCGCTGAATATGAAGAAAAAGGAACTTGCACAGCAAAGAGCTGATTGCGAGAGGATACTAAACCAGGCAGCTATCCTGTCAATGAAAAAGAATGAAGTGCTTGAAGAACAAGTAAACAAGCATTTTGACATTGTAAAGTGGAAGTTGTTTGATGTTCAGAAAAACGGCAAGACGCTCGATGCGTGCATACCATTCATTGATGGATTCAGATTCGGAAGAAGTACAAACACAGGGCGTGAGTTTCTTGCAAAGATTGACATACTTAAAGGCTTACAGAGGTTCTATAATCAGTATTATCCTATATTTGTGGATGGTGCGGAATCAATGTCAAACAACACGACAGACAGGATAAATGTTGATAGTCAGGCAATATTCTTCAAAGTGACGGAAGATAAGGAAATGGAGGTGCGCTGATGAATGATGTGTTGATGATGAACCGGCTTAATCATTATGCTGATGCTTTGTTTACAACAATCAGGTTTCTGAATGAGAACAATGACAAGAAAGAATACAGGCAGGCAGCAGATATTTGTAACAAGGCGTTGGATGATGTATCACAGATGATTTTTAATATGCAAAAGTAAGGAGGTACTGAATGATACATAAATGGAAGAATGGATCACGGATAAGTATTGATCCTGAAAAGGCTTATCAGGAAATGGATAGCCTGGAAGAGAAAACCCCGGAGAATGTGCTTGAAAAAGCGAGGGATGAGAATACAGAACTTCACAAGCATTTTGAATGGCGTGATGATGTAGCTGCCGAGAAATATAGATTGCAACAGGCAAGACACCTGATTGTATGTATGGTGGAGATACAGAATGAAAGTTCTGATGATGTACGAAGAGTATTTGAAATATCATCGACACCGAATGTATATCAGCCGAGGACATATTTCACGATCAACAAGGAAGAATACGCTATCTTGTTGGGCAGAGCAAAACAGGAGTTATATGCTCTGAAAAAGCGATATGAAAACATCGCCGAATTGGAAGAAGTGTTTGACGCTATCAATAATTTGTAGATAGAGAATATAACATAGGACATAAAAGGACAGGAAAACAAAAAACACCAAACGAAAACAAAAGTTTACCGTATAATCGGTGGTTTATCTGCCGGACAATAGAATAACATACAATAGAAAAGAAAAGAAAAGGTAAATCATCGCTTATGCGGTAAACGCAGAATATACGCCACTAAACCTATCAAAACAAAAGGACACAACAAGAAAACAAATGAAACTAAACTCAATCTCTTATAGATGGCGAATGTCATCGAAGAAAATAACAGAACAGAATACTAACGAAAACGATAATTAAGTAAAGGAAACGATATTTGCTATCTGTAAGGGGTTGAGTAAAAAGGCAAAGGAGGAAACAAAAAATGGGAAAAACGACAGAAGTGGAAAAAATCAATTTGTTACAGGTTAAACCAAAGGTATTTACTGTGACTATATCAGGAGATACTGACTTGGTGCTTAATCGAATGGATGCTGTGACACAAAGAGAGTTAATGGACGCAAGAAAAGACAAGGCAAAAGACCTTGAAAAGCCGAATGAATGGGAACGGATAATCACATCTATTCATTGGCTTGGTGGTAACGGCGATGTGTTTACCGAGGATGAGTTCGTTAGGAAACTCAACGAGGACAAACCTTGTATCACAGCACACGGAGTAAAAGAAATGCTTGCAAATGCCGTTGTGCGTAGTGGCTTGGAACAGTATTCTACGAAGTTTAAGACAAATGTAAACATAAATGGCGAAAAGGGTAGCGGTTTAATACCGATCAGGTTTGCCGAGCATTATCTGAATGAATTGCTTATGTCACCGAAAAAAGGCAAGCCGATACTTGCAAGGCTGAACTGTTTTAAGGGATGGAGTGCTGATATAGAGGTATCATTCCTTGATGGTATGTATTCAGCCGAGCAGATTACAGGACTATTTCAGATTGCCGGATTTGGTAATGGGATAGGAAGTAGTCGTAATGCCGGATTTGGTCGTTTCCATGTTGAGAATGTGAAATGATAAAGTAAGAAAGCTAATTAAATGAAAACAGAAAACACTAAAGCAGATTAAATTAAAAAACATCAAATTAAATAAAAAACAAAATAGGAGGTATAACAATGGCTAATACACAGGTGGCAACAGTAAAGAAACAATGGGTAGACAATATAGCTGCTGACCTTGAAAGCGTTAGAGATGCACTTCCAACAAACTTTAACAAGTCAAGGTTTATTGAAAATGCTGTTGCCGTAATCATGGACAAAGGCAAGGAATTAGAGAAGTACGGATCGACACAGGTTATGAATTGTCTGCGTAGAGGTGCAATTCTCGGTTTGGATTTTATGAATAAGGAATGTTATCTTGTCGGCTATGGCAACAAGTTAGAGTTTCAGATGGATTATTCTGGAATGGAAAAACTTGTAAAAAAGTATTCAATTCGTCCTGTCAGGGAGATTATAGCTGATGTGGTAAGAGAGGGTGATGATTTCACGGCTTGTATAAAGGATAGTGTACCACAGATCAATTTTGTACCGAAAATGTTTAATACGGCTGAAATAGTTGGTGCTTTTGCCTATGTGGTTTTCGAGGATGGTGGCATTTCATACTGCACCATGAGTAGAAAAGAGCTTGATGTGGTGCGGAGCAAGTCGAAGATGGGAAATGGTGGTGCTTGGAAAGATTTTCCTGAAAGAATGTATCGAAAGGTCGCTATTCGCAGACTTTTGAAAGATGTAGAGGTTGACTTTGAGAACGCATTTCAGGCTGAATACTACAACGATGATGAGAGTATCCCTCAAACATCGGAAGATATTATTGATAGCGTAGCAATCGAGATCGAGGAAAACGCAAACGCTATTCCATTCTCGGTAGAGGATTGAGATAGATCAAAACACAACAAAAAAACTTAATAAACCGCATTACAGAAAACCAAAGAACAGAACATAAAACAAAAACATATAAACCTTGCAATCCGTTTCGGCTTTGGCTTGCCTCGATATAGGCTACGCTACTTCGGGGATTAAGGATTGCTAAAGTGAAACCAACAATGCGTAGATGGTGGTAGCACAATTCCCTTTTACAAGCATAGAGCAGAGGTTATGGGATATTGGCGTATGGTGTAATGGTAGTCACATCGGACTTTGACTCCGACAGTTCAGGTTCAAATCCTGATACGCCAGGTAAGAGTGGAGAACAAATGAAAGCCGGCTCTAAATTAGGTATCTCGTATACACCTTTTGACTATGTTCGCATAGCATTAGCGGAGGTACTGACCGGGAAAACGGCTGATGCGTCCTTTAGCGGTTATGGTTAAACCGCGCATTTTGAAAATGTATTTATATAGGAAGAAACAGGATTAGAGGTGTGAGGATGTCAGAACAGATGAATTTGTTTGATATTACAAGACAAGAATATCAAATTGATAAGCCTATACGGTTGATTGAGCTTTTTGCCGGATATGGATCACAGGCTATGGCATTAAGGAACCTCGGAGCCGACTTTGAACATTATAAAGTGGTTGAATTTGATAAATATGCTATTACATCATACAACTCGGTTCATGGAACAAATTTTCCGACTACTGACATCTGCGATATAAAAGGATCAGACCTACAGATAGTTGATAGGGATAAGTATGAATACATTATGTTCTATAGTTTCCCTTGTACTGACATATCAGTTGCAGGACAGATGAAGGGATTTGAAAAAGGTAGTGGTACAAGATCGTCATTACTTTGGGAAGTACAGAGAATACTTGAAGAGTTAGATGAAGGAGGGCAACTACCACAAATCTGTATTATGGAGAATGTCACAGCTATTCATAGTCAGGAGAATATGCCACACTTTTCAAAGTGGCTTGAATTTCTTGAAACACTTGGATATTCAAGCTTCGTGCAAGACCTAAATGCAAGTGATTATGGAATCGCACAGAACAGAGATAGGACTTTTGTTGTCAGTATTCTTGGAGAATGGAATTATCATTTTCCTGTACCGATTGAATTGACAACCTGCATTGAGGATTATTTTGAGGATTTAACAGATGAGCAGGCATTACAGTTGGTAGTGAAATCCGACAAGGCTTTGAAACTGTTAAAGGAACTTGATGATGACGGAAAACTCGAATAAACGGCTTATTGTTTTGTGTGATTTAGGTGTAGGTGGTGAAAGAGGTCGGGTTATGAGTAGGGGGGGTACTTCAACGGCTATGACAGGAACGGAGTATAAAGACCCTATGAAAGTGGTTAAGAAAATGGATAAAAAATGTATCGAAATTGGAAAGATAGATAAACAAGGTTATGAATTAGCTAATCGAGTTTATCATCGAGGGGGGGGGCAGCCCTACGATCAGAACTGTTGAGGACACGATAAAGACTATTAGGGTATGGAATAATGGAATACATCGGGATAAAACAAGCGGTTAAAGAGGGTTATATAAAATGTTCAATTCCGGGAGTAGCTGATTTGTCATACCCCGAAAGCAAATTAAGGCGTGGCAGAGTTCAAGGGGGGGGTAACATATCTCCTACAATAACAACGACAAGCGGAGTGTGTAAGATAATCAGATGGAAAAACAAGTGATCGAGATAGGCTGCGTATCAAGAGATAAAAACCGCAGACACCAATCAGGCTTAGTATTTGATAGGGGGGGTCGCACCAACATTCTACGCCGTTATGTACAAAGAAGCTCCAAAAGTTATCAGACGACATCATTGTTCTCGGAGCAATAGGAAATACAGCAAGACAGAACAGAGATAATATGAGGATATTTGATAGACGAGGACAATGCCCGACATTGAAATCACACATATCGAAAGAAAGTATTATGGTTATTAGAAAATGGGAAAGCGGATCATTGAATTAGGTCGAATAGATTGGGATAGATACTACCAGGCTAATCGTGTTTTAGGTGGGGGGATGTAGTTATTCCATACTTTCGAGGGATTTCAAAGAACCGCAAAAGGTGGTAAAGAGGTATGGTAAAAGCTGTAAAATCATTAAACCCTTATGAGGATGGAACTTGCCGGACTATTAAAAGTCAGTATTACAAGAACAGTTTAGCAAATTTTGTCCGTAGGGGGGGATACGGAGCAACAGGAGTTATAAAGCGATATGACAAAGAAAACAATGATTGTCGGAGAAATGGATAATTCAGACGGAACATTTGAAAGTGCAAATCGAATATATGATAAGTTTTCATCTGCACCGACTATTCCGACTTGTGGGGGGGGGAGGAATACAGCCTAAAACAGTACGGCTGATAGGTGGAATAGGAACAAAAAATGAATTTGGCAAACAGTTCAGGCAACAACACAGAGTATATGATCGAAAACAAGTATCAGTATCGCAGAGTGCAACATCAGTTGATGGGTTATACACAAGGAGAATGGATATGATTAATAAATTCAAGGGAATATTAAAAATGGATGATGAAACACGACAACAGATACATGATGAAAACTTCGATCAGGAAGTCGAGATTGCAATTAAAGAGGATAAGCAACCGACAGTTGAAGATTATCTAATAACAGCTAAAGACGGAGAACAGTACGGAATATTCAAATTAAGTCCGAGAGAATGTTTACGCCTGATGGGGGTTAGAGATGATGATATAGATAAAATGTTGTCTGTGAATAGCAATACTCAATGCTACAAGCAAGCCGGAAACAGTATAGTTGTTAGTGTATTGGTAGGTATCTTTAGTCAGCTTGGCATACAAAATTGCAAGAAATGGAACGATATGACGGATGAAGAAAGATACGAGATCGTAAAGCCAGGAGGATGAGATATGAAATACATAATCAAGGATATGAGATCGTTATGTGAATTGGAAACATTTGAAATAAACGGTATAAAGGCTGAATATGAAGATTTTGGAGATAAATATGATACAAACCCAGAACAAGCAGAGCCTTATGGGTGCGGAAATATGCAATTTATACCCAGACCGTCAACAAAAGATGTGTTGAAAAAATACAAGATAACAGAGGATGAATACGAAGAAATATGTAGTGCATTGAGTTGTTTGAGTTTCGGTAGTTGCGGATGGTGTATATAAAGCTGGGAGAGTAACGATATGTATAACATAAAACCGCTTGGGTATAACAAAGAAACGGATCTATTTAGAGCAGAAGTCTGCGGAGGGATTGGAGAGTACACATCAGAAGTTCTTGCAGATATGGTAAGGGAGAACATCATAACTGTGATTGATAAGTCGCTTGATGGCACAGATGGTTTATACAACTATTGCTTTATCAACGAACTACTGACGGCGGTCATAGGGCATTATATGGTCAAAGAGTATGGAGGGGATGAATGATACTTGATGTAATAGCCACAGGATCATCAGGAAACTCATATCTGCTACGAAACGGTAAAGAGTGCCTAATAATCGAGATGGGGGTTCCGCTTAAAGATGTTAAGATTGCTCTTGATTTTAACATCAGACATATAGTCGGAGCGGTTGTCTCACATAAACATAAGGATCACTTCGGATATCATGCAGAGTATGAGAAGATAGGTGTCAAAGCCTTTTATCCGTGGATGAGAGAGGAAGAATCTGTAAAATATGGTGGGTTTAAGATACAGGCATTTAAAAATCCACACGGAGATATAGTGAGTTATGGGTTCTATATTAAACATGAGGATATGGGGAAAATGCTTTTTCTGACAGACTTGGAATACTGTCCGTATGATATGAGCAATCTGAATGTGAATCATATCCTTGTGGAGTGCAATTATCAGCAAGACATGATAGATATGGATGCCCCAAACTTCAAACATAAAGTGCAAGGGCATATGAGCTTTGATACTTGTAAAGAATTTGTCCGGCATAACATATCAAAGCACCTACAGACAGTAATGTTGATCCATAGCAATCCTTATACATTGGATGAAAATATGGCTGTAAAACAGATAAAAGACATGATTGACTATGATGTGAATGTACTCTGTGCAGAAGCAGGGTTACAGATAACACTATAACAGACTAAGGAGGTATAACAAAATGAGTTACAACAGAGTGATACTGATGGGAAACCTTACACGCGATCCTGAGATGTCATATTCAAAGGATATGCCGATCGCAAAGTTTACGGTGGCGTGTTCGAGGAAATACAAGAATAAGGACGGGGGATATGGAGCTGACTATATTCGTTGTGTCGCTTTTCAGAAGACAGCGGAATTCATCGAGAAGTATTTTAAAAAAGGTTCTCCTATCCTTGTGGAAGGATCATGGCAGACAGATAGTTATAAGGACAAAAAGGGTGAGACCATTTATACGAATGAATGTAATGTTGCAGCAGCAAGTTTCGCAGGAAAATCGGGATCTAATGGCTCTTCGGCAGATACAAGTGTTCCTACATCACAGGATGATGATTTTATATCTGCTCCTAACACGAATGATGTGGATATACCATTTTTTAGCAATTAAAGGAAAATAAGAATGAACATCATCGGATAGAATGGCGATGTGTGGGTGGTAATCCGGCATTGAGAGGATATAAAAAGTTTGCGATGAGAATTGCGACAGAACATCCGCATTGGTTTGTAAATATGCACCAGATGAGAGATACCACGAAAGATAATCAGGGCAACTATCACGATGAGTATGTGTTTGAGATAGTGAAATCGGGGGAATGAAATGACAACAGTAATAACGTGTATAATAGCAATTACGGTATGTATATCTTTTCTTTGCTCAATTATGCTATATATGCTTTGTGTTGACAGATATGCTTGTATGGATAACATATTAAGGACAAAAAAGGATTTTTTCAAAATCTGTTTTCTACATCAAACGGTGCTATGGCAACAGGATGATTATATAAATAGAGTTGGAATTGTTATTCTGATTGTATTGATAACACCATTTGTTTTATGGATAAATCTTATGGTACTTATTGTTTTGTGTTTTTGCCTGATAGCAAAACTGATAGCTTACGCATTTATGAAGTTGTTTTCTCGGTATCCTATTACTTGGGATGATTGGTGGGATGATCTATGGAATGATGAAGCATATCGGGCATGGGCAAGATGCCGTTATCATATTGGAAAGGAGGTATGAAATGCTAATTTACATATCAGGAGCGATCACAAATGATAAGCATTACCGAAAGAAGTTTGCGAAAGCAGAGAAAAATCTGAAGAAACAAGGATATGATGTTATCAATCCGGCAAAGATAGGGGATGCACTTCCTGAATTGACCTATAAAGGCTATTTGGAAGTTGACTTGGCACTTGTAAAACAAGCTGACATACTGTATATGCTTCAAGGATGGGAAGATTCACAAGGCGCAAACATCGAGCATTCGGCAGGTATGATAGCTGACAAGATTATTGTATACGAAATTGATTGAGGTGGAGAAAATGGACTACAAAGAGTTTTTGAAAACAAA
>Ga0326511_10000111_pt1 | contig 62086 bp, 91 predicted proteins | sample 0_2496_0518_D_FD_203701 | JGI IMG/M metagenome (GOLD analysis project Ga0326511, IMG submission 203701) | Bovine rumen microbial communities from UC Davis, California, United States - 0_2496_0518 | ecosystem: Host-associated > Mammals > Digestive system > Stomach > Rumen | place: USA...
ATGCATAGGGGGTAGGGTCGGAAAAGACCCCCCTCCGGGTCCTCAAACTTTTTATGACACAGGTCTCGCAGCGAAATGGAGAAGAAAAACTGCAACAAACCTAAATGTCAAATAGTTTGAGAACTCAAAGGAAAGTTAAGAAAGTGAGGAACAAACATGGAACGAAATCGTTATGTTTTAAAATTACAAACTAAATGCGACAACAACCAAGTTTCGAAACGGTGGCTTTAATTTCGATGGGGTATATTATTTATGATACCAGTATGGTTTTAAATTGCATCGATACTTTTATTCTACATACTCATCCTTTGCTGGCCTTGTGACGATTATTAAACGACCAGGAAAGTTATAACGAACAGCATCTTCAATAGCCTGATGTAAAGCTAATCTCTCCTCTCTATCGGATAGATTGGATGTTTCGCTAACTCTTGCTAAGTAACCGCAAGTATTATAACCTTTTGCCAAATCATATGTCAACCAACTTTTAAACTCAGTGAAGGGATCAAAAGGGTTGTCTTCTGTCGAAAGCATATAATCGACAACTTTTCTTTCATTATCTGAACTCATAAGCTTTCTCCTTTCACTTAAGTTGTTTGCGTAGAGTCGTAGTGCTGATACCAAACATTTCAGCAACCTCTGCCTGAGTGAATCCACTATTAAGCATAGCTTTTGCTCTTGCAATGTTTGCATCTGACATTTTAGTTTTATTAGAATTGTCTGGAAAAGCAAGCTTCTTAACACAAGATTGATCGGCTCTGTTAATTACTTCTTCAAGCTTTGTCTTCTTTAAAGCACCAGCTTGAATAGCTTGCCATTCTCTTTCATTAATCTCGAAAGCACTACTTTTATTTAGTATTGCTCGTTGTTGTTCAAGTACTTGCTTTCTAAGTTTACTTAAATGAGCCTTACCATCAGGAGTCTTATTGTTGTACCGTTCAGGGTAGTTCTTCATACGATCGGCCACTATTACATCAGTTACCCGTACCGCCCGTCTCTCTAGTACGGCATTAACTTTAGCAACGTTAACCTTTTCTTTTAAGGACTCTACCTCCCGCTCATATGTCTTAGCTGCTTGAGGATCATATGGTGTATCCTCTACCTTCAGAGATGCTAGTCTTGCTTCGTTTGCCATTCGTTTCATTTCGTTAGCATGCTTAGCATAAACTAGTTCTGTTGGGTACCTATCCTTGGATACCAGTTCCATAGCATCCTTATGTTCAGCCATGTTTGTGGACTTCATCTTCTTCAGTTCACCTTCAGGATCATACTTAGGATGCTTAGGACCATACCATTTCCAACGCCCTGTTTCAGGATCAACAGTCTTTCTCTTTTCAGTGTATCGCCAGATCTTCTCGCCAGTCTCTGGATCGATCTTTCCCTGCCATTCTTTCTCTGGAATGTGAGCTTCACCGCTAGCTTTAGAAACTATTGTACCTGAACCACCATACTTACCATTCTCTTTCATCTGATACTTACGCTTAAGCTCATCTATTCGCATCTCTTCATAGCATGCCTTGTAGTTAAGCTTATGCTTTTCTGAATCAATGATTACCATGGAATACTTAACAGCTCTAGCCATCTCATCAGGAGGAGCACCTATAAGATTCATGTCTGTTATAAGGTTAGTGATTCTACCCATCTCATTCTGCTGAGTCTCATGCTTTATTACAGGCATTCCTTTGTAACCAGGATAAGCATCTTTAGTATCGAACCCTTCAAGAGATTTCAACTGAGGAGCGGATTCAATTACTCGTTTGTTGTTTGGTATTACAACAACTGTATCTCCATCAAAGTCTGCACCTGACAATTTCTCTGCTGCTTTAGGATTCATACATAAAGCATCTGGAACATTAGTTCCTATCATCTCACGACATTCTTTATTTCTATTGTTTACAGTAAGTACTGGTATCTCATGCTTACCAGAATGAGGATAACGAATAAGTGCAAGCTTATCTCCATCCTTGTAACCAGGTGCATAACATTCATCTTCTCTTAATGTTATTCCAGGAAGTATTACACATACACTCTGACCAGGAAGAGCAGCTGCCTTCATGTGTACTGCTGCCTTGTCACATTCTTCTGCAAAATCGATAAGTTCTTTTCTTCTGACAACAGGATTCGAGATGTTCATTATCTCTTCATACTGCTCATTCATTTGAGCTCTGTATAATTCAAGCTGTCTCTCTGCTAACTTATGATCTTGCTTAGAAAGTACCTGGGAAGCCAATGTTTTTGCTGAAGCCCAATCACTCCATTGGCCCTGCTCATTAACTTTATTAACACATCCTAATTGAGTCTTGCCATTCTCATCTTCGTAATGAAGCTGTCCGCCAGCTTTTATCTGAGCTCCGAACGGATCTTCTTTATCGACAGTTCCATCAGGATTCTTCTTCATTGGCTTGAGAAACTGTTTAGCTTCATCATCCGGAGACATCTTCACATACTTCTTATCAGATTTAGGAGTGTGTGCTATAATGTCTATTCCAGGAGGGAACTCTTTAGGATCTGCATAAACTGCCATACCTTTAAGATAATGAGTGTCATCAACTGCTATACGTACCTGAGCATATTGATCATCTCCGATACTTAAATCTTTAACACCTCTTTTAATACTGATCAATCCATCTCGCGGATCGTTCCAATCTATCATTACTCTATCTGATGATACAGATTTCGGAGGTTCAATGCCTATGTGAGTCTTACCATTCTCGTCAACATGAACATCATATGGAGGTTCAATCTTGTCAAGATTTAATGAAATATCTCTAAAAGCTTTTTTAACCTTTTCTTCTTCACTAAGCTTGTCATAAGACTTATCCGGAACATATAAGAACATCATTTCTGTGTTCTTCGATATGTTCTGAGGATTGGTAACTGGTTTCTTAATAATCAAGTAACCTTCATCTTTCAAAATTGTAAGGGATGCTTCCAACTTTGTCGGATTTACACCCAAGACATTAGATACACCTTTACCAACATCTATAGCTGGTACATCTTTATTCATCTTAGCTCTTTCAACAAGCTTATCTGCAAGATCTCTAGTTTCCCTAAGTCTTTCATCAGCACCTGGCTTAAGCCAAGCATTTACAGTAGACTCAGATACACCCATCTTTTCAGCAATAGCTTTAGGAGACATTTGCCTAGTATAACGAAGCTCTTTAGCATGCGCAATATCGCCAGCCTTCTTAGCATCCTTAGCATAAGAATATCTATAACGTAATTCCTTCATAGACATTCCAAACTGATCAGCTATTTCTTTGGTTGAGTATTTTTTTGTCAACTCTCCCCAACCAGTGAACCAGGGTTCATCTTGATAAGGATGTTCTCCAGAACCCCATGGATAGCGACCTGATTTTCTTTTTACACCAGTGTGAAGAATGTAGTCGTGTTCCATTTCTACTGCTCCTCTCTTCTTATCTGCTCAATTATTTTATCATAAGCTACAATCTTATCAATAACAGGAGCTATTCTTTCTATACCAGGATTCTCGATAATTATATCATCATTCTGATATATCCTTAACTCTATCTCCGTATCATTAATATCAAGATCATATTCCAAAAAGAATAAAGCGGCATAAATTTCAAGCTGAGGAATATTACCATATTTATCTGTAACTGGAGCCTGTCCTGTTTTCAGATCATGTATTCTAAGAAATTTATCTGTCTCAGAATATGAAATGGTATCCGCTGTTCCAAAACAATTATCACTATAATATAATAACTGCTCTGGTTTCATTCTAAAACCTATGGCATCGTTCACATACTTATTCAGCGTAGCATTAGTTTGAGGAAGTTTTATTCTGTTCTCAATTAACTCAGCTGCTATGGCATGCAACTTAGTTCCTTTTGCCGTTGCCAAATAATTATAATATGACTCAACTAATTTGTCTTCATCATAGTTAAGCCATGCGTGTTTGCTTGCGCCTAGAAATGCGTGTTGCCCTTCTAGACTGAAATGTTTGTTCCATCTCATTTAACACGTCCTCCTCATTTTCCGGACTTATGACGGAAGCAAAAGACATTCTATTCATACGCTCAACATAGAAACTTTGATTAGGTTGTCTGTGAGCTTTTCTTTCTCTTTTAACTTCGAGAGCACCCCAATTATCATCGTCTAAAACTAATAGATCAGGAATACCCTGAATATAACGAGCATCATTCTTAAGAACCATGCAACCAGGGAACCGATCTTTAATTCTATCGATTAAACCAGCTTGATATTCATTTTCTTTTTTATTCATATCAATCCTCCAAAAAATATAAAGAGCGCCGGTATTATTTACCTTCTCCTCTCACTATAAGGAGTGAAAAAACTGAGGTACTAATTTTGGTAGTCTTTTTCAAACTCGTCATAGTCTTCAACATATTTGTTTTCGTTGAAGTCTTTCTTTTCTGAAAGGCATCTTTTGATCGACTTGTCAATATTAGAAGCGCTGATCAACTTATAAAAATATAAATTTTTAAAAGGTGTATTAAGTCTGTCGATCCGACCAGCTGCTTGTGTCATCATTTTATACGAATGATTCAGACTATAAAATATAATAGTATCTGTTGTAATACAATTCCATCCTTCTGCACCAGCATTATATTGAACAAGGTATGCCCAATAGTCTTTATCACTATCAGGTATCTTTTCATGCTTATGTCCATTCCATTGAGAATATAAAATTTTTTCTTCATCCAAACGATTTTTGATAAGCTCTAATTCATAATCAAAATTATAGAAAACTATAACACCTATTTTGCTCTTAATTAATTCAACTAACTTATTTAATCTAGAGGGATCACTGTTAACTATTCTTCTTAAGCATTGACTTAATTCTGATGAATTAATAATAGGCCAATCTTTATATACATTCCATCTATCTTTTAAAACTTTAAAATATAAATCTTTATCATATTCACAAATTATTGCTTTCTCATTTCTTATTGTTTCTCTATGGAATTTCATCTCAACTAAAATATCATCTCTATATTTTTCTAAAAGTTTTGTATTGACATAATAATCTATTACAGGATAATTCATAAAAGGTTTAAACACAACATGCTTTCTCATAAACTCTGTTCTATTCTTATAAAATCCATTAGCTATAAAAACTGGAATATAATCAGACCACGTATCTCCAGGCGTTGCACTAAGAAGAATCCATTTATTATTCTTAGCAATTTTTATAAAAGTTTTAGCCCATGTACCTGCTCCAACTACTCTTTGTTCATCAAATATAAAAAAGGCTTTTTTTACCTTTTCATATTTCTTAATGTTATTCCAACTATCAATAAAAATATCACATTCAGTTTCAAAACCAAATGGCTCTAATTCTTCTTCCCATTCTTTAGTATCTCTTTTACGAGCTGTTGTTATAATATAAAGATCTTCATCTTTTCTAACTTTGTTAAAATATGCAAGAGAAGTTCTAGACTTTCCAGAACCGACTCCACCGACAAGGATGGAGCCAGTCTGAAGTTTGTCTATTGCTTGCTGTTGATGCAAATATAATTTCATTAATCTTCTACATCAACAATATTCTGAGCAGAATCCGGAACGTCCCAATACTGATCCTCGAACTCATCTTCAGCGATTGTGACATACATAGTCTTAAGATAAGCCTTAATACCAGACTTTCCATTTACAGTGTAATGATACGGATTAATCGCAATATCTGCGAACTCGATCTCCGCCCAGTCAAGGGTATTTATGCTTTCTTCATCGAGCTGTGTCTTGCCACGCTTCGTCACCATGACAACTTTAGGCGGACGACCTTTTCCTCCGAATCCAACCTTAACCTGAATATAAGGAACCGGTTCATCACCTTCATCACGAGGATTAAGGAATCTCACATTCCATCCTTCTTTGACGAGTTCATCTGCATCATCCGGATTCAAAAGAATACAGAAATTGCGATCGCCTTCTTTGTTGTATCTTCCCTCCTTTCCTGCAAAGTTCCTGAAACGAATTGCTCCTGATGCTACGTGTCTGAAAATTTTTGATTCTGCCATTGTTTTATCCTCCTTTTATTTTTAATTTTAATGGCTACGCTACTTCACCGAAAGGAACTTCTTCATCGGTACCTTCCGGGTAAACATTACATGACCATGGCGGACCCTCGTAAGGACGAGGATCTACCAACCATGAGAAATCACCGAACTCTTCAATATGAGCTACAGCTTTATCGGCCATGTCAACATAATAAGAAATATCAATATCATCTTCCATTCCAAGATTCTTAACAACTTCCAGTTCAAGCCATCTATAACCTTTGGAACCTTCTGCACTATACATCTTACCATTCTGATCTCTTAAAAGAATTCCACCACCTTTTCCAGGTTTGATAGGAACAAATGCACCAACCTTTCCGACAAACTTATAGTTATGTTCATCAGATCCCATATTCTCATTCATATCCAAATATAAAGCACTCTTAACAGATTTTACCTGAGCATAATCTGACAATGTCAATTCTTCCTTACTGAACAATGTCTTAAATATAAATGGTTCTGCAAACTCTTTTCCAGTTGCTGTCCAATCACCAATGGATCCATCTTTATTCTTATATCTAGCAATATAAACTGCATCATTTACAAGACACATCTTATCATATGTCGCTTCCCATTCAAACTCATAACCATATCGCTTACCAAAATCCATAACAAAGTCAACAATTTCCTGAGTGATGTTAGGAATCTTAATAGAATCTGTCTTAATATGAGCAACTGTCCAACCATGTTTTCTAACTTCTTCTGCAAGGTCAACCATAAACAAAGCTCCACGCTTTGCAATGATATTATCTTTATTACGGACATCTCTAAATGGATTCTCAAACGAAGCCGATGTCAATCCATATACAGAATTGATGACTGTCTTCAAAGCATTACTAAGATCTTTAGAAGTGATCTCTCCAGAATCAATCATTGAAATATACTTTGTAAGCTTTCCATCCAAAATATCATTGAGTTCATCCCAATCTTTACGTTTAATACAGATACGACCTTCGACGAGTTCCAAGAATCTCTTAGTGAATCTAGGCCCAAATATACATTCTGCCAGTGCACTATGCGGATGCATAGATGCTACATCCAACAAACCAATATCGCCATACATTCCAGGTTCTGCATATACATAACCGCCTTCGCCAACTTCAACTCCCTTATATACTGACTTGCCATTCTCAAAAGAATATCCAGGAAAATACGGTAACAAGCTATCAGTATTCTCGCTCCACCATTTCATCATATCCGGAAACTTATTCCAAAGGAATTCGCTAACTTCTGGATCAAGTTCTTTAACCGGCTTACTAAGATCCCTGTAGCAGAATTCACTCTGAGGATGCTTATTGTCACCAAATATAATTTTGGTGGAATGCTGATTCGTACTGTTGTTTACAGTCATTCCACTTAAGTCTGCAAGAATTTCCCTAGCAACAAAATCACTCTTAAGATGATCCCAAGTAGCTTCTGTACTAGCAACATCATTCTTGCAATAGTCAGCTACCTTTTCCCACAATTCTTCAGGAACAGGTTGATCCCACGGCAATCCAAGCTCTAAATGATGAATGCCCAATTCTATCTCCCACTTTTTAAGGCTCTGTTTATGCACTGCTGACGAGAAATCATAAATATCAGCATAACTCAAATTGTATGCATTTAAAAAGGTGGCATTAGGTTCATTGTTGATGATCTTCTGACTGAGCTTATACAACTGCTCTTCAGAATATCCAAGCATTCGCCCATACAGAATATGATTATCATATCGACGATTGTTAAAACCAACGAGCTTCTTCTTTACAAAATCTGTGATGTATTTCGGGTCAGGATTTATAACCGCGAAAATATCTTTCTCTTTGTAATACTTCCAGCAAAGTACAAACAAATTTGGAAAGACTTCTACATCATAGAATACTATAGGATCTTCTTCAGCATACTCAGGACCAGAGTTCTGATCTATTATCTGATCAATATCCTGATAGAAATGCATCTTTGATACAAGACCAACACAATACTCTGAGTGATTACTAGAGTTATTAGCAAAGGCTAAAACCTTTGGCCTCATATCACTGACGTCATACTTAACACCTTCTTTATACGCATCCTCGAGCAATTTATAAATATAATCTATAGATGGCTTTGTTCCGGGATGGTATTCTTTGTTAAGGTTCTTAGTAATCATTGTTCTAAGAGCCTTTTCGTTACTTACTACAAAGTCACTTACCATTTTAACGTCTCCTTTCTCTTTTAATGGCAACCCGCTATTAATGGTGGCTATTGGCAGATTGACACATTGGGTAAGTTTTCTTCTTAGTGAAGAATTACCGGTAAACACCTTAATCTCAATATTCTCGTCATACAGTGGTTTAAGCATTGTAGGATCGCCGTCATAAATATAATGCAGATGGATACCTTTACCACTCTTACTAAGTTCAGCATAGGTAGGCGGAAACTTATTGGCTGCCTCCATGTTAAGATTCAACGACTTCTCTCCTGTTTCAGGATCCTTAATATCAAAATCTATTACTATGTGATTCTCTGGAACTTTAACATAATGCAACATAAACGGATCTAACGTTTTCAAAATCCTAGTATTATCACTCCAAGCTACATAAGGAACACCATAATCATTAGCATATTGTGCAGGACAATCCTCACATAAAATATCAAACTCTGATTTACCATTAACTTTATCAAACTTCAACCATGTTTGAACATATTCTCCATTTTTCTTATCAATATTTATACCTAACTTATTAAATCTAAAACCTGAATAGTAATTGTACAGACGTTTACCATTTCTGTCAGTGTCCGTATTAAACTGATCAAAATAATCTTTTAAATATAACTTGAATTTAAGTCTGTCTAAAGGATACTTCATATCAGATATCTCACAGTACCTTTTATAACTATCCCAAGCAACACTCAATGTTGTACCATTCCATTCATCAAGAATATCTTTATAACATTCTTCAACATAATTATATAAATTGTTAGTGGCTCTGATCATCTTAACTGGATAATATTTATTATAATATCCAGGATCTTCTTCAAAAACTTTTAAACACTTATAAGCTATTGCTCCATATTCAAATGGAATCCTAGCCATAAGTTCATCATACTCTCTTCGCTCAAATTTATTACCTGTAGGTTCTATATCGATAATACGTCTCAACAAACCACTTCTAGCATCTGTGATACGTACCTCTCTGTTTGCACCAACAAATATCATTGATCTAAATTTTGCCTGATATTGCTTCTTGTGCTTCTCATTAACTGTTATGTTCTCATGAGATATAATACTATTTAATCTACTATTCTGCTCAATTCTGTCAAGCTCGACATCATCCTCTATTGCAATAAGCGGATTGTTACTTAATGTCTCAAGAGCAAAATCTTTACCCATACCAATTGACTCTACATCAATTGTTGCTGTATAGCCTTTAAACATATTATCTATTATTCCAAGAATTGTAGATTTACCTGTACCAGCATCGCCAACAAATATAAAGAACTTCTGTAATGTTTTAGAAGCACCACTTATGACTGATCCTATACCATACTCAATCTTACGCTTCTCTTCAGGAGAATATAATTTGTCTGTAAGCTCATCCCAGGCAGATGTATCTCCCTCAGCCATATTATATGGCAACTTAAATGTTGCATAATCTGACTTTTTAGTTTCGTCGTTATCAAATATAATTTTACCATTTAACCATTCAAATCTGTCTGGTGCTAACTTCTGATACCATTGTTTAAAATCAAGCATACCTTTTGAGGTAGAATTACGAAGACTTTTAACAGTAACTAAATATCCATTATATCTTGGATCATTTCTGATCTTTTTAGCATAATCAAATAAAACATTATCTATAATATCTACAGCATCATTAATATCTGTAGACCATAGACCTCTGGACTCATCCCAGATAGCATAGAAGTCACCACCTTTAATCATAATATCAGTATAACGACATATTAGATAGTTTGCTTCTATTCTAATTTTTCGTCCTTGCATCTCTGTTACAATTGGTTCAAAGAAATCCACATACTTTACCTCCTTTTTTAATTTGAAAAAGTGCTAATTTAATTCACCCCGTATCTCCCTATGTTTATTTATATAAGATATTTTAAAAAGTTAATATATATATAAATATAGAAAACCCCTTTTTTCATCGGGAGACCGGGAGATTTTAGCAACTTTTGTCTTCACAACTACAAAAATCATTCGGGGAGACCGTGGAAATCGGGGAAGCCTCACTAGCCGGTTTTTTCTCAAAATAGTCACCCACGTCTTTCACGGTCTTTCTAGCAAGAATTTCTTCAAGCTTAACACCAGCATCTTTCTTACCAGGTCGTCTCAAACGCTCAATGTAATCATGAAACTCTCTATTTTCTTCGTACAGCAACATGTATTTGTCTTTCATACAATCCTCCTTTCGTCCGTACAAGTCTTTACAACCCTTACAAGTCCTAAAAAATATAAAGAGAGGACATATAAAACATCCTCAAGTTTCAGATTCAAATTTCTTTACATTATCGTAAATATCCATTGAAAACGTAACAATTGGAATGAATCCGATAGTAGTTACAAATAATCCCCCAAGCATTCCGCCTGCGAAGAAACTAACTGCTATTAAAAATAATCCAATACAAACCACTAAACTGCATGTAATAATATTCAAATATAAATTAATTTTCTTCATATATACTCCTTTCCGTCCTCTCATTATAAGGACTGAAAAAGATGGGAGATGTTACTCTCCCTTTAATCTTTTCTTATACGCTTCAAATTGCTTGATCAGGTTTTCCCGATCCTTCTCAAGCTGTTCAGATTCTCTCAAATATCTATTATGTCCTTCGAATAAGTCTTTTATAGACATTTCTTTTAGAGGATCCAAACAATGCTCAATTATAAAATTATCTTTATCCATGATCATTATCTCCTTTCCTATTATATAAGAAGAAAATATAAAGAAATTCAAAAAGAGATGAGACATAAGAGCCTCATCAATCCTTTGTCTCGTTGCGATACGCCACAGCAACGAGTACAATAAATATCAGTAAACTTACTACGTCCATCTCTTATACCTCCTTCATTATATAGAAGGAAAAAAATATAATTGGTGTAGGTTCCTCACCGTTTGGCAGTTTCGCAACTTTATCAACAGCCTAACCCCCTACTTTGATTAGCGCCTACGTAACACCTTCTGGTATCTGCCTACCCAGATGTGATCCATGTTGCCATCTTCTCATTATATCACGTGAAATTTTCATTGTACCACCAACTAGCCTGAACCCACATATCAACATCTCTAAGATCGTCATCAGGTTCATCTATTGGAAATAATCCACCTTCTCCATGAGCATTGTACTCTCTATGCACAAAAATATCAAGACATTCATTAATGTCTTCTTTAGCTTCGTCATCAAAATTGTCATCTGTATAACACCAAATATCAATATTACTTAGCATTATTCCAAGTAATTCTGTACGATCAAAATCCTCGTTTCCAAACATGTCACGTACTAATCTGTGACTAAAACCAACAAAGAATTCTAACATACTGCAAGGTTCACTATCGTCAGGAATATCACCCTCTTCATTATTTAAGTATTCTTCGTATTCTCTACGCATGGCTAATCCGTCGTACATACGATTCTCGTCACGCTCAAGAGACCACTCAAAGGGCATTGAGTGTAAATATCCAGCCAATGCCCTATGGTCATCATCAACAAAGCCAAATGTGTAGAGGAATTCGAAGTAATCAACCTTCTTTTTCCTCATCCTTTGTACCTCCATATTCAGTATGGTAGAACAGCACAGGTATCTCATAATTAATAGCTGTAAAGAATTCTATTTGACATCCTGTTGAACACTCCCAGCCCTCATCAAAATATACAACATCAGCCATAGACATCTTCTTCAAAGCACTGCCAAGATAGAATACCCTATTGTTCTGTACTTCAATACCAGTATGATCCGGTTCATCATGGTCCCAGAAATTATCAATGGTATGAATATCATCCCACTCCCATCCAAACTTCTCGACACAGGCTTTCTTAACAGCCCCGTTTATGCTACAAAGTCTCTGACCAATTGCCTTATCAGATCTGCCATTCATCGGCAGGGATACAAAAACAAAATGTACAGATTCTCTCATTCTTTATCCTCCTTCTTATAATTAACAATCTTCTTACCGCAGTGAGGACAGAACTTTCCAATTACATAATTCTCATCCGTCAATCCGCTCAACATGAACACCTCACCACAATCATCACATCTTATAACATCTGTAAACCATTTATCAGTATCATCATAGTGCGCTGTTGTACAGTTATTTTCGACAATTTTATCCTCGTCCCAATGATGAGGTGCTGCTTCCAAATAACATTGAGAACCTTCAGTATTTTCAATACCATAAAAGACACAATCCTTACATTCTTTGTATCTATTGCAGTATTCTTTCAGAACTTTCATTGCATCATGAATTTTATTAATATCCATTATTCTTCCTCCTTAACTATTTTTGGAATAATCGTTGTTTCATGATATGGGCATGTAGAACAATCTTTATCTCTACATGGAGGTGGTTCATTATCCTGATCCCAATCTTCAAAATTATTTGTACAAACGTTATACATTGTGAAAATAACTTTATTCACTCATTCAACTACCTCCTCATAATTAATTACTTTTGTAATATAAAAGTCGAGTTCATGCAAAGGATACCATTCTTCTTTACGGTATCTCCTCTTCTCCTTACACAATTCCTTTCTTGCTTCGAGCAGAGTTTCATAAGCACCATAACCGTATTTGTTATAGCCGTCATAGCAATATACCATAAAATATACATTAACTTCATAATTAGGCATTCTTATTCCTCCTTATCCCCATTCAATCCATTTGTCTCCAGGTTCTGTTGAAATATCTTTTAACATCTCAACGCCTCCAACCTCTTTTCCAGGATATACCTCAGATAAATCCTTACAATAGAGCTCAACAAACTGTTTAAATTCCTTTTCGGACAGAGTATATGGTCCGGCGTATACACCATAGTAATCATATAAACCCTGTAACTCATCAAATTCATCTTTTTCAGATACCTTCAAAATATCATGAAGATACTTATATGACTCTGAACAGTCAAGCTTTTCGTATCCATAGTATTTATGAGGACATTCAAAGCTTTCGGATCCGTTATTCCAGGTTACGCTTAATCTAACACCCATTTATTAATCCTCCTATTAAGATAATAAATCTATTTTTCCTGAGTGATAATTATAGTTTATTCCATTATTCATCCTCGCACCACAATTAGGACAATAACGATAATTAATATCCTGCTTTTCACTACAGCGTTTACAAATATAAATTTCTTTTGGTACTACCACTTCACTGGAAGTGTATGCAATAACTTGCCATAATGAATTATATTCGTGATTACATATGAGTACTGTAATATATGCTGTTAACGCAATTACACTAATTAATGCAATTATGCAAGCAATAGGATTCATTCTTTTTCCTCCTCACTCATTTTTGCTCCACAAAGGCAATATGGATAATCCGATAATGTTTCGCCTTGCATTAGTTTAATATATCTGCCACATTCAGAACACACATAGAATGGATACGTATCGTACCCTTTGGATTCAATCCATTTTCCAATCTTTAGTGGCTTTGCATACTTCTTTTCAATATGTTCAAGATTGTCTGCGAAATCGTTTAATGCTTGTGCAACATCCCTTGATTCGGTAATGATGTTTTTCAGATTCAATTCTGGTTCAATTAAATATTTATCTATGTCTGCCATTTTATTCACCACCCCTCTTTCTGACAGTCGTAACAAAGTGTGCCTTTCTTAATTATTTTGCCGCAAATATCACAGTGCAGCTTTTCCTTTTTAGGCTTTTCCTTTTTAGGCACGATCTTAACTTCCTCAAAATCCTGCCTTTTCTTCATCTCAAGCAGCCATTCATAGTACTCCTTTTTCTCAGCCCATTCCTCACCTTCATCCTTACGTCCTGATTTGTATCCGATGACATAAAATATAATAGCGTCAACTAGGAAACTTATGATTAAAAGAAACACTAAAGCTACTAAACGTTCACCCGGTAACATCATTATCATCCTCCTTTACCTCTTCAAGAATATAAAACCTTATGTTTTCACCTTCTTTGGCAAGTCTTACCATTTCTTGCACAGCGCTAACTGCCTCTTTTTCAAGTTTATAAACACCGGTAACTAAATTATAACGTCCAGTGTCTATGCTTGATAAAACAACACCGCGTACTAACTTACCTTTAGAAATATTTATCCAAACATGCTCCGGGTCAATCTCTTGATCAACAAATTTGCTCATAATTCCTCTTCTCCTTCCAATCTTCCTGACCAGGGAACTGCTTTGGTGTCAACCGCAGACCATCTCCCAAATTTTTCGTAGTTATCTTTTATCTGTCTTTCAAGTGCTAAAGGATCAATCCTATCAGACAAATATACTCTTATAGCAGGCGATTCAAAGAACCACCATGCCTTATCTTTAGCGGCCTGAGCGACCACAGCACTACATAGTCGCTCAAAGCCATACTTATAGACCGTCTTAGATTTAAGATCTAATTCAGGTCCTTCTGATGCTTTTGTCCTGCCCATATTTCACCCCCGCATGCAGCATATCCAGCCAGATCTACGAATGAATCGCCAGACCCACCTCCATTTCTAATTCTTGCGATCTTAAGAAGAGCCATCATCATAGCTACATCTTCCGGAAAGATCGTCTTAGGCTTAGGAAAATCAACATCAACTTTTATTCCTTTCTCATTAAGATCTATAAAACGCTGTTCCATATCCAATACATAATCCGTAATACCAAGATAATTATTCCACAGATCAGCTATTAATTGGAAGTTGCTCTCCGGTGTGCCATAGTCCTGTTCACGATGCCCACAGACACATTTCTCAGCACATCTCAAAATATCACGACGGCTAGAAGGTTCCTCATCTGCAAAATTCTCGATTGTTGGAGTCTTTAACTGTTTTAGTTTCTCATTCTCTTCCTTAAGCTCTTCATTCATTTCTCTGAGTTTGTCGTTGCTTTTTAAAATATCATTGCTATTGTCAATTTGAAGTTGAACATGTTTTTTGAGATTTTTATTTATCTCCTCAAGCTTCCTAATCTTCTGATCCTTCTCCCATCCTGTTAAAAGACCAGCTTTTCTACAAGCTTCTACAAGACATGGACCATTGAACTCAAACGCAAAAATATCATCTCTATTTCTTGCTGTGACGATAAATTTATCCTGTTCACCTGTGCTAGGGAATGCCTGTAACTCAAAATCAATTGCAATAATATCATGAAATGTTTCTGTGCTGGTAGCATTCATTTTGTCTTCCTCCTTTTGATATGTTTTTGGTAAATACATGGCACTAAGAATAACGCCACATTGATCTGATGCCTGATCTGCTTTACGCTCATCTTCAGTATATCTGTATCTACATGGCTTAGGTACATCTCTTGTACAAATGTTTCTTTTGACACAATATTTACAATCTTCATGCATTATTAGCGTCCTCCTTATTTCTTCGGTTTCTCAATCTCATTTAATCTTTTGCAGAGATAATATCTACAGATATGTGACGGCCGTCCGTTAGTTGGTTCAGATACTTCAAACTTATAAGTCCATTCTATGGCTTCTCTTAGCCTTTTAATTTCCTCCTCTCTACAATATTCGTTATAAGAATCATAATCTTCAAGGTTCCCCAAACCATAATGGCTATTTTGGTTAAGCCTGTCTAACTTTTTCTGAAGAATTTCCTCATCGGTCATTCATCCTCGCACCTCCTAATCTTTTCCGCTTTCAATTCTCTTTTCAAAGCTGCTGTACCAATTTTTAATAGAGCATCTCTATTAACTTTAACCAATAGACCAGTTCTGATTTTATCTGTGCAATTATCAATGTAAAACGTATTTTCATGGTCAACATCAATAACAAATGCACGATCTTTTTCTGGAAAATCCATTACACACAGCACCTGCATAAAGCAATGAGTTTTATCAGGAGACATTAGATTGTATAACTCTTTGTACTCCATTATTCTTCCTCCTCATTCTTTTGCGACTCAACATCTGTTCTAAGAATATCACAAAATCTTTGTAGCATATAGTCAGCACCTATAATCTTACCATTTTCTTCTGCAATTCGTCTATTACAATCCTTTGCATAAGCATTTCTATCTTCTGCCAATGCTTTCATGATTATATCTTTCTGTTCTCTTGTCATCCTACACCTCCTTCGATCCAGTAAACATACACATAATCTCCATGCTCTTCAACCCACTCCCATGCTCTGTTTATGTCCTCACGGAAAATATCTATAGCAGTTCCATTACGTAGTTTACGGTGCCCGCCAACATCCCTGCATTCGAAGAAGCCAATAAATTCTCCTTCTGTAGAATATAACACTGCAACGTCGCCTAAATGTTCACGGTTGCTAGCACAGATCCCCTCATAGGGGACCGTGCCGTCAGCTGTTTTATTACCGGTAGGGAGGTAGCACGTACATCTAACCTTCTGCAAGTCATCTCCCCACGGTGTCACGGGCAAGTTACCAAGCAAGTTAGCAACTGCCAGAATTTCAAATATCATTTTTAGCCTCCTTCATAAGCTTTACTACATCTTCTGCTATATCATTCACCAACATAACTTCATTAAGCTGTGTTTTAAGAATATTGGTAATAGCTTTATCCATATGTATAATATGCTCTTCCAAAATATCAATCCTTTGACGCTGCTGTCGTAGTTCAAACTTAAGCTCGTGAATCTTCTGTTCTTCTTTAGTCATTGCGTAACCTCCTTCCACAGAAAGGACAGTATTTGATCTTCTTCTTTTCCTTAAGCAGATAATCATCGCCCATCATCACACATAGTTCAAGCTCTGCTTTATCCGTGATGAATACTGTTACATCCTGGTTATAGTCATGGTTTTCCTTCTCTATTCCGAACATAGCTGGAAGAAACTTAAAGAAAATATCTTTGTTCTCTTCTGCATCACAGTAAGGACATTTCTCCGCTTCTTTCTTTTTAGCCCTAGCTTCCAAATATCTTCTTCTTATTTCCTCTGCCTTTTTGTCATCGCGCTCTTCCATCCAGAAGCAACGTTTGTACACGGTCTCAGGAAACTCGTGCACCTTATAAGTAACATGCCCTTCAACATAAGGGTTTGTTGTTCTAGGAATAGTATCGTGTTCTTTTGCAATATTTATCCATCTTTTATGATTGCTGCTAGCTTCAGACATTTTAGCTATGGGCATACCATACATTTTGTCTTCGTCAAAGTTAAAATTGTAAAAATAAATCATCTTCATGTCCTCCTTTTAAATATAAAAGAACGCCTGAGAAGGTGGCTCCCAGGCGTCCGTACATCAACTTATTCGGGTTTCTTATCTCCCCAATCTACATTTTCATCGATTTCGCCAAGCACATCACGCTTGTAAGACTGATTAACAACCTCTACCTCAATCTTAAGCATCATCGCATGGTTTACAAAATACAAACTTTCACCAGGTATAGCTTGCTTGATGTCATAGTGACCGATGTACTGATCGATATTGTCTACAATATCTTCAACTTCATCCAGAATTACTCCGTCTTTAGAATATAAAGTCAGAGATACGGACTCATATTGATCCCATCCGTTGTAGAACTCAGATTTGTCGATCTCCTCAGGCTCGTCAGCATATTCAGTAGGACCTTCATCCTCAAGATCATCTACAGGATTGACCAGTTCACGCTCCTGATACTCCTCTTCGGTCATAACGCCAACACCGAGTTCTTTCAACCGATCCAGATAATACTCGGCAAGCTCTTCTTCTGTCTGTTCGACAATGCCTTCCTTTTCACGAGCATCTTTCATCTCGTCTGCGTCTCGCTTCATATAAATATCACGAACCGCCTTGATCTCTTCTTCAGCCTGCTGCCGAAATACCTCACGTACAATATAGAATGTACCAAGAGATCCACTTACAGCACCAGCTACGAATGCAAGCACTATTTTTAACTTGTTACTCATTGCTTAGCCCTCCTTTATTCCGGCATAACATTTTCTGCGATCGTGCCCTTATGATTCTCTCCAAGAGTGAATGATACTCTAGCATCAGCGTCGAGTCTCTTTCTCTGTCCGTCCGGCACAATAATACCTGTGTAATGCACAAAATATGAATTTCCATCATCACCCTGGATAAATCCATATCCTTTGTGATCGTTAAACCACTTCACAATACCATATAACTTCTCTACCATGACAGCCTCCTTAAAAATCAATTTTATTGTCTTCTTCGTCACCATGCTTAGCCGGTGTGAAGAACGATACATTAACTGCATAATCTTCAGGGGTGGAGCCGGCATTATGCCAGCCCCTGTGGATGTTTACCATCTCTACTCCCTCTTTGATCATAACCTCGATCAACTTCTTGATCGCATTCTTCAATGCGTTACTCATTGCTTAGCCCTCCTTAGAATTGAGAAATATACTTACCACCAACACGCTTCTTAGATCCCAGATGAATAGGACCTGCCGGAACGAAGTCTACCATGATGTAAAGCTTGTCCTGATCATACGGATCATCATCTCCAACCTTACCGAAGAATGTCGAGATATTGAGATTGAATCCATTATCGCTCTGTGCTTCCGGATCATTGATATAAACACCCCAGGTCTGACCTTCATCTTTCAGATTACGCTTGGCAGCTTCTGTTCCATTACCACAAATCCATCTTACTACATCATTGTAGTAGATCGGGGTTCCATTGTAGTACATCGAGTTGTACATCGACTGGAAACTCTCCAGTTCAGATCTGATGTGAATCGGTGATCCACCGCACTGCTTGTACAGCAGACAATCTTCGTCAATGATAAATGCCCACGGAGAAGCAACTCTCAACTGATCTTCGGATGCTTTGGTGGCTTTGACCTTAGCTCCGGTCTTCTCATCTGTAACTTCGATCTCTTCTCTTTCAGTTCCGTATCTGCAATAGTAATCAGAATCTTCACCATTGCGTTCGATGTTGCGCTGACGATAAGCATCATATGCTTTCTTTGTTGCTACAGCGATTGCCTCTGCTGCGATATACTGATCAGTTCTCTGCTTGAATCCGTAAGCGATTGCGAAACCGCCACCGATACCCATAGCAAGAGGAATTGCATAAGTGCCTGCAATGTCAAATATCATATGACGATGAGCCTTGCCGATTGCCTTCTTCTGCTCAACCTCATCTTCAATATTCTTGGCGTCTTCAACTGCGATCTCATGATCGTCACAGATCTTACCAAGTTTCCTTGCCGTCTGTACACAAGCGAAGATCCCCGCTGCTGCCATCAATACGATACCACTACCTACACAAATATCAGGCTTCTTTTCTACTAAGAAAGCGCCTGCCTTTACAAGAAATGCCGGTTTATTCATTTCTTTTCTCCTTTCTTTTTGTAATATTTTACGCTACAAATATCCCACACACCTGGCGCGAGATAGGTGAAGATCATTTCTTTTCCGTTGGTGGTTGTAACTAAAAGGGACCTGTCACAGTCCCTCATAGTCTTAACCTTCTCAACATTGACGTTGGGAACAGCGATCTTCAACTGTCCCAAAATATCATTCGCCGTCATTCTGGTTCTCAGCAAATTCCTGCTGCTCCTTTTCCAAACTGGTCATCGGGTTTCTTCTGTCTTCCTTTCTCTTTGACGGTCTTTCCTTAGGCTTTACAGCATGCAGCCTGATCTTTGCATTTTCTCCCATAAGAATAGCCGATGCGATATTGCGCATGCAATCCTGGCACAGATCCTTACCATAAGCCTTGTGCTCCATCTGCTTCGTCTTCGGGTTGAAGTATGCGATCATAGCATAGTTCAAAGGATACTCGTGAACCTCTTCAGTTCCATCCTCTTTCTTCTCAACCACAACTTCCTTGTAAACATCAGCGCTCTCATAACGCTTCCCACACTTCGGGCACTCGTACATCATAATTACACTCATTTTAATTTCCTCCTTTTAAATATCATGCAGCCTTATGGCCATTGCGCTTATTCTTCTTGTTACCAAACTCTCCAGGCTGTTTCGTCTTCAGAAGAAAGTCATACCAGTGATGAGAGAAGAAGCTTCCATCTCTGACCTCGTACTTACGTCCGAACGCGTCCTGACGCACACTCTTCGGGTTGTCGTTGACTCTGGAATATCCAGCCAACTCCATTCGATGATGGGCAACTCCTCTTCTCAAACTACGCATTACACTCATTTTAAATTCCTCCTTTTAAAATTTTAAGGAGACCAGATTTCTCTGATCTCCTATATTCATGTTCATTTGGAAAGGTCATCAAAATTGAATGACCATCCATCATTTAACATGGCTTTGACTAACACACACATCTCAGCGTTGCTAAGCTGACCAATGATTGTTATTACTCGGTCTTCCTTAACAAAGCGAAATTCGCGTGTGAAGTCTTTAGCCTGCTTGATCTTTACTTCAGCCATATGCTTTTCCTCCTTTCCTATTATACACGGTGAAAAAATCAATCATCCATATGGCTTTCATATTCTTCCAATAATCTATCCTGCTCCTCATCAGGTAAACCCAAATATCTTTCCCAGGTAATACCTTTTATTTGCAACAACCATTCATCGAACCCCATACTCATACCTCCTAGTCAAGTCTAGTTGCCCTAGGCAATACCAGTAAATATCCATCTCTTACTCTACGAACAGTTGCTGTTCTGAGGTCACCCTTATACCATCCGTATTTCTCGTCGGTAAAGTTTGCACTTATTCCGACAAGATCGTAAAGATCGGCGTAAGAAGCTTGTCCGTAGTCATAAGCCAGGTCTGCCAACTGCGATAATACCTCTTCAGCTTCAGCCCTTGTTTCAATAAGAATATCATCAACAGGAGTACTCCTAGAAGAATAACTCCTATCTTCGCGATCTCTATTGCTAGAAATGCGGTTACGATTAATCGAAGCATAATCAACACCTCCACTTTTCTTCTTTTTAAATGACGATCCTCCAAATACTGCCTGAATACCGCCGCAAAGCATATCGGAGATTGTAGCACGTAACGCAGGGATTGCAATGTCAAATATCATGTAATCCTTTACATTAGTTACCTCTTCTCCGAAGAATGCCTTCTTGATTTTGTCTGCAGTGGTCTCCTGCTTCCTCGTCGCAGGCTTACTTACAACCTGCTGAACCTTCTGTTTGTGCTCTGTGGTAGATGGAACCTGCTTCTGACCTTCCGCATACGGATTATTGCGAATATCATACTCTTCAATCTTTTCCGCATACTTTGATGCTTTCTCGTCAATCGCAGCAGCCTGATCTTCAGTAAGATCAGTTAACACTATTGTCCGCTCCGCCATTCTCATTTTCCTCCTTTACCTCTGTCTGTGTATTAGACATTTGATTTATTTTGTTTATTATTCTTGTAGCCTTATCAGCGTTATCCGCCAAAGACTCTATTTCATTCGCAGCTGCATCCATGGACTCATTAGCAACCCAATGAGCTATCGCCCAGATGCCTATACCAGCACAAAGATTCTCAATCGGATTCAGATTAACATTCTTTGTTTGGTTCTTCAATATTGCTCCAATAACTGCACTGGCTCCTATACCAGAAGTCCATCTCGCAGCTTTAATGATCTTCTTCACAACTGGAGTGTCTTTTGTTGCTATTCGTTCCTCAATAACTTCCATTTCAGTTCCTCCTTATTTTGAAATATAAATATTGATAGTACTTGGCGTACTAACGTTTGACTCCACGGGCGCATTCGCCTTTCCTGCAGAAATAACATGACTTACAATCGGAAGCGCAATAGGAAGTATCGCTAGTAATAATTCCACATAATCTTGCATAGAGCTGTTCACGGATTCTGCTATTGTCTCCGTTGCATCGTCTACAAATTGTTGCGCTACCTGCTTCTGTTTTCGTCTTAGCCATCCCACTTTATTTCCTCCATTTCAAATATAAAAAGCCTTAGAGGCTGATTTTACTCAGCCTCTTTAGCATCATTAACCGGTGTGATGTCCTTCATCTGGATTTCACCGGTAGCGTATTTCTTTTTAGGAAATATCATTTCAATACCGACTCCTGCAATTGCAAGGCCGATACACGTTATGATGATCCCCTCAAGAACCTCACGCTTCGACTTCTTTTTCTTCATCTTCATCACCTCCTACAATATCAGGTGAAATGTTCGCCATCTCTATTACACGATTCGCAAAATGGATCGCAGTTTCGTTGTCCAGACGGTATTTCGTCCGTAAAACCTTAGAATCTCTTGCAGTCTCTTCGATCACGATCATAACTCCATCAGAATCGTCAGGCTCCTCTGTTCCGATTTTCCAGTTTATAGTATTTTCGCGATATTTTCCTTCGTTATACTTTCCGAGTTCATATGCGCAAATACCATATACTGTTACCGCGCCCATAAAAAGGCCGAACCAAGTACTATCCTTCATAAATATCACCCCACATTCTTATATGCATTGCATGCCTTAACAATATCGTCAACCAGATCCATAGCGATGTCTGTGGTTGTCTCCATGGTATGAGACTTGATCTCGTTGACCGCGTTAAATCCGCTGACCATGATCGCCGGATTACCATTGCTAACAACTCCCTGCATGCAAATATCCCGGGACATATCGAGATAGTTCTCATTTACAGTATCCATATAGGTCTTGATCTTCGAGTTGTACTCATTGAACATCTTTGCATCTTTGGTATATTGTGCTTTAGCACCTAAGCGACCACCCAGTACCATGCATCCACCTGCAAAAAACCCAAGGGCAATAACATCGCAAATATCTTTATTGTTATTAACCCATGTTCTAGCCTCATTTACCTTCTTCTTTGCTGCTTCCTTCATTTCGTTAAAATTCATTGTTCATTCCTCCTTAAAATTTTTATGAGGCATTACGCCTCTGGTTAACGTTTGCGAAAGACTTTGGCCAGTGTTTCCACTGACCTTAGTCTTTGAAGATTTACTCCTCGGAAGTTGTTTCCTGAGTTTCCTCAGGCACTTCCTGGCTTTCATTTTCCGGCTGGATCTCAGTTATAGTTATTCCGTTACACTCCGGTTCCTTTTCAGGAATCTGTTCCGGTGCCGGTTCCTGGTCGTTCAGATTTGCTTTCATCGTATCAAGTGCGCCTTTAGCATAGGCTGCGCCAGCGATTAAAGTCACACCCGCTACATACGGGGCAGCTTTCCTCACTCCATTGCCTACCTTCTTGGCACCTGCTACGATCGCATTTCCTGCTCTCTTATACCAGGGCTCTTTTACCGGAGCCTGTGACTCCTGATTAACCTGAGGTGCACCTTCCGGTGCCGGCTCAACTACCGGAGCCTGCTGCTCCTGCTGAGTCTCCTCCGCCTTTACCTCTTCAGCTACATTTTTCTTTGCTTCTGCCATTTCTTTCTTCCTCCTTTTTGGAATATAACGACGCTTTTACACGTCACCTTTATCTTCATATTAATGCGTGAAAAAACTGTGCTAAATATCAACCATCTTCTTTTGGTTTAATATTACACATTTCATCAAATAACTGATACGCCATATATTGCGTACAAATGGCTTTTTGCGTCTCTAAAGGCATATTCTTGAACTCTGCAACCAATAGATCTTTATCCATTTTCTCCACAAGCTCTGCAGCCATACGCATACATTGTATCATCATTTCATTAGTTATCTCTTGCATCACAACCTCCTTGGAATTTGGAACCCTGGCCCGCAGGTCAGGATCCCTTCTCTTCAAATATCACTCTCGTCCCATACATCAAAGTTCAAATATCCAATTGCGCATTCATGTCCATTGTATTCTTCCAGATGCATATCGATCAGATAGTCCTGTTCTACAGCATCATGATCCATACCAGCAGTTCTGAGAACCTTTCTGTACGTAAGATCAGATTCATAACCACCACAATCAAATATAACTAACTGTAGCGGGTATGTTTCATTAACACGCAGATCTGTATTTGCTATACGGAATGCCTTACGAACCTTTTCAATTGTTGTAACAAACTTCTGACCTGTATGAGGTTCATACACCAGAATACCTCCCGTAGATGGATCACAAGCTTTCAATTGTTCTTCGGACATTGTAGGAAGAACTTTTTCTCTGATCTCGTCCTTATGAACCTCATGTTGGATCTTACGCTCCTTCTTCTCACCGATCTGCTCTACAACCTTTTCCTGATACCGCTTAAGGGCAACCTTAGCTGCTTCTGTTGCCATAGCTTCCTTTGCAAGAAGATCCTGATTGATCTTGTGGTTGTATACAGACCCTGCTATAACCGTGCAACCTGATAAGAACGGAGGAATATAATACGGCCATCCGATCTTAATCTTATCCCAAACGGTTATAGGACTGTAAATATCATTATACACATCCTCATAACTTTTACCGAGCATTTTATGCTCATTAGTCGCACGCTTATCCGCATAATCCTTACGTGCTTGGTCCTCCTCATCGATCTTCCTTACTGCTTTAGCAGTTGCTGTAGCTGTAAGTACAGATGTCAGTACAACGCCAAATATCACAGAACCTGTGAGTAACGTTGTTTTGTTTTCTTTCGAGAATTTGAAAATATCTTTCCCGAATTCAAACAGTTTACTTGTTAGTTTCATTTTTGTTCCTCCTTTTAAATGTTTAAAAAGTTTTGGGACTGATCACTCAGTCCCTTCTTCGTATAGGATCGCACACATATTCAACAATCCTACTGCGAAGACTATTACTGTCAACACAATAAAACCGTCCATATGCTTTTCCTCCTTTCATACTAAGGAGTGAAAAACTTATACGCACTGCAGTGCGTGCATAGTCTCCAGGTTTCACTATGCTGGGTTTTATTCTCATTATACGCTGTGAAAATATAAATGAAGGTAGAGAAATGAACACATCCTCTACCTCAAGCTTCTTGTTTACTATTGCAGCATAAAGATCAATGCTATAGCTGCTATTAGACCGAAGTCACCTCCGATCACTATGCCAGCCATAACTATACCCACATAGGCTGCCCATTTTTTCAGCTTTTTAAGTTTTTCTTCATTCATTTCTCTACCTCCTATTTAGTTGTTCCACCATCTGTCAGGATCTTCTAGATCCTTTAAATAGCTTACCAACATCCATCCAAGGATGCCGGTCATGAATACACGCCATGTGTATCCCCATGTTGCCTTAAGTAATTCTTTCATCTTTCATACCTCCTTTATATGGTAGAATTGCGGGCAATGTCGCCCTATTATAAGAGGAGAAAAAAGTGAGACGTGTGTAAACACATCCCACCTTTCCATATTCAGTTTTTCTTGCCAGGCTTCTGCCTTGGCTGGAGCTTCTCATCAATCAGCCTCTGGCCATAATTCATGGCCTGCTGTTCGACTTTCTCAAATTTCGGAGATTGAGTGAAATTCAACAACACACACTGTACAACCGGTACAAGTGTTGCTACGGCTACTCCCAAACCTACTTTTACTTTGTTGGTATGGACGTCCGTACGTCCATTTTCAGCCTCCAAAGCATTTTGGTACTGAGATAAGCACATACCATATTCACTTGTGCCCGGTTCGAGTGTTTGCAGTTTATTATAAATTCGCTGCGCCTCCGAACCGATCTCTCGATCATTTGATCTGAACTTCTGATGAAGCCAATTCATGATTTTTCCCATTTCTTTTACCTCCTGAATATAATTTTTTGAGAGTTAACCCATCTAACCCTCATTATATGACTTGAAAAATATAAGAAATTTTAAAGGGGCCGAAGCCCCCACCGATTACTCGGCTTTCTTATCTCCTTTCTTGACCACGATCGATTTGTCTTTGATCTGGTCATTCATCAGTGTAAGCATGGTTTTCATACTTACGATGTCTCCGGAAATATCCCGGAGCATACACCTCTGTGTTTCCAACTGTTTTTCAATTGTCGTAATTCTGTTTTCAAGATTCTCATAACGGCTATCTTCTAATTCTGCATACGACTTTGCAAGCTCATTTAAAGCCTTCCAGTAGTCAATGCCCATATTAACCAATCGCATCTGATCCTCATCACATTCGGTGATTCTCAAACCTCCGGTAATATCTAAGCCTGCTCCAAGCAACTTTGTTGCTGCTCGCTCTGACGTATCAAAGAAATCTTCGATAACCGTCGCGGTATTTTTAACACCGCCTTGTCTCTTTTCTTTCAGCTCCTTACTAAAAAATCCCATTTTTCTTTCCTCCTTTATATGGAAATTTTGTTGGAGACACAACTTACTGTCTCATATTAATGTGTGAAAATTTAAAGGGCCTGAAAACTAAGTTTCAAACCCCTCAAATATAATTTACTTGAGCAAGCCCATTTCATACAAGGCTTGTGTCTTTGTCTGACCAAGTTGCTGCATACGCTCGTCCAGCTCCACCTTTTCTTTTGTGGTGAGCTGACGACGCAAGCGAAGATAGGTGTCATTCGTCCTATCATAGGTTGTCAATAACTTCGCTCGCTCCTCCCGCTGCTCTCTAGCTTCTGCATGTAACGTCCGTACAATCTTATACGTCGTACCTGCTGCTAAAGTGATAGCGGGAATTGCGACAGCTGAGTTCTCAACAACCCACTTCGCCGCTTTCTTCACCTTCTCTTCCGCTTTCTTTTCTGCATCGCTAAGCTTCTGCTGCCAAGTTCTGCAGTCCTTCTCCTGGTCAAACTTCTTCTGTTCTTCCATCTTTCTACCTCACTTTCGTAAATTACGGATAGCACTTACTATCCTATAATAGGGCGGGAAAAAAACCATAGCCTGTGAAATATCACAAGCCATAGCTTTTACTCGTTGGTTAATTAATCTCCAAATCAGTTAACCCAAGAGCTTCGTACTCCTCAAGAAAGCTGATTAACTCAGCTACCTGGCAGAGTGTCAACTCGTATCGCATTTTAGGTCCGCTATACCCATACTCCTCGTTGAACGGGATATTATTCTTTTTAAGCCACGTTTTGACGAAGGAGTAGGCTTGCGGCCTACTAATTTCCATCTTATGAGTCGTCACCCTGTACTTCTTTACTTCTGCCATTTCTTTTACCTCTCTTTCTTTTTATGAGCATGCGCTCTCATATTAGAGAATGAAAATATAAAAGGGGACATTACGTCCCCTAAACATTATGCAAATTGTTTTGTATTAAGTTTATAAGTACAGCAACCCCATTCATCTTCATGATCAATGGAATAAGTCAACTTCTTAATATCAAAATCCTTTCCTCTGTATAACACAGATATAGCCGTATCACCGTAAAGAATGTTGTATCCTTCTTTTTTGCCAGCAATACCGTCGAATCCACCTATCCTGCTGTTCCATTTTACCTTATCTATTATCTTCGTATTAAGTCCATTCTTTTTTATGATTCTTAAAAGTCTGTCTTTGGAATATTCTATATCATATATAGTGTTAGGATACTCATCAATAATATTCTGAATACCTAATAACACAGCGTTTATCTCTTCGACGCTGGTTTTTTCTCTAGCTTTATAGCTAAATTCCTCTCCAAAAACTCTATTCAAATACCATATTGTTTCATTACTTATCGAAGGATCATTTGGTTTTTTAAACAGCATTGGTCTTCTGATAAACATATCATCAGATTCTCCGTTGTTTTTTGCCGGATCAAAATCCGCCCAACAATCTCTTCGGCTTAACCAATAACCATATTCGTATTCTTCTCCAGAGTAAGTTCTGATATAAAGGAAATCATCTCCATGATCATTGTATTTGATCGCTAGACAAATATCCTTAATCTCCTCATCTGTAATAACGTTTAAAGTTAAACCTCCCCAATTATGTAACGTTTCTTGCATTTTCATAAGCTTTCTCCTTTCTTTGATGCAAGTTTATTGTTATCATTATAGGGTCAGAAAACTTTAAGGGCTTGAAATATAAATTCCAAGCCCATTTGACAATTACTCCTCTTCGAAGGGCTTAAAACCCTTCAGGAACTCTTTGATGTTACATTCGAGTTCCAGCTTCCCAGTCATCCACATCTCGCGAATATCTCTCCTTTCGTCCGCGGTTATCTCTGGCATAGATTCGAGCCAATCCTCAAACCCATACTGGTTTCCACAGTTAATCCAACTCGCAATATACCGCGAGTAATGGATGCCTGTCGCTGCTACTTTCTTGTTTTCTAACATAATATTCTCCTTTCTTTTATTGAAAAGTTGTTATTGTCATTATAAGGAAGGAAAAATATACAATAACTAAAAAAAAAGAAGAGGGTGTTAACCCTCCCTTTTTAATTGTTTTAAAAGTTTCTTTTGTTTTTTTATTTTAGCTTTTAGCATTTTCTGCTCTTCCTTAATTTCTCGGAGCTCTTTTGTAAGCTCTTTGCATCGTTTTATAGATTGTTTTATTCCTGCTACCTTTTCTTCGGGTGCATCAATTCCTTTGACTAATCCATAACACGCCCCTGCAAAGAACATTATTAAACTCCAAACTATAAAAAATATTCCTGCTACCATAAAATATTCTCCTTTCTTTTATTGAAAAGTTGTTATTGTCATTATAAGGAGAGAAAAATATAAAAAGAGAAAGGAGCTGTTAAGCTCCTAAGTATTCTCTTATCCATTCTTTAACCCATTCCAACATCACTGCCAATCCAGTTGTAAATATAATCGTTGCTCCAAAGGTGAAACCCTTTGATACAAAGATATATACTCCAACTATGATTAATATACCAAGTAATGCGTGGATTAATAATCTTAAATTATACTCCATATTTATTTCCTCCTTTCTCATAATAATATATGAAAAAATATAAAAGAAGAGGGCGTTAACCCTCAACTATTTTATAAACCTTTTCTCCTTTCTTCCTTTTTTCTTCAATTAACCTGTCCAAAACTAGGCTATAGAAGAGTTGATTAGATTTGCTACAAGCATCAAATGATAAATGTATCATTTGACGTGACCTACCACATGCTTCAGCCACATCTTTGACCAAAATATCATTTGCTCTCATTAACCTAAAAAATTCTTCTTTCGTATAACCTTTTAACATATCATCACCTCCTACTATATGGAGAGAAAAAATATATAAAAGGGATTCCTTTTGAACCCCCAAAGTCACCATGTTAATTGGAAACATGGAACCAAGACGTCTCATAATAAAACATGAAAAAATATAAAGGGTGTGTTCCGCCCACACCCCTAGCGGTATGCGCACCTAGCATACTAAGGTCCAATTTCTCTTTCCATTGGAACAAGTCAACCTAACTTTGCGCTCACAGGTTTTGCACTGTCTATTAAGAATAACATTTAATAATGTTTTCTCATAATAACCCATGAAAAAAATATAGCGTGTAAGCAGTACTTCCTATGCTTACAAGGGTAGTCCATATATCCGACCACATGTCTTGCAACGACTTCAAGCCAATATACTCTTGTCCCCCACGGTCTTCCGTGTATTGTTCCTCCGGTCTCCTTGTCTAACCATATCTCACATTATGGAGTGAAAAAAAAAAGAAGGAGGCATTAAGCCTCCCAGATGTACCCATAAGGACAACTTCCCTGTCCGGGGATGCCATCTGAATCGCCAGCATATACGTTCCAATACCCTTGCGGGTTTTTCATTGTAACAACTACGTTGCCGATCCCTTCAGCTTCCGCCATAAGGGAGATATTCTCTAGGGCCTTGTCCAGGCTTTCAACCTCCATCTCAATATTTTCCCCTTCTACCGGGGACCATGTAAATTTTTTCATATTCTTCTCCTTTCTGGGCCTAAGCCCTTTAAAAAGTTTATGTTCTCATAATAACACATGAAAAAAAAATATAACATGAAAAGCCCCTCCAGACTCCCCAGCATCTAATAGACGCCAAAGAGCCCAGAGGGTGAAAGAAAGGAAAGCAAAAAATTGTTATAAGCAGAAACCAATATTAAACTGCCAAGGTTCTCCAGTAACTCCATAATCAATAATTACACCATTCTGATTTACTCTATAAACTTTCATATCTCTGCCATTATAAGCGTTATGATCTCTTAAACCTAAAAAATCAAGAGTAGCAGTACCTTGGACATTAGTATCAAACAAAGTCGGGAAATTTCTATCATTATTCAAATTATCTCTTACATATTTAACACTTGAAGCATCCAATAAATTACAAGCTCTCACATAGTCACTAGTTTCCCAGTTAAGTCCGTTAGCAAAATCGTAATATGTTTGGCTTGGGTCTAGTTTAGTCTGCCAAGTTCCTATTTCAGATGTGTTTGGTACCCATATAAGATCACTTGTTGGCATTGGCTGGTCTCTATATAAACTAGTTTTTGTTACATGTACAATATTATTTTTAAACATCGAATCCATGTGGTTAAAGAAAGCAGTGTTTAAAAATTGTCGAAGTCCTATACCATTTTGAAATTGCATATACCAGCTATTGTTATTACCGCCAGGCATGATACCTGGAATACCGCCTAAATATACACCAGATCCTATCCAAGAAGAATGACTAACACCTTCCCCTTCACCAACTTTATACATGTTCATAGATATAGTTAAAGCAACATCTCCTCCAGCATATCCTGGACACCAAGTCTTAACTTCATCGGCCGTAAAAGTTGCTCCATATCCTAAAAGTTTATGAGAACCAAGCGGATATCCTGCTCCTCTTTTTTGACAAATTACTGCCCAATCATCGTGAATATCAGTCGGATCAATGATAATCTGACTAAATATTGGATAGCATTTAAGATCTCTTGTTACATTAACCGGATTCGGACTCCATCCACTAAAAGAACCAGCAGCAGAAGTAGGATACGGAGGTTTAAATTCAGCATTTGCATTTTTACCAACTATCTGAGTTTGAATAACAGCTGCAGTTGGATCGGATGCTGGCTTATCATAAAACTCAACCTGGAACGGGCCATCACCACTAGCACCAGATACATTAACTGTAAAAGTTCTCAAACCATCAACACCCCAATCGGCAGGTGCCGAATACGTGCCGTTCTGAGTAATCGGCTCTTCCAGATCAAGAACAGCATTAGCAAGCTGAGGAACTTTTACTGTGACTTTGCTATAATATCTGTTTTCCTTATTCGGGTCATACCCTTCATCATCCGTAGGGTACTCGCCGTTTTCAGTAATAGTAATATCATTAAGAGTTGTCGATTTACCACCAGAACCAGGTTGCCTAATATAAATTTGACTAACTAATTGCGGTGGGTTGAGAGGTTTTATCAAATCTGAGTTCGGCGGCATATCCTCCTGAATGTGTACAGGGTTACTCATGTCAGCAGGAACATCATTATTAATATCCCTAAGAGCGCCAATAATAGCCTCTCTTACATCTTCTCCACCAGCTGCAGATTTGATGGTGGTTAATTTTGATTCAATATTAGCCATTGTTTTCTTCCTCCGTTTCTTCATTTATAATATGACCCGAGGGATCATCGTCCCCCGGACCATAAGGTGGCAATTGAAACATCTTTTTGTGATGCTCTTCGTTCACGGCTGTTAAAATATCTATGAGAGAAGACCGTACTTCTTCGCCCGTGAACGCTTTTTCAAGATTTGGTATTAGCATTGATGTGTATAAGTTCATATTAGGTCTCCTTTCTATGATGTTTTGGTGTATTGAAGTGTAATATAGCATTCGTCCAACGTAAAATCAGTACCTGTATGAATATTTATTTCTTGAGAAGATACTAAATATTGGGCTGTTACTATATAAGCTGATATATTTTGGTGAGGAAAATTTATTTCAACCCATTGATTATAATTAGAACTATGAGCATTACCAGAAAGCCTAATAACCTTAGCGATGTTTAACTGCGCAGATACTTTTATGTCATTACCGGCTGATATAGTGCCTACATTAAAGGTTCTCTCGTACACCGTACTACCATCAATCCACGTACCTACAATCTTCTCAGATGTAGAATAATGATGAGCCAACTGACCTTCCGGTGTCCAAGTACCAGAGCCGGGTTGGTCTGTAGTTTTTGTGTATTGAAGGGTTACTACAGCAATTAAATTAGTGATAACGTTTTGTTGTGCTTTTATTGTAATCGCAGCATTGTCAACAGCTTGTATTATTTTATTATAACCACTAATATATTCTCCACTGCCACCATATCCGCCTGAATAGTAATTTTCTATAGATCCATTACTATTTACAAAAAAAGTGGCAGAATTATTAATAAAAATATTATCTATATTATTTAAATTATGAGCATATGTACCAGATGTGCTTGATACATTTATCTTAAAAGTTTTCTGATACAGCGGTTTACCATCTGTCCATACACCTACCTCACGCTCTTCCTCAGAATATAAAGCAGGAAGATAGATCAGATTACCTTTAGTAGGTCCTGTTCCTTGTGCATCTGTAGTTTTGGTGTATTGAAATGTAACTACACCTTTTCGTCTAGCATTAGTTATGTAATAATACATTTTATGATCATTTTTTATGCACCATCTTGGTGTGGTTTCAGAATCACCATATTGCATTAGTTGATCTTCTGAACTCATCGTTGATGTCATAATTGGAATGACGGCAACCATTTTTTCATATAAAACAGAATCGTCAAATAACGTCCAGTCATTAACAGAAGATGTGAAGTCATATGACATAGTCCTCTGATATATCGGCTTACCATCTGTCCACCTACCAACCACCTGCTCGTCTTCAGAGTAATAGTCGGACATCATGACCATCTGAGGATCTTCTGGTAAGAATCCTGAACCTGGAGTGTCAGTGGTTTTGGTGTATTGGAGAGTTATTGTTTCAACTGTTCTAGTACCAGCCAATCTAAACCAAGCTTCAAGTATACCAGTAGCTGAATCTATATGCACTTCTTCGCAAACTATCTCATATAAATCATTATTGAATTTGCCATAAAATTTAGCGTCAATTAAATCTATACCATTTGGAACCGTTATAAAATTAATCCAACTGGTGTTTGCTACGGTATATGACAAATCGTTCCAAGTTCTCTGATACAACGGCTTACCATCTGTCCACCGTCCGATCATTCTCTCTTCTTCTGAGTAAATATCACTGCGGTTGATCAGTTTGTTTTCGAATTTAAGGCCGTAGACTTTGTATACTTTCAAACTTTTTCCGGTAGAGCATCTTGCATAAAATTTACCATTTTCAATATTTAATGCATAGCCATCTATACTATCACTATCAGGATTTATTTTTCCAACATATTTAAATAATGTTGTATGCAATTCTTTAACAAGAACAAAAGAACCTTCAGTATATTCGCCATAAGTATCGTTTGAATTAGCAGTAATATATATAGCGTCATACTCTTTAACTTTTTCTTCAGAGCAAATCTCTATAGGTCTATTCCAAGCGGAAGTTGACGTTGGCGTGTCAAACAACACATCGCAAGTAAACTTCCCGTAGTTTGTACTAGACCCTCCACCGCCAGAAATATCATACACTGTATCACCAATCTTAATTGTCTCAAGATCGTCCGTAGCCGACTCAGACGGGTTTGCAACAACTTCTGTGCCTCCACCAAGGTTGTATACTACATCATCTGCCTTAAGTCTGGTTAAAACCTCCGTGGCAGCTTCTTGAGTGTTAAACTCTATCTGATCCTGTTTGCCAGAGACCACGTTAGCCAATGCATTTACTGTTGAAGTATCTGCCTTATTAGATACTGTAGCAGCTAAAGCATTAACCGTATTTACATCGGCTTTTCCTGCTAAGCTAATATTAGCGATCTTATTACTAACTACAGATGTCCCGTCCACACGTACGTCATGGACTTTACATTCTTCACCAGACCCAGATCCGCCACCAGAGCTACTTCCAGAAGATCCGCCACTTGACAGAGTACTACTGTCAGAGTTAGATGCAGATATCTGTGTAAGTTCCTTCTTAGGAGGTCTGCCAAGTGTTACTTTCTTGCTACCGCTGCTAAGATCACAACTAAGTTTATACATAGGCAGATGTGTTACATCATAAGGCTGCCCAGCCATATGAGCATCATCAAGAATCTCTACAATCTGCCCAAGTTTGTATTTAGGAACGCCATCCTTAAGCCAAGAAAGCTCAGCAACTTCAACTTCTATAGATTCAACTTTTGTATTCTTTTCTTCAAGCCATTTTTTAGCTTCTTCAAACAAAGAGTTACCTACTATTTGTCCGTCATTTTTCCAATCTGTCTGAGCATCTGGGAACTCGTGAACCTGGACAACTCGTCCAAATTTGGCCATCCCAGCTCTATGCCACAAAATATCTTGGTCATGAGTTGTGTAATGATCCACACTCAACTCAGGATAAGTCGTCTCATCTACCAATTCTACATTCGAAAGGGTTACCACTTGATCATTAACTGTAGCACCTCTTGCCAGAACGCCAGTGCAAATATCTTCTGCATGAAGACCAGCATTAAAGTCAAGCAAGTTAACACCAAACGATGCTGGCTGACCAGATTCTTCTGTAAAATCCTTAAGCCAATCCAAATATAACAGATGAGTCTCAGGATCTTTACGGATCATGAAGTAACCACCATTAGTATCAATACACATTCTGGTCAAAATATCAAGAGTTGTGTCGTAATCCACTTCTCTAGTGACCAGATAAGGATCTACATAAATGTGTCCTATATGTATCTGTCTGTTTGTGGCATCTCCAACAAACACGTTATGATTGTCTAAGATATCTTTTAAGAAATTATGAACAGTAGGATCTTCTGAAGCAATAGGAAGCGGCGTCTCCCACTTCATCTGCCTGTGAATAGAGTCGTTGAAATATGCAAGAGCACCTTCACACTCAACCACACGCTCATTATTCCAGTTTTTATCTATGTTAGCGACTCTACCAGTAAATATCAAGTCGTCATCTTCATATACATCTATCGTAGACTTGAGAATCTCTATACGATCCCAATAAGGATGAGTCGGAGGGAGCGTAAAGTTAAAGCTCCCAGCCGAATTCATCTCAAGTTCTAACGAAGGATTTAATAACATACAGTTGATGTCTGATGTATGAAGATCATATAAGTCATCAAGAACAACTCTATATATCATAATACCTTCCCTTCTGAATAGTCTACTGTAACAATCCCATGGCCGTAGAACGTACATAAATTGCCGCCTGCTTGCATAGGAACTTGGTTATCACCAGTGTTTAACATATACACTGTAGTTCCAAACAGCATCTTCATAGGACTTGTTACGCTGATAGTTACATTTTGTGCGTCATCCAAGAATATAGTACGAGATTTGCCATATACCTCGCCCCCTTCAACATAATCCATAGTGTTAACGGAGAATTTACCATACTTGATGACATTACCAAACAACTCGCCCCACTTCCAGTTGAGATTCTTAGTAGATGCAATAGGGTGTTTGTAGGGTTCTAAGTTGTATTGTAAAGTAATCTGAATGTAGTCTTTTGTTGCAAGACTTGTTTTAACAGTAATTCTACCTGTGTAAAAATATCCACCGACAACAGTGTTTCTGAAATCGTATTCAAGCTCATCTGCTAAGATGATCTGATCAAACTTCCTTCCGTGGAAGAACTTAAGTATGGCTGACTGATAAGATAATGCATTAGTCACACCATTTGTTAATTTCAAATAACCGCCAAGTTCATCACTTATACCATAAGGCAAATCCACGATAAAATCCCATTGTCCTGTACGATTGCCATACAAAACGGAGCTGGTAAGGGCCTCCGTATAATCAAGAGACCCATTCGCTCCAGGAACATCGATATAATTTGTCTTAACTGAGGGCTCAGCAACGAACGGCCGAGCTTTAGGTGCCATATGGAAGTCTTTCCAGGTATCGTACCACACACCGTTGGTACCAAGGAATCTTATCGAATGGCTACCATCGTAGTTAAATTCACCCATACGTTACATCCTCCCTCGTTTTTGTGAAATTACTTTCTTACCCATAGCTTTGTCAAGAGGAGCCACAAGCTCACCAACCAAAGCATTACCATCGAGACGTACGTAAATGTTATTAAGACGATTATCAAAGTTAGACATTTCAGAACGAATATTACCGAGATCACTCCTAATCGCCCTTTGTTCATTCGTCAAATTATTGATCGCATTAGTAATCATGATAGCATCCTGAGAAGGAGCTGTTCTATTAGCAGCATTTACAGCATTGATGGATCCGTTGACATTCAAAGGAGTTCTACCTAAAACGTCAGTGATCGATTGATAACCGCTCTGAATACTAGTCATATCCCATACAGGTCTTATGACAGGTTCATATACATCACCAGAATCCAAAGTATTACCAATATTAAGAAGCTGCTCTGCCATTGCATTCTTGATTTCTTCTGCTTTACTAGTTGTAGAATCAATCATCAATGTATTATCATTCATCTCATTTGCAAATCCCCGATTGAGCATTTCTGCACAATATGCAGCGAACTGTGAAGGTGATTTGATCTTCAACGGACCAGTAAGACCAGTCATGATCTTATCAGCAACAGTCGCAATGGATTTACTAACAAGAGACATAGAATTATTTAATCCAATGTTAATGCCTTTAATAACATTCTCGCCGATTGATTTGAATTTGCTGATTGGCATTGCTTCATTAAACTTGGATATTGTCGTATGACCAATTTCCATAGCTTTCTTAGATACTTCCTTAATACCAGCTCCGATACCAAGCAAATATCCTTCCACAACCCAAATACCAATCTGCTTCATAGCCCTAGAAGGAGATTTAACAAGTAAAATATCACAAATGGCCTTAAGCGAATTATCACCAAGCATTTCCATAGCATTTTTAGCTGCTTCAGGATCGATACCTCGTTTAAATCCTTCAGAAGACTCCTCACCGATCTTATACATTTCAGCAAGAAGATCATCTTTACCTTCTTCGACTCCCTCTTTTAAACCAAGTGCAACAGCGAATCCTTGTTCAGCATATGTACTTGTCATACGATCAGCTACTTGTCCAGGTATTTCTACTGATTCGGCATAATATTGATTTGCCATTTTAAGTTCATCAGCACTCATACGAGCAAATGCATCAACCTTATCAGCAGCTTCAGGACCCATCTGTCTAAGCTCTTCTACAAGACCTTCAGACATACCCTTAGCAGCTAACTGTCTAAGCTGATATGACCATTTGCCGACTCTCTTAAGGTTCTCACTCATGTTATATAGCATCTGAGTAGTTGAGATCTGTTCTTTCTTCAATTCTTCTTCCGTCTTTGTTTCGACAGTTTCGAAAAGATTCAAAGAAGACTTAACTTGCTGATAAACACCTTTACGGAATTCGTTAATAGGAGTTAATGCTTCTTCCATTTTGATGGATTTCTTAAGAGCTTCCATAGAAGCCTTTCCAAGATTAGCCATACCATCTACTATCTTAGGCGCTTGTGCTTCAATACCTTCACTAACGTCTTCGACCATATCTTTACCAGCTTCTATGTAAGCGGCTGTTCCGATAATACCTTCTTTGGTCTTATCTTCCATGGTTTCTGTAAGAGCTTCGGCACCTTCTTTACCAATTTCGGCATTGTTGTCACGCCATTTGTTAATGAAATCTGTATCAGCTTGATACTTCTCAATATCTTGATACATTAAATCAAGATTCTTCTTGGTAGAAGCGGACATCTGACCATTCTTTTTACTAGCAGCTTCCTGCTGAGCTCTAAGAACAGCCTCATCGTACTTTGTACCAATTTCCGTAGCAAACTTATCATACTCATCCTGAGAAATTATGCCAGCATCCAACCAAGATTTACGAATATCCAGAGCCGTTTGGTCTTTCATAACAAGCTCTTCTGCGTACATCTTGTTAAACAATGCCATATCAGCTTCGGTCATAGTGTAGAACGCATGGATTCTGTCATAAGCAGATGGGCCTTCTTCGGCCAGTTCTTTAATAAAGTTCTGGTTAAGTCCTCTACTAGCCAGAGCCTGCAATTCTTCAGACCATTTGCTTACTCCATCAATCTGAGAATATAGATTCTTTAATACATCACGAGATGTTGTCTTAACTTCTTTGTTGAAAGCTGTAAATACATCCAGAGATTTCTCTACACTTTCTTTAAGTTTATCAGTATAATCTGTTGCATAATCTGCAGCATCGCCAAGATCACCAAGTCCGGAGGTCAGCTCATTCATATTGGGCATCATATCGGTTATAGCGCTGTTGACTTCGTCTAATGCTCCACCAACTCCACCATGCATCCAATCGAAATAGTCCTTGCCTGTCTTAGTATTCTCTTCCAAAGCCTGTTGTAAGCTTTCAAAACCTTCAGCACGCCATCTGGACTGACTACCAACTGTCTTCTCCATACCGTTAATTTCTTTAACGATAGGCACCATTTCATTATAGTATTCTTTCCACATTCCCTGGGTCTTGTATTCCTCGCCAGTAAATGCAGCACCAATCATACCAATAATATCACTAGAAGAAAGTCCTTGTGTCATACCATTAGCAAGAATCTCACCCAAATCGACACCTAAAGCATCTGCTACAGGTTTGAATATATTGCCAATCTTAGTAATCCAGTTCTCTTTCTCTGCCTGATCAGTAAATGCCTCGCCGCCATCTTCAGCCATACCTTTACCAAGCTCATCCATATTAGCCTGATTAGAGAATGTGTCTTTCATTACCTGAAGCTGTGATAAGGACATGTTTCTTAAGCCGTTATTACTTATGGAATGTACAGCTTTGGTAGACATAGCTCCGCCACCGCCAGAAGCTTCGATCTTATCGTTAGCTTCTTCTACTATGCTGACTGTTTCATCCGCAGCTTTCTGAACTTCTTCATTACCGTCCTTAATGCCATCTGCTACTGCCTCGGTTGTTCCAATTCCTGTATTATAACTAGATTGGATCAGCCTATCAGAATATATAGCCATTCCAGGAATATCATACAACTGAAGCATTGCCAAACGATAAGAAATAGAACCGTCTGCAATAAGTTGATTTAATCCATTAATGTAATTGTTTCTAGCATCATCACTAATAAAGTCTCTATTAGCCTTTTTAGCTTCCATTAAATTATTCTTAAGTTCAGCAAGAGCTTTCTCGCCACTATCGGTTGCCGATAACTCTAACTGTTTACGTAAATTAGTCCCTTCTTTAATTTGTTCACCATTAAATTTACCCATTTCCTGGATATAATCTTTATAAGTCTCTAACCCAGCTTGTCTTACTGCTTCCTGAGCATCTTCATACGTAATAACCCCAGCATCAATTCTCTTTTGAAGCTCGTCAAGCCATACAAATGCTTTATTTGTTCCCCCGCCTTTAGTAATATCATTGTCGAGAGTTTTGTAATATTCAACCATACTGTCTCTCATTCGTTCAGATCCAGTACGTTTAACTTCTTCATTATCTTCCATAGCTTTCTTAGCGTCTTCTATAGATTGCCAAAGATCACTAAGTTTAACGTCAAAATATTCGAAAAATCCATCGACAACACCTTGCACCACACCCATGATAGCAATGGTCAAAGCTCTACCAGTATCAATCCAAATATCTTTGTTCTCGATAATCCAGTTGTTGCATTCTCTTATAATAGTTGCAAGGGTATTAAGAATAGTAGGTAAACCTGCTACCAAACCATTACATACACCGATGATCAAAGCGCCAACAGCGGTCATAATAGCACCCAAAGCAGATCCGATTCCTAAAGCAATGTTGGTTATCCAAGTAGCTACTATCACGGAAATATAAGGACCGAATTGGATTAGATCATTAGCGATATCCGGAAGAGAATGTAAAAATCTACGGAAGTTTCCTATAACCTGCTCAATCTGTTCGCCGGTCAATTTTGAAAATTTCGTAAGAGCATCTACGAAAATATCAAAGGATTTAGCAGTAAACATAAGTGCTGTACTAAACATCAATAACGAACCGCAAAGTGCTATGATGCCAATAGCAACACCGGTGCCTACTCCACTAGCACCAACTGCACCTGCAACAAGAGCTAATATAGCAAATATGCCAAGCATCTTAACTAAGATACCACTAACCTTATCTAAATCAGCTTCTTTGTCAATAGTAGATAATTCTTTCATAGCTAATGCCATTATTATTAAACTAGCAGACATAAGTGCAATAGATCCAGCTAACGCAAGCATTCCGCCCACATTAACCGCTTGAACCTTAGCTCCTATTAAAGCTGCAGCTGCAGTAATAACGATAAAAGCTCCAAGAAGCCAAGCCATCTTTTTACCAGCTTGGTCATCTGTAGGAGTCGAAGCAATCAGAGCAATAGCAGCTGCTATCATCAAGAATGCCCCACCCATTTCAAGCATAGCTAAAGCTATAGTGTTAACTCCAGCGATATCAATTGCTTTTGATAAAGCTAATATACCAGCAAAGGCTGCTAACACAATAACAACCATGGCAATCTTTTCACCCAAACCAGTAGGATTTACCGGTATAGCCATTATTGCAGCAACCGCTAACATAAGGCCAGCTATAACACCACCGATGACCGCAAACAATGCCATAGTTTCTTTCATGCTAATTCCAGCTGATTTAAGTACATTTAGATTAGCTGAATCTACTATCTGTTTGAATACGATACCGATTACAGTGATCATACCTGCCAGGATGAGCAGAGCAACTGCCCAAGAACCGGTATCATTATTCTGTATAATATTCGTGATCCATGCAAACGCTCCGACAACTCCAGCTAAAGCAAGAACAGCAGGTAATATGAACAATCCGACAGCTTGTGCTTGTTGTATCGATTGAGGACCGACTTTCTTAGCCCTTTCTACAAATAGCGTCAAAGCCAAGAACACAACAGTCAAACCACCAAATATACCAGCTAATTGTTGCCAATGCATTCCTGCAGCATAAGAGAAGAGCAATGCTAACGAAGCCATAATAGCTGCTACACCAAGAATCATTGCAACGGACTCAAGTCCACTAGTCTGAGGCTTATTAGGATTAAAGTTGGCAGGTAAATTCTTAGCTTGAGCCGGGGCTTTCTGAACAGCTCTGTTCATATGACCAATGCCCATGAACAATACACCAAGCGCGGCTAACACTAAGCCGAAGCCAGCCATGATAGTAAGCAAAGTTCCTATATCGATACCATTCGTCATAACAGCCGCAGCTAAGAAAGCTATGGATGCTACAACCACACCTATAAGTGCCATAGTAGCTATAATAGGAGCTGCTTTAGCGCCTCTTGTATGACCTATCATGGACTCGATACCCATTGTGATAAGGCCTAGCATACCAAGAAGAGAAACAATCTTATAGATGTCTTCATCCGTAGAAGTGCTAACTAACTTTGTGCATGCCGAAATAGCGAGCATAAGAATAGACATCGAAACAAGTACACTTGATAATTCTTTTATTGCAGAACTGCCAAGATTCATCATCTTACCAGTCTTAATCTGAGCAAATGCAGAAATAAGAAGCGGTAAAAGCATAATACCAGCCAAGAAGAAAGTTATAGCATTTATCAAATCCTTAACAGCTTCTACACCTCTAGCAAGCTCTTCTGGGTTCATAGTTTTTGCAAATAACCAAACAGCTCCAAACATAGCTACAAGAGCTAAGCTCAAAGAAGTAAATAGTGACGCTATGTCTCTTACGAGCATTCCGCCATTACCAGACAATTTGCTAGCTATTGCAATTATCGTTATGAGAGGCATAAAGCTCATCATAATATTTCTTAAATTCTTAAGACCGCCTTGCAATTTCTCGGTAGGCATAGCACAAAGTTCTTTAAGAACCTGAAGAAGCACAAGCATAGAAACAGCAAACGCAAGCAGAGTGAATCCTACTCCACCTCTCTTATATAAGGTCTTCTCGTCTTTCTTATAAATACTTCCTGCTCTGCCAGCCAAACCAATAGCTGCACCAAGAGCGATCATCAAACCACTAAGTAATATGGTCTGTCTCCAGATTCCAGAAATATCTATATTCTCAAGTTGCTTGAGAGCTTTTACAGTAATGTATATACCAGCTGAGAAAGCTAATATAGAAATCATACTAGCTTCAAATTTCGGAGCCAAATTAGACAAAATAGCCACCGAACCAGCAAATCCAGTCATCATTAAAATAACCGATACAGTAACACTTATTAAACTGTTTAAGTCTTGTGTTACTCCAGCCATTGCCTTGATCGCAAATGTAAGAAGTAACATAGAACCTGATACTGCTAACATATTAGCTGCTAATACAGACAGACCAACACTCTTGTCAAAGTATTTATTAGCCCATCCCATAGCTGCAGCTGCTGCAATAATACCCGCTATAAACATTCCAATTACAGGGGCAATCTCTTTCAATCTATTCGGATCAACTTCATTGGTAAGAGTTGTAACAGATGCTGTAAATGCTCCGAGAGCAATTGCAAAAGATATTAAGAACTGAGAAGGAGCTGAATATTTAGCTACATTCTTAGCCATATTAGATACACTTGACTGTATAGCAGTTACAGAGTTAACTGTTCTAGTTGCTGCTCCAACTAATTTACTGAAAGAATTGATAAGCTCATTTACAGAGAATATCAACGCGAGAATGCCAAATGCAAACAAAACAAGAATAACCCTACCAAGGTTAAGCTCTTTCCAAGCTTCTTTGAACTTATCAATAAGTCCCTGGAATACATTTTTCAAATTACTAGCAGCATCTGATACATTATCTACTTCAGTACTAACATCCCCACTAGTAAATATGCTCTTAACTAGAGCTACTATACTATCAAATATCTCTTTAATACCTTCAAATATGCTAGAAGCATTAAGAAGTATACGCACCATCTTAACAAGACCTAAAGCTATAAAGCCTATAAAGTTTCCTATTGCTTTTAAGATACCGGCGAATTTGGACCATACCTTGGCCAAACTGTCAATATTCAAATATCCAAGCAATTTTCCAATAGCCGCGCCTAACAAAGTTATTATAACTATAAAAAGAGTCGATAATACTTTGTAAATATCAATAAGAGTATTACCAAATTCTTTGATAACATCCAATTCCATGAAACGTCCTATCAGACCATCTATAACGTCTAAGAATCCGATTATGAGATCTGTAAGTTTAAGAACAATATCTGAAATGATTAAACCAATTGCTTCCAATACCTTGGATTCTTTAACCAATTCAGCTAAATGATCCATGATCGGCTGGAAATGTCTCGTTAATGATACAACAGCTCCAAGTATTCTAATTATAGCAAAAGCAAGCGGTTTTACCACATCAGTAAGCTTAACTGCAACATTAACGATAGCCCTTAAAGCTATCATAACGCCTTTTGATACTGTTTTAACGCCGTCAAGAACCTCTTTGGTCGGTAATATGGCCTTTGTAAACTTCTCGAAAGCTATAGCAGAATTATTAAGCTCTTCGAGTGTCTTTCTGGTAAAGACTTCCTCAAAAGCTTCATGAACTGTATACAAAACTGAAGCCAAGCCCCAGAAAATATTCTCAACACCTCTGATAATAGTATCAAGTCTAGAAAAATCTAAACTTTCCACCACACCAGCTGCCCAATTAGTAAGACGTCCGAAGATGTAATCGAAACGTTCGCCAGTAGGAACAAGTGCATTCTTAAACTGTTTTAAAGCAGCTTTAACCTTCTGTAACAAAGGTATCATGTTCTTGATGTAAGGTTCTGCAAAAACCTGGCCAATTCTCGAAAGCTGAGCTCTTACATTGGCCGTAACACCAGCAAAAGTTTCATCTGCTCGACCTGCTGAATCGGCAAACGCTTCTTCCATTGCATCAGCAAAGGTACGGAAATCAATCTTACCTTTCGTCACCATATCTCGAACATCAGCTTCAGTAGTATGAAGATACTTAGCAATAGTTGAAGCTGCATTAACACCAGAAGATGAGAACTGAAGTAACTGATCGCCCATCAGTTTGCCCTGACCAGCAACCGCGGCAAAGATTTGACCCATGTTCTCGTACGAACGACCAGTCATTGCAGCTGCACCAGCTATTGTACGTAAATCTTTAGCCATCTGTTCGGTGTTAGTAAGACCAGATGCCATCAACTGAGCTGCAACACCTGCTGCTGCATCATAGCCGTAAGCAGTACCTGTTACTGCCCAGTCAATAGCTTTGCTCATTTCGGACATATAATTTTTAACTTCTTCGGTCTTTCCGGCAAACTGATCCATCTTCTCAACAAGGGCCTGCATCTTGAAGTTTGCCTGCTCGATGTTAAGTGCTCTGGACATACCACCAGACTTCATCTGACCAATAGAAGCATTCCACATTTTAGATAATGTACCAGTACTAAAACTTATTAACTTTTTAGTAAGTTCTGATACCATAGTAGCGCCAGCTACTTGCAAAGCTGAGAAACTAAGCTCTACTTTCTTAGTCTGTTCTACTACGTTAGACATATCTACCTTGTTAGCAGCTTTTGTAATACTATCAAGGCCTTTAGCCCCATCGAAATTGAGGGCCATTTTCAATTTGTCGATCGTCGTTAAGGATGCTTGAACATTCTTTTCAAAATCCTTGTTGTTGAATTGCATCTCGACAACTCTTTTATCGATTTCTGTAGACATAATGCCCTCCTATTTTGTTGTTTTTACTGCCATTTTGATGATTATCCCTCAAGACTTACTCTTATAACATTTCCTTTGGGATCTAATTCTGCAACAACTAAATGATCACCAAAACAAAATCCACAATCATAAGATGCTTCTGTAATAATTCCATCATACGAATTTATCCACACTTTTGGAGATTCTCCTGGTCTACTCCATTCTGGACCCCAAGTACCTAAAACTTTAGTAAAGTATTCTCTTGCCTCGGAAACATCTCTGCCGTTAAAAGCATTTTGTAAAGTATCACTCCAAAAATCTTTACTGCTATCTATCATCTTATCAGCTATCTGCTTTCTAATTTTCAAGTCATTAGACGCAAATTTTTTAAGAAAATCTTCTTCATTTTTGGATAATTTTTCTTCATCTGTATCTATTGTTATCTCAGTATTTTTACCATCAGAACGAGTCATTTTCATTTTTGCCTCGCTCCCATCTCCATAACCATTGTCACTCCATTTAATGTTTTTAGGAACTTCCCCGGTATCGTATTTTTCAGGTTCGTCCTTGACTTTCAATATCTCATCAGCTTGTTTTATGGTTTTTTGAGTTTCCTTCTCAACCCATTCATCATAATCTAATTCTTTTTTAGTTTTGGTATCTTCCTTTACCTCTTCGTTATATTCAGTACCGTATTTCTTAGCTTTTTCTCTAGTCTTACGAGCAGCATCATACAAAGCATATTCACTTCCGTTAGGATTATTTTTGTGCTGTTTTTCAGCTAATTCCATATATTCGTCTGATTTCTTTATTAACTTATCGTATCTCTTCTTACCTGCCGCAGTCAAAGTTCCATCAGGATTCTGATACCGACGAACGCCCCACTTCATTCCAAGGATTCCGAAATGTATAATGTCGCCATAGGTGGCTTCGCAATAACCTATGTATTCTCTGAAATCGTTCATCTCCTTCTCCTCCTGCCTGTGATATCTCTGACGTGATTATTTACATTTATGCTGGTAGTTGTTTCTGTTTTCGGTCTAAACGTCGATAAAAACGTTTCTAAGCTATTATTAGCCTGTTCAAGAACCTTCTTTCCTTCTCTTTCATTGCCATTACCGATAAGTGCCGGAAGTTCATGATTCATAATACGTCTTTCTATTACTCTTTTTGTTTCGCCGTCAAGATTTTTATAGTAATTATAGGCTCCAAAATAGTCGCCTCGATTTATCATCTCCAATAATTTATCTCCAGCTTCTTCAGCTTTGCTGCCTACTCGCTGTGCTTCATTTACAACTGATGTGAGCCAGTCAGTTTTTTCAGATCCATTTCCGCTAGTTCTTCCTCGTTTATTACCTTTAGGACTATAATGCATAAGGTAATCTGAGTATTCTCTAAAATCGTTCATACAAACCTCCTTGTAAAAAAGAGAGGGCCTGAAAATAGACCCTCCCGTTATGCCTTTTATGGCGTCTTGTTCTGCTGCTGTGTCTGTTGCTTTTTGGGATAATCAAATATGATCTTGTCATCGATACCCATCTTCTTCCTCAATCCCCTACCTATCGGCGAATTGACAAAGTCAAGAACATCGTTAGCTGCTTTGCCATAAGACAAGAAAGTATCTACATACTGTTTGCCTTTCTGCAATTTCTTGTTGTTGATATCAGATAACTTATTACCCCATTCGATCCTGTTGTAAGCCGCCTCGATCTCTTCATTCGTGAACATGTCCATGTGCTTCTTTAATAGACGAGGATCTTTTGCAATCTTGTCTTTCATTTTCTGAAGTTTTTCCTGTTTTTTGTATTCACGGTTCTTAGCAGCATTAAGACGACGTTCCATCCGCTTTTCCTGTTTACTGAATTGCTTAGCATATCGTCTCTTACCGAGTTCGGTAAGCGTTCCGTCGGGATTCTGGTACCTACGTACTCCCCACTTCATGTTAAGAACGCCATGATGATATAACTCATCAATAGGCGGCTTATTAACAAGGTCAAAATTCGTGATTTCTTCGATAGGAGGTTTATTAATCAAAGCTAAACGCTCTTCTAATTCCATACCTTACCGCCTTTCTAACAACAGGAGGGCCAAATTAAGACCCTCCCACTGCCATTTTGATGTTGTTTCTATCAGCTGCGAGCGATCTCGATTACGATAGCAGACTTCGGACGAACCAGAGCACCGGAGATACGTGTCTCCATCAGATACTTCTGCTGGTTGTAGTCGATATCAAACTGCTCGAAGGTGTTGATCTCGCCGCCACGATCGGTACCTACGTTATAGTCGGTCGGGTTGAAGATGATTGCTGCCAGATCATAGGTTGTTGTTACACTCTCAACAGTTTCAGATCTGCTGACACCTTCCAGGATCTCAACTTCCTCAACTTCCTTCACACGTAACTTGGTAGCCAGTTCATTCTCAGTCTTGTACAGGGAATAACCGTTGCCATCCTCCAAGAGCAGCATGTCAGTCTTGACGTCTGCCGTGGTATACATGGACGGATTACCAGATCCCTTGTAATCCTTACGAGCCTTGATCGCATACTTGATGATTCTCTTCGCACGAGCGTCTTCAGTCTCGCCTGCAATGTGCGGCAGCTTTACACGGATAGTGAACAGCTCGGAATCATTGTATACCGGCTTGATGTGATCTTCAGAGATCTTGTCTTCATATGCTGCGGAACGGCCGTCACCAACCAGGATCGCACGAGCGATTTCCTCATTCAGCATACCTCTCATTTCCTGTTTAACCCATGCTACAACGTCGAAATCTGTGATGTCCACGATATCGTCACGATCGAACTTCTGTTTCTTGTAGACGGTCTGCGGATCGATCTTTCTCTTCAGCAAGGTGAAGACTTCCTCATACTTCAGGTTACCCTTGATGTAACCCTTTGCACGAGCTTCATCTGCCGTGATGTCTGCGAACATAGTCTTTACACGGCTGAACGGAGTGTGATGTACTGCAGAGAGCAGCTTGTTAGCCCATCCCTGATCTCTCATGATGAACTCCGGAGCACCGCTCGTGAAGTTCTTTACATCCGGGAACAGCCAGTCGATATTTGCGATACCGTAGGTCTGAGTGCTACCGTCTTCGTTGGTCGGGTAGTTAGCCGGGGTAATGGTATGAGCCAGGGCTCCGTTCGGATCTTCCATATGATGTTTGATAGACTCACTCAGAGATCCATATCTCTTGATGTCTGCCAGAACCTGCTTACGATCTGCCATGGAGATCACCGGACCGTCAAAAGTTGCATAGTCGCTTTCAAATACATTGTGCTTCATTTCTTCTTCCTCCTCGTTGGATTCTTTTTTGCCTTCGGCTGCTTCAGCAACCATAGCATAAAGTAATGTTTTCTGATCTTCATTCATGGAATTGAAGACTTCTTTAGCTGTAGGATCTTTCTTATCAGCTCCGTCTTTATCATCTTCCGTTTTCTCACCTTCATCAGCATGAGCAAGGTCCTGCTCGCCTTCGTTAGGTGTATCATCGATTTCTTCTTCGGACTCGATAGTTCCATCTACGCCATGATAAATATAAGCCTCAGTGATCTCATCGTCATCATAGTCGTAGTCCATTCCATAAGAATGAGCGATAGACATTGTATCGATCAATGCTCCCGGATTTGCGCCGGCCAGTACCAGGCTTACCTCTCTGATTGTTCCGTGAGAAACATTCTTACCTCCAACCAGATCATTTGCATAGATAGAAAGTGCCGCAAGATCATCGTTCTGCAAAGCAAAACGAGCATGCTGAGCCTTCTTCGAATTGTTGAGTTTGCAATGAGCAATTACCTGATTGCCTTTCTCTTCGAGAATAGCATGACCAAGTACATTCTCAACATCTTTGTGACCGTGGTTCCACACCAACGGTACTTTTTTGCCATTGCAGCCCTTAAATGCGCCATTCAACAAAGTTCTTCCATCCGCGCACTTAATTCCGTACTGCGTGGCAACGCCTTTAAAATCGTAACCGTCTGCCATTTTGATGTACTCCTTTCATTAGTTTGGAATTTGGTTCTTTTCCGGAGAGTTCATCTCAGGACCACCGGAATTATCTTCACCCGCGTCTGTCATTACCGGATTTGCTAACTGCTCATCGGAAGCATTCAAGTTAGGATTACGAAGTTCATTAGCTCTGTCGTCTGCTACCGGCTTGTATCCTATAATAGACCTGACTTCATTAGCTGACAGAACTTCCGCTCTCGTAAACTTGTCTGCAATGTCGGCAATATTAGCCACCGGAATCAACTTAAACGGATTCTGGATGAAGATTATTGATTGATTCTGGGTTACAGCAGTAGGTGATAAGAACTTTCTCGTCATCTCGTTTGTGATAGCAGACAAAGTCGGCTCGATGATGTTATTACGATAGTTCAACATCATTTGTTCATCCGCTGTACCCTTCAATACCTCCTCGCAAATACCCAACTGCGAGTAGAATAAAGTTGTCAAGTACTCGATCTGGTTTAGCAGATTATTCTCCAACGGTCGGTTGAGCTGAATGATCTTTTCTGTACCATCAGCATATGCCACACCATAAGTGGAATTGTTCAACTGCTGTTCCAAGTCTTTCCTTCTAGCTTCAGCTTGCTGTTTTCTCAATGGTGACTTAACTACATAGGGAAGCTGAATTATAAGATCCAATTTTCCTGCGCTAAGTTGTTCATCAACCGAATCAAGCAAGTTTAGCTTATTGATTAGACGTCTTCCTATGGAATTAGGCTCATTCATTACCGTATAAAACGGATTTTCTATGATCGCTACATTCTTCTTAGGAAGCGTAATCTCTTTTTTTTGTCCGAGATTATCGTCGTATAACTCTACTCGAACATGCTTCGGAAACCACTGCTTAATTTTAGCAGTCCTCATTTCAAAAATATCAAATGAATCATTCGTGAAGATGTCTTTTGATGTAACCGTGGGAACAACAGCTATAACACCTTCATCAAACATCGAAAGAACTATGTCCTGAATAAAAGAACGACCTGTTTGATCAATGTTTGCAGAAAGGTTCAAACAATCATTAAGATCAGAATTGACCGTTTCCTGAAAAAATCCATCTGAATTCTTTTTAGCATGCTCGATAGTAACTGCAGCGGAATCAATAGCGATTCTATTATAAACCGCATTAACAATTGACTTCTCGCCGCCGAAACGAATCTTAACCTTGTCCGGACGCATGGAATAACTTGGTCCATAATTAGCCCTATAGGTGGGTTCACGTCCTCTAAAGACATCCCATGCCTTTCTAGCACGTTCTACGATTGACGACATGTCTTATCCTCCTTAATTTTTAGAACGAATTTGTTTCATTCTATCATCTACATTGTCAAGGTTAACAATAATATTCATGCTAGCCTTTTCACCACTTTTAGGGGTTAGTATAAATTGATTACCTTCAATTTTTCCGTGCGTATCTCTATACTTTCCCCAATTTTTTTCATACAATTCGTCAGATATCATAGCGCCAGCAACGCCGCCAAGTGTCATAAGTGACATTAACCCTATGCCGGTTCCTATGGCAGCTGCTTTTGCAGCTTCAGTTCCAATTCTTTTATCAGGACGATAAACCCTTTGAGTAGACACATCGGTTCCTCTAGATAAAGCATCACCGATTCCTTTCCACTGTTCAGATTCGTACTCTTTAGCACGTTGTCCATGCTTTTCCATCTTTGAATACATCTTTTCAGCATCCATTTCGTGCCTTTTAGCAACACCTTCTTTTCCAGCTTCTCTAGCTTCTTTAGCTTTGGCAGTATATTCGTCACCTTTGGCCTTATAAACTCTGGAATCAGCGGCATGCTGGGAAGCTTTTTCATCAAGTTTATTCAAATCCTTAGCGTAACGTTTTCGACCTTTTTCTGTCAAAGTACCATCTGGATTTTGATAACGATGAATACCCCAGTGCATGCCCTTTATACCATGATGATATAACTCATGCATTTCTCTGTAATCCATATAAACCTCCTTAACTAACTGATGTTATTTCAAGCCACGCATCATTAACAAGTTTGTCAAAGATTGGTTTTAAAGCTGGATTTATGTAATCAACACCTTCTACCCATCCTCCGTTACCTGTAGCATGACCATACTGAAGTATTATAGCAATATTACACCATTCATCAACTATGTTGGAATTTGTAAAGCTTAACGTAATAGTTCCAGCTTTCTTATCTTCTTCAATTTCATAATTCCAACTAGCCGCCGTCAAACCAGTATCTTTAGGAGTATACTCCATAAGACGAAGAACACCTTCATGTCCGTATTTATTAAGAAGATTCATGTAATCTTTTCTGAGAATATGATTTAGAAACTTTGTAGTCTTAGAAAAGTTACCAGTATGTTTGAAATATTTGGACATTATCTAGGCCTAGGAACACCATCGGCCATACGATAAGTAGGCTGAGGCTTCGTAAGCTCGTTGATGATCGCCTGGAAAAGCATAGAACTCGGGGATCCAGGAGTTATACGATTAATTTCCTGAGCGACTTCTCTAGCCTGCTCCAAATTGCCATTCTGTGCCTGCTGAATCACAATTTTGGAAAGCTGATCGATTTTCGGATGCTTTTCCGGAGGACAATTTTTCCTATAACTTTTTAAAAGACTCGACAATCTAACGATGTTTACACCGTTATTTGTTCCGGCATGCATCAGATAGTTATTGTAAGCTTCTGAAAACTCTCTGAAGTCCATTATTACTACCTCCTACTTCCATTTTGATGTTAATCAAATGAATCTTTGTTTACTTTGTAAGCAACCCAAGCATCCAAAAGTGCTGCTACGTTATCGATCTTCTCCTCGTAGCGCTTCTTAAGTAACTTGCGGTTACCATTTGTGTCTTCAATTGTTACTGCATTTCCCATGGCAAATTGCATAAGGAGTTGATCGAAAATTAGCTTTCTATCTTCAGCCAAATCTTTCAATTCGCCTAGCGGTACAGATTCAGTCTTCACTCCTTGCGGAACTTTCTCTATACCAAACTCTCCATTTTCGAGAGCCCATCTTTGAATAAATGCTTTAGCATTGTAAGGGTCGTAGCCAATACAATTTACGCTGTATTCATTGTCTTCAATGTATTTATCCAAATCATCGTACACGTCCATCATATCGAGAACTGTTCCATCTAATACCACAAGACTTCCCTCATTCATAAACTCATCATACTTTTCTCTGGCAGCTCTAGGAAGATTGTGAAGTGTTCTCGAAGTTATGTAACTGCGAGTTTTTATTCCAAATTCATCGCCGCCCAATGGGAACAGGAATGTAAATGCACAAAAGTCGTCACCTTGAGACATATCTGCCCCTAATGAGCATTCCATCTGCCAGAAATCATGATGCCTATGCGGTTTAGTCTCCTCATATGTAAAGAAGTACGTATACCCCTCCATAGGGATACCAAATCTTTTAGCCAAAATATCATTCCTAGTAGCCGGAGCGTTTTCAGCTCTTTCTACGTCAAGTTCATAAGTCTCATAACTTACCGTTAAACCAAGATTTGGATTAGCTTTTAACCACATCTCTCTATCGGCAACTTCTTTAACATCGTCGAGTCTATAATACCATATAGATATGTGCGGAGCTTTGTATTTACCTTTTAAAATATCCAGTAACTCCATTTTAATTGTATCACCAGCACCATTTCTAACAGTACCTTCAGAAGAAGCAGCTACTATCAAATAGTCAGGTAATTTAGAAGATCCCTGCTCAATAGCGCCTATAACATCTTCTCGAATATCTCCAGATAACCACTCATCTACAGTAGCGACTTTGGTTCTTAAAGACTGTAGTTTGTCAATGGTCATTGGTAATACTCTTAAAAGAGAGTTGGTAATGGTGTTTTCAATACCTTTCTTAGATGAGAACAACTTCTTACGTAAATCTCTATTGCCAGTAGTATTTTGAAGACTACCTTCTGTCATCATCTTGAATACGGGTCCACGAGCACGAGCTATAGCTGTTCTAAGCGGACCTAAAACCTCGTCAGATTGTCTCATTGTCGGAGAAGTTGTAATTTGATCTGTTGTTTCAGGATCCACGACTAAATGATAACCTTGGATACATTCCAGATACATGGTCTTTGCTGCTCCTCTGGCAATAATGAGATACTGTTTCTTAGTCAAGCGTTGTTTAACACGCTTAGTCATATACCTTCCTGGTTTTCCATCTTTGCCTGGTACAAATACTGTACGGTCAACAAAGTAATACCAACCATAAAGTTCTTCGGCCCACAATTTAAACGAATCCAATAATTCCATCGGAGAACCATCGGTTAAAGTAAGTTCAGAATTGCAGAAATCGACGAACCCATCTATTGCTTTGTCATCATACCAGTAATGAGGATCATCTATTAAATCATCGATTCTTCTCATTTCCATAGCTATGTATTCGTTAATAGGGATTTCTCCATCCAGAACCTTTTCCCTAAATTCTCCGTAGTATCTTGGAGTCGCTGTATTTGATAACATGTCTTACTCCTTATCTATACTTTGGTGCCTTCTTCATCTTTGCTAATCTTTTAGCATTAATAGCTGCATTTTCTGCAGCTATATCCTTTTTACTCATCTTTTCAGGATTATTCTTGGCATTACATACTCTTATTAGCGTCATAAGTCTGTTTATATGCCATTTTTGAAACTCTATAGGAATCTCTAAGGCTATCATTTCCCAATAGATAACCTCAGATGTCATAATCTCTTTATTAACTTTTTTGTTTTTACGTTTATCCTCTCTGAACCATGTTGCGGTCATTGGATCGTTTATGTATTTCATTATCTCTCTCATATCATCCTGACTTAAACAAAGATAAATATTCGGGTCTGGATTCTGAGGTGTTATTGTCATACATTCCAAATAGTATAACACTTTATCTGTAGTGTCTAATGCATTCTCCACCAAAAAAGGCTTCTTGTATTTTGCTTCCCACTTAGAAATTGAAAGCAGAGAATGCTCCATAACAAGTTTCGTCTCTTTGACGTTGATGAACCGTTCTGTTTCCTCATTCCAGAGGTCGTTAGCCGGAATATTTATTGTAAGGGGCATCCTCTAATCCTCCAATCCCACACAAGTCGTGTTATTTAGTTGTAGTTTCTTCTGCTTTATCGGTCTCGATGACCTTAAACCCAACGAGTTTATTGAGGGACTCGGGGTCAGCATTCTTTACAGATTCTGCTATCTCATGCGGGATAACAGCATTGATGAAGTCGCTCATAGCCTGTTCTCCGCCATTGATAAACTCCAACATTAATACTTCATAAGCCGGATGACTCTTGAATTTTTCGCGAATAGCATCGTTCTTTACGAATTCCTCGCCATCAGCACTCTTTTCACCGTAGCAGCTAAGAACCAGATCCTCAAAATATGAAAAGATCTCTTTGCTGTCTCCGGACTCTACCATCTTCTTGATCTTATACTCGATACCGCCATTTTCCATCATCTGCATCCTGGCAATCTCGTATTTACTCAGATTGAAATAGAAATTCTTGGTTTTCTTGTTTCCATTGTAATCTTCATAAGTAATAGCTTTTGTTAACATGGTGACTCTTTCCTCCTTTGTTTATTAAAAGGGAGAGCCCATAAGGACCCCCCCCCTACTACCATTTTGATGTTTCTTACGATCAGCCGCCGACACTATTCGAGTTGAACAGGGCAATAACTTCATCCGGCAGCGGCAGACGTGCGCTAGTTCCTTCAGTCTTGGTATAGTATGTCTTGCCAGACTGCGGAGTCTGATCCTCAGTTGCAACATACTTATTGCTGACCTTCTCATAGTAGGTTGTACCTTCGGTGAAAGTCTCACCAGAGAACTCTGTATAAGTATCATCAGTACCATACAGAATACCTTCCAGATTCTTCAGCTTAGTATCATCGACATCCTCGGAATCGATGGTAAGCAGACAGGTATTCTTGTAACCTTTGACTGCTACCGGGATACCCTGCATTTCCCAACTGAATTCGATCGCTTCCGGGCTATCATTTACAGTGCCATAAGATCTCTCAGACGGAGAAGCCGTCAGACCGTACACCAGATGCAGCTTATAACCGTGATCATTACCTTCAGTATCATTACCCTTGATCGATCTGTAACTCATACCAAAGGTCTTACGAGCCTGCTGATAAACTCTTACACCGGTAACCGGGAATGCAGAACCATCCAGCTCAGCAAATTCAGGCGGATAAGCATACGCCGTTACAGTCTGAGCATATTCTTCTGCAGATCTCAGAGACAGATACTTGATGTTATCTGCATACAGTGCGGTCTCTTCTGCACCAGACGGAGACTCAGTCACGCCGGTGATACCACTCCATGCGAAACCACTGTCATACTGCTTTGTGGTGTTGTTGTACGGGTAAACTACGGCATGGTCATCACCTGTTTCATAGAAGTGTTCGCCAACCTGATCCCAAACTAATGCTGCCATTTCTTTTTCCTCCTAAAAAGTCGTTGTGAAGACGTCGTGATGTAATCCATCGGCAACGTATCGTCGCTCATTCGAGAAAGTTAGATTCTCGTTGTTAAACATTATACGATCCGCCAGATCACTATCAGGGTCTTGGTAAATTGCAATAATGTCATACCTTCTATTTGCGAGATAGACTTTGTTATCGGCATGAACAGTGTCGATTCTCGATCTACTGTACCGAATACAAGGATACTTCATCTTAAGAGATGCTGGCGGTTCGAAATACACATTGTCAGAACCTAATATCCTTCTCAATCTCGCATCAAGTTCCAACCTGCGGTCCAGATTCGCCATTGTATACCCCTCCTATCTCTAGAATTAATCGTGGCGGTTCGACAGTGATGGTGTTTACCTTCCACTTCGTTCCCATCCACGTGACATACTTAATGTTCTGAAAGTTTTCAAAGGCGAAGGCGTCCGCCAGAATCTCGATTTCATTACTTATTGTAATATCATCGTTCACCTTTTCACCGGACTGTAACCGCCTAGAAACTCTATTAACGTCCCCGCGGTATTTCCTCTCGGTTATCTCTGGTAACCACACTCCCGGCCTCGTTTCGGACACTGTCTCGTATCCAACCATACCAGCGAACTTCATTCTCTACCTCCTACTTACTTCCATTTTGATGTTTTCACATCATGTTCATGGTTTCCATCAACTTCTGACGAACCTGCTCGTTGGGTGTGTTGTTCATAAGCTCCTGGAGATCTGCACGAAAGTCTCCGGCACTTGTGTACCGACCCATACTGTCTCGTTGGCATTTCGTTCCTCCTTTACATAAATGGTGGTCTTTGTTTTGTTTCTATTTCTTTTTTACCTATCACTTTGTAGTGGTAGTAATACATCTGCCAGTTGTCTCCGAAAACGGAGTCCAGATCGGCATATGTTGCGCGGTATTTACGAACATCAAAGACATTCGGATCGAGTACATCCGAAATATCTACGCCTTCTACTGTAGCTATAGGCCATGGTTCATTTTTGTGTTCTTCTTTAGTTGTTACCACAGACCAATCCGGTCTGCCATAACCGGCGATCTTTTTGTCATTTTTTAAATACGAACGTGTCTGAACCATGTTTGAAGCATTTCCCTCAATGGTATACACAGTGCTATTTGATACGCTAGCCACGATACCGGTGTGGTTAATACGTTCAGAATTATGAAAAAATATCTGATCTCCTGGATGTGGATCATGTAGTCCAAAGAATCTGTTATTTCTCTTATAGAAATTAGCAGATGTTGGAGTGTATGCCGACCATCCGCCTAACATCTTTTTAGCATTTTCTTTGCCGAATGTCTGGATAAAACACCAGTCGACAAACATATCGCACCATGCAGCTCCTTGCGCGTACGGAGATCCAATAAGGTTAACCAGATCTCTTGCATACTTGGTAAAGTTGCCTTTTCCTGCATTGGCTGTCTTGTCATCTAGGTTTTTGTTCGATGCTTTTTCCATGTATCCGATCTCAGCGGAAGCTGTAGAGATCAGTTTCTTTATAGCCTGGTCTTCATTCATCTTTCCTCCTCTCTAAACCATACATAGATAGGTTTCTTATTTGAAGAGTCCCAGGAATCGTAAATATCACCGTTGACAACTGTACAACCGTGACCTCCGAAACCTAGAACAAATGTTCCTTTAGGATTGTCTTCTGCAAAATCTGCTGCAGAATATCCAATTGGAGTGGTGTCCGGGACGATGACTCTACGGAAGCCGTTAGCTCTGAGTACAGCGCCCCAAACCCAGTCCTTATGTGGTAAATTACACATGTTCTTTGAAAATTTACTTAGAATGTCGTGAGCATCATCCCACGAAATGTTTAATGGCTTGGAGATAGCCCTAACCGTGCAGTCACCAGTGGACAGACCGCAAGGATTTGGGTTGTATGGTACGTACATGGTTAGGACCTCCTTTACTTTTTAATATAAGCAACTAACGCAAACACTAAAAACGTCGTTCCAATCTTTAGAACGGATTCTGCAATTTTATTAGTCCACTCAGTCTCTGTTTTAGGAATCGACTCATCGAAGATAAACTTATTATGACCTATAATCTCAATATCTTTAGCATACATAAATGCTACATCAAATTCATGATCATTAGTTTCCGGATTAATCTTATCCGGATTTGTTTTCTTAAAAGTTATTATACATTCTTCATCGGAAAATTCTTGCTTAACATAATCAGCTTGTATTCTATAACAAGCTCCAGATTTTGTTTTTACATACCAATATCTTTCAGGATTATTTTCCATCCGCGTCTCCTCAAATTGATACTCCCCCTCATAGCCCCGTAGTCACCCACGGGGCATCGTTCGTTAATCTGCCCTTTAATTAACTAAATGTCATCCACACAGCCGATAATCTAATTATCAAATTAGATACACTTGGATCGTTAGGGAGTGTGATAGTGCCATCCATCTTAATAGTAACACGCTTATTAGTGTATGTTTCGACTATATTAATAATGTCTCTTGGGCGTAATGATTCCGGTAATTGTAGCGGAACACCATCACTTAATACTTGGCCGCTCGCATCAGTATTAACGGATCCTTCACCTCTAATCATTAACACAATCTTGCCGATTTTATAAATATTAAACCCGCCGTAATTGGCCATAGTAACTGTGTTTAAACTCGTCAGTCCACTCTCCACCGCCTCGATCCTGCTCTCTACTGACGGGATGTAGGGGGCAAAGGTGGGGTCGGTGATGGTTGCAGAGCGGATCATGGGATAGAACATAGCATTTGTAAATTCTGTACCGTTATCAGCCTCAATGTTTGCCCCAATATCGTCAGACAATGCAACGGTAAACGGGTTACTATCTCCTCCTTTACTTGCGCCCAAAACTTGCCATGCACCGTTGTATGTTCTCCCGACAACAAATATCGCGTTATTATTCAGACCACCCGAAACAACAAAACTGCCGCTTAAATGTAACGGATTTATTGTACGCTGATAAAACCGAAAATAGATATAAGCTGTAGAAGTGCCGTTTGCGGTAATGCTTGTCAAATAGCCATCAGAATTGAAAGCGCAAGCAAATGTAACACCGCTTACGGTATAATCATTACCACTCCATGTGCCGTCAGTATTGTGATCTTTCAAAAGTGCAAGCGTAATAGGAAATACATTTTTTCTGTTCGGCACTTCCAGATTAAGATTATTCTGGTTTTCGTAGTTAGTTAAACCACTCTTTAACTCATTAACCGCCCCCACAACTGTCTTGTCTGTGGTCTGCAAAGAGTTGTCTGTTGCGTTCTGCTTTAATGCAAGTGCAGCATCCATCTCCGACTTGATAACAAGTTTATAACCACTCAAATCTTCATCGTTGAATACTTCCGTAAAGTCGAAAGCTCCCTCATAAGACCTATATTCAACAGTATAGTCCTTGTCGTGTGTGGTGGAATCTTTAAGCCAAACAAACTGCCAAATATATCCGGCACTACTATATGTGTCATTGATAGTAAAAGCATCATCAATGGTAAGGGTAGTACCTTGCTGATACGTATAATCTGTAGAACTTTCCTGCACACCATCAATATACTTTGTAATATTCATGGTATCTCGTCCAGTACCTTTTATCCTGTACGATATTTGATGCGGAACAAGGTCACGATTTACAGATATGCTATTCTGCGCATCAATGGAGATATAATCTCCTGCTGTTAATGCATTCTGCTTTCCAGCCAATGCCGCCGTTACACCGCCCACGATAGCCTTGTCTGCGTTTGTGTAATCATTGCTAGACAGACCTTTGCCTGTCTCTGCCGCAACAAGACCTAAATCACTGGCGGTCTTATTCCCTACAAGAGTATTATTGTTAATCTTTGGCTGATTCTTCAGATCGTTGTAGTCGTCAGTTCCGCCACCACCGCCTTCTTCAATAGTCTCTTTCAACTCCAGCAGAAGTTCCTCAATTCGAGACTGCGGAAGTTTGTTGTATTCTTTTCCATCGATAGTCGCAATGAGAATCTCTTCATTACGAGACTGAGGATTGTTATGGTCTGCCATTTTGATGCCTCCTATTCGTTAGGTTTGTTAAGCGGAAGTTTCTTTACTTCGTCAATCACCCGCTTAGCTGATCCGTTTCCGCCCATAAGTTCGTATGGTCTATACAGATAGTCAACGAGATTCTCATACTCTTCTGATGTTATGTAACCTCGATGGATGTATGAATTTCCAAGATACATTATACGGTCATGTCCGAGACCGATAAGCATCTGTGTTTTGACATCTTTCTTGTCCATGATCTTCATGACAACAGCCCACACGCCTGATGATGCCAGCACAGATACCAAGATAGTTACAAAAGCTTCTAAGATAGTCATTCGTTTGTCCTCACTCTAATGTTAATAGATCCTTTCTTCGCAAGTTCATCTATATACTCGGGAGTGATGCTTTTATCGAATGACAGTCCTGCCAAAGCATAAGCATCGTTTGCTTTAGGATTGACAAGCAGTTCGCCGTTTGTGGTAGCTTCCGGTAAACCAGTTGCGATGGATGTTAAGACGGACATGATACCTGCTACTAAGGATACGCTGAGAAGTTTCAGCCAGTCTACATCTGATAACGCCATACCAACTGCAAGAAAAGATAGTGCTGTTTGAGCCATTGTTCTGATAGCTCGGATCAGGGCTGCGATGAACCATTCTTTTCCTCTGTTTTTCATCATCTCTTCCTCCTTTCTTTTGTGTAAAAACCGGGGGCCTGGAGTGGGTTTTTTGTTCAGCTCGTAAAAGGGGATTTTACATAATGCTTTGGTTTTGTAGACCCCCGGCTATTACCTAAGTTGGATCTCCAGGATCGACCTGGACATTAATCCGCCATAAAAGTTCATCCCGCTGTTTCTCTACAGCATCAAATGCGAAGGAAGTACGAGGCGGATCGAATGCATACTTCACATCCTGATACACAAATTCTTTAACGAGGTTAAGTCTCTTGTCAGATCCTATAAAATCTCCCCATGTAGCCTGATCATCTTCGATCTCGAATCCTTCATCGGGACCTACACCAACCTGGGTGAGTTTTGCAAGGCTTGCATTGATGTGAATGACCAGATCAAGGTCAAACTCAGACTCATAGGTTGAATCAAGACCCCCAAGCATTCTTTTGATAGATAGCAAGATGCTATCCTGCAATGTTACCGGCATAATCAGCCTCCTTCCGAGTACACCTTGATAAACGACTTCATAACAAAGCCCTGTCTGCCAGGGGCAGTCTCAACTTTGAGCCATCCGTCGTGATCTTCCAGGATCTTTACAATAGAATCCTTGGAGATAAGGTACAGGATCTCTCCTTCCGGCTGTTTACGGACACGAAGCTGATCTACACCAGTAACAACACCCTGAAGTACAGCCGGAGCCTGGATATTGACTTCCAGTGTAATCGCTTCTTCCTGCTTTGGAGGTAATTCGCCCGTTTCCCATTTGCCTTCGTACTGCTGCATAAAACTATTATCCTGCTTCGGCTCTTCTTCCGGTCTAGGAGCAAATTTCTCAATTCCCTCTTTGCCGAAAGTTTCCTGAATAGATTTCGTTTCTTTAAGTTTCTTGTATTTCTCCATACCTTCCTTAGTATCGAGATCAATTGTTCTGAATCCCATTATTTAGTCCTCCTTCTTTTTGAATAGATGGTCATAAACTGCCCAATCTTCATCGCTTAGTTTCATGTTATAAACAAAACCTGCTTTTTGAGCAACTCTCTGAGAAGCTTCATTGTTTCTATAAGCTCCCCAGTCAAGTCTATCTGCTCCATATTTGTCAGCATTCTTATCAAACCACTGTATACTCTTTTTTGCAAGATCAGTAGCTGCTCCATTGCCTCGGTAATTTGGATTTGTCATTATAGCTATAGTCAATTCGCCATTTTTGGTTGTAGTCATAACATCTAAAGCTGCTATTGGAATGTCTCCATTCTTTTTCATAAACCTTTTGACGACAAATTCTCCTTCCTCCAACTTAAGCCATTCTTTTTGAGCATTGTCGTCACCTAAAAGCTTTTTATCCTCATCTGATAGTGTATTATACAAATTATCCATATCAGTTTTAGTTTTAGCAGCTCTTCTTGCACGATTCATATACATGTATCGATCTTTTCCTTCAGCTGTAAGAGAACCATCAGGATTTTGGTAGCGCCTTATACCCCAATGCATTCCTTTTACACCGTGATGATAAATATCTACCATAACTTTGTGTCTCCTGGTTTACGTTCGACGAAGTTTGTCCTTGGTAAAAGACTCTCATCGCCGTAGTGAATAGCTTCATGTGTCTTATGACTGCAACAAACAAAATTATCTAGATCAAATAGATCATCTCCGCCTTCTTCCAACTGCTCCATTGTCATTGGATTGATGTGATGGACTATAACCTTATCAAATATCTCGCGATCTTCGCAGCCTAGATCGCATCCATTGTCTCTAGCTATGACTTTTGCTCGGAAATCCTTCCATTCTTTTGAATGATAGAAGCTTTGGTTAAATATCCGATCAGCACCATAGGTAATCTTACCAACTCGTCCATCTAACTTGAGGTAATTGAAGCGTTCTTCGAAAGTTTTGAGCTTGATCATTTCCTTATAACTCTTAGTCCCAGTCTTCATCGTCTTCTTCCTCTTCAGAATATCCCTGATAGCGTTTCATTGCTGAGATTGCTTCACTGAACAGTTGTTCCATGTTCTTAGTTTCTTCAATTGCTACCTTCTTCGTCTGTAGAAGCTCGGTCTCTTTGCGTAGTTTCTCCTGTTCAAGCTGTGCACGTGCCGTTCCCATCTTCAAAAAATGAGTTATGACACTTGGAGAAGCTGATCCTTCATCCAATTGACGTTGAGCAAGATTGTAAGCCGATTCTATACATCTTCTCTCAGCTGCTTCGGGGGTTAGGGCTGGCGGACGACGTCGAGTTGTTCGTCTCTCTGCCATGTAATCACCTCCCTTGCGAAATTGACGATACTTTAAATATAGTTGTGGTGGCTTTCATTATTGTTTTCCTCCTTTTAGTATTAGTTGTTTAAAGTTTTACACGAAACTCAACCAGTTTTGTCACACTTTCGAAGTGCAGAAAGGAGGACGTCAGGGGGCCACCTCCCCTGGATGACTCCGCTGGTTGAATCTCGTGTGAAACTCTAAATATAAATGACCCCTCCGGGGAATTTTTGAGG
>Ga0326511_10000113_pt1 | contig 61601 bp, 58 predicted proteins | sample 0_2496_0518_D_FD_203701 | JGI IMG/M metagenome (GOLD analysis project Ga0326511, IMG submission 203701) | Bovine rumen microbial communities from UC Davis, California, United States - 0_2496_0518 | ecosystem: Host-associated > Mammals > Digestive system > Stomach > Rumen | place: USA...
AAGATCCGACATGGGTTGTTGAGCAGTCTAAGGAGTTGCATCAGACAATCGTTCACGGACAGGGTGAGTTCCACCTTCGTACCTTGAAGTGGCGTCTGGAGAACAACGAGAAGATTCAGGTTCAATTTGATGAACCACGTATCCCATATCGTGAGACCATCACGAAGATGGCTCGTGCCGACTATCGTCACAAGAAACAGTCTGGTGGTGCTGGACAGTTTGGCGAGGTTCACCTGATTGTTGAACCTTACGCAGAAGGAATGCCCGATCCTACCGTTTATAAGTTCAATGGTCAGGAGTTCAAGATGAACATTAAGGGCAAGGAAGAAATCGATCTCGAATGGGGCGGCAAGCTCGTCTTCATCAATTCAGTTGTCGGTGGTGCTATCGATGCACGTTTCATGCCGGCTATCTTGAAGGGAGTAATGGAGCGTATGGAGCAGGGACCACTGACCGGCTCTTATGCCCGCGATGTTCGCGTCATCGTATATGATGGTAAGATGCATCCAGTTGATTCCAACGAACTTTCCTTTATGTTGGCAGCCCGCAACGCCTTCTCTTTGGCATTCAAAGAGGCTGGTCCGAAGATTCTTGAGCCAATCTACGACTTGGAAGTTTTCGTTCCGGCAGACTATATGGGTGACGTGATGAGTGACCTTCAGGGTCGTCGTGCTCTGATTATGGGTATGGACAGCGAAGCTGGATATCAGAAACTTGTTGCGAAGATTCCATTGAAGGAACTTTCTAACTACAGCATCTCCTTGAGTTCTCTCACGGGTGGTCGTGCTTCGTTCACCACGAAGTTTGCCAGCTATGAACTCGTTCCGAACGATGTTCAGCAGCAGCTCATCAAGGAGCATGAGGCAGAATTGGCTGAGGAAGACTAATAAGCTTGACCACGAATTTTTCGAATTGGCAGGCACATATATAATAAGGTATATGGATATTGTTTAATTCGTGAAATTCGTGGTCGTGATCATTATTGGCGATGAGGAAACTGGCAGGTATCGTAGTGACGATAATCATTCTGATGACCGTAGGGTGTACGGGACAATCGGATAAGAAGGGCTGCATACTGCCCAAAGACTGTCAGTTGAAAACGGGCGATATCGTCTTTCGCAAAGGGTGCGGCGTCACCAGTCATGCGGTAGTGATGGCAGAAGGAAACGGTGACTACTCACATGTAGGAATTGTTGTTGATTCAGCCGGAACGATGATGATAGTGCATGCAGTACCCGATGAACCCGATTTCGAGGGTGATGTTGATCGTGTAAAGATGGATACACCAGAAAGATTCTTCTCTGCCGTAAACGCGCTGAAGGGCGAGGTGCGACGATACAAAGACCCTTCGGTAGCACATCGGGTGGCAGCAAAAGCTATAGAGGTATATAGACGACATACGCTGTTCGACCACGACTATGATGAAAGCGACACCACGAAACTGTTTTGTACAGAGTTGGTGACATTTGCCTTCGATAGGGTCGGTTGCCCGTTGAAAGATGTGCCCCGAAGCAACTTGAATCTTTTAGGTATGCATCTTCATTGCGCTCTTCCCTCCGACCTGCTTGAAAGCAAGGATTTCCAAACAGTCAGAGTATTTTAGTAAAAACATAATCTTTATTTATTAACTTAAAAAACGATATGCAATGAAAAAATTATTGAGTATGATGGCAGTAGCTCTCTTTGCGTTCGTATTGTGCGGATGTACAGAGAAAGCTCCGAAAGATGTAGCTTGCGATGCAATGACCTGCATGAAGAACAAAGACTATGAAGGCTACGTAAAACTGATGTACTTCAAGAACCAGGATGATGCATCAAAGGCTGCTGAAGTTGAAAAGAGCCGTGAGCAGATTGTTTCACTTGTAAAAGACAAGATGGACAAAGAACTGGAATCAAAGCAGGGCATCAAAGACTTCGAAGTTGCTGACGAGAAAATCGAAGACGACAAGGCTACTGTAAAGATGAAGGTTACCTATGGTAACGGCGAAACAAAGGATAATGACATGAAACTTGTCAAAGATAAAGACGGAAAATGGTGGCTTGACTCAGGGAAATAAAGTTTAAGTTGCTTATTTTAAATTAAGATGACTCGAATTTGTTAAACAATGCAAATTCGAGTCTTTTTGTTAACGATTATTTGTTAACGTATTAAGGAATCGGCGTATATTTGCATTCGTAAAATTAACGTTATCGTTATCAATAAGAAAAATGAAGAAAACAACGATTTGGACCATAGCGATTATCATGGGATTCTCATTCCTGGCTTTGCTTTATCTCCAGTTGAACTATATAGAAGAAATGGCTGAGATGAAGAAAGAACAATTTGATGAGTCCGTGAATCGTGCCCTCTATCAGGCTTCCCGCAATCTGGAGTTGAACGAGACCTTGCGCTATTTGGAGAAAAACGTCAACGAGACAGAGCGTCGTGCTTACAGTCGAGATACAACCATCACCGATGAGTATGGAAATGTACAACATTCACACCAGTATTCCGTAGCCGATAGTAGTGGAACGGTTTATTCTTCATTCGAACTGAAAACCATCAGTTCAAATCCTTCAAAGACACCAAAGGCGATGATTCTCAAAAATGACGAGAATACGGTTTCTGCCGCCAAGAAATCGATGCAGGAAATAGTCAAGAACCGTTACGTCTATCAGAAGGCAATGCTTGATGAAGTGATTTATAATATCCTGTATTCCGCTTCTGAGAAACCATTGAAAGAACGTATCAATTTCAAACTCTTGGATCAGGACCTGAAAGCGGAGATGATCAATAACGGCATAAACATTCCCTATCATTTTACTGTTTCCACGCAGGACGGAAGAGAGATATACCGTTGTCCCGACTATACGGAAGACGGAGAAGAATATACCTATACAACCGTGTTGTTCCGCAACGACCCCCAGACGAAAATGGGCGTATTAAAAGTGCATTTCCCCGACATGAACAGCTATATCTTCTCCAGTGTACGGTTTATGATTCCGTCAATAGTGTTCACGTTGTTCCTGTTGATTACATTCGTGATAACGATTTACTCCATCTTCCGACAGAAGAGGTATTCTGAAATCAAGAACGACTTCATCAACAATATGACCCACGAGTTGAAGACGCCGATTGCCAGTATCTCTTTGGCGGCGCAGATGATGAACGACAAGAGTCTGACCAAGAGTCCCCAGATGATGGAACATTTAGGTGGCGTCATCAATGAAGAGTCGAAACGTCTTCGTTTCCTGGTTGAGAAAGTGCTGCAGATGTCGCTGTTCGACCGCCAGCAAACCATCTTCAAGAAGAAGGAACTCGACCTGAATGAAGTAGTTGAAAATATCGCCAACTCGTTTACGTTGCGTGTAGAACATACCGGCGGAAAAATCTATACCGAAATAGAGGCTATCGATTCAGCCATCTACGTGGATGAGGTACATTTCCAGAATGTCATCAACAATCTTTTGGACAATGCGGTGAAATACCGCAAGCCGGAAGAACCGCTCGATATCTATCTGAAAACTTGGAATACGGAGGACCATCTGTTCCTTTCTGTCCGCGATACGGGTTTAGGCATCAAGAAAGACAATCTGAAAAAGATATTCGACAAGTTCTACCGTGTACATACTGGCAATCGTCACGATGCAAAGGGATTTGGTCTCGGTTTGGCTTACGTGAAGAAAATTGTGGAACTGCACGGTGGTGAAATCAAAGTGGATAGTGAATTTGGAAAGGGTACCACCTTCACCATTAAGCTGCCAATCATAAGAAGTTGAAAGATATTAAATATAGTATTCACCTAATAACGAAAAAATTATGGACGAGAATTTGAAAATTCTGTTGTGCGAAGACGACGAGAACCTCGGAATGTTGCTTCGCGAGTACCTTCAAGCAAAAGGTTATCAGGCAGAGCTTTGCCCCGATGGTGAAGCTGGTTACAAGGCATTCTTGAAAAGCAAGTTCGACATTTGTGTGCTCGATGTGATGATGCCGAAGAAAGATGGCTTTACATTGGCACAGGAAATCCGTCAGGCTAACGCTGAGATTCCTATCATTTTCTTGACTGCCAAACAGTTGAAGGAAGACATCTTGGAAGGTTTCAAGAGAGGAGCCGACGACTACATTACCAAACCATTCTCAATGGAAGAGCTGGTGTTCCGTATTGAAGCTATTCTCCGTCGTGTACGCGGAAAGAAGAATAAGGAATCAACATTGTATCATATCGGCCGATTCACTTTCGATACGCAGAAACAGCTGCTGTCTATCGGCGACAAGCAGACCAAGCTGACCACCAAGGAGAATGAACTGCTGGCACTTCTCTGCAGTCACGCCAATGAGATTCTGCAGCGTGACTTCGCTCTGAAGACTATCTGGATTGACGACAACTACTTCAATGCACGCTCTATGGATGTGTATATCACCAAACTGCGTAAGCATCTGAAGGACGACGACCAGATTGAGATTATCAACATTCACGGCAAGGGCTACAAACTTATTGCCCCAGAAGAAGAATAATATCACTAATCAACCAAGGACCAAGCATGCTACGGCATGTTTGGTTCTTCTAATTATTACAGACAATGAAAAAAAGACAAATACATTTGATGTTGTGGGCTGTGCTGGCAGTATTCCTGCTTGCATCCTGTTCAAAGGTGCCCAAGAGTGCACAGCTGATTCCTGAAGATGCGATGTTTGTGTTGCGTGTCGATGTGAAGCAAATTGCTGACAAGAGCGGTTTCGACGACGATAGCAAGGCGAAGAAAAAACTGACCGAAGCGTTGAAAGAAGCGGATATGAGTCGTGCTGCCCGCGAGAAGGCTGAGGCTATCCTCGACGATCCGGCTAAAGCTGGTCTCGACCTTCGTGACCCGTTGTTTATCTATGGCAGCGAGAATAAGTCCAAGGAAGATATTGGTGTTGTTGGTTCTATTCTCAACAAAGACGACTTCACCGATTTGCTGAACACTTTTGCTGCGGAAGCAGACATCGAGAAGGTGAAAGAGAAAGAAGATGTCAGCTATTTCGTGCAGAATAAGATTGTGGTCGTGTACAACAACGACTGCTTCTTCATCGGTGAAAAAGCATACAACCAGGAGGTTGATGACTTTGTTGCTGACGTAAAGAAAAAGTTTGACAGCGACGGCAAGAATACGATGGCAGAAAGCGACGACATGAAAAAGATGTGTTCGTCGGATGGCATCATGCAGTTGTTGTTCAACTGTGAAGGGCTGACCAAGATGCGTGATTTCAATGATGCCGAACAGATGCTTCCTGGCGGCTTGAAGTATAATGATCTCTCGTATCTCTTCGATCTGTCAGTAGAGAAAGGTGAGGCTACACTGAACACAGAGGTTATTGCCAAGTCGGATGCATGGAAAGAACAGCTTGAAAAGAGCGAGAAACTGGTGGGAAATATTGGCAGCGACCTGACGAAATATATCTCTAACGAGGGTCTTGCAATGTTTGCCAACATCGATGGTGCCGGTCTCTACGATATGGTTAAGGATTCGGAGGTGTTGAAGAAAGCCGATGCCGATAGTCGCAAACTGATTCAAAAATTGTTGACATCGGTTGAGGGAGATATGGCTTTCGACCTCTCTGATTTCAATACGGAATATAGCTATCCTGTTTATAGTGGTTATATCCTGACGAAAGACAAATCCATCGTCGATCTGATTGCATCGCAAGCAGGTGAGAGTACCCAGAAAACGGCCGATGGTATCAGTCAACCATTAGCTTACGACTGGGGTGATGACTTTACGAAAGAACCGACGGTTATCGCTACGTCGAACATCGGTTTCAAGAACAATACCACCTATTTCGTTGGTGGTGCAAAACCCGAACCTTTCAAGGCAGCTGCGAAACCCTTCTCGCAGGGTGATATCAAGGGTAAGGGATTCTATGCTTGTTTCAATTTTGATCTTCTGAATAAGATAGCGAACAATGCTAATAACTCATCAAGCGAAACGCTGAAGATGATTGCGAATGTGTTTGATAAAGCCGAACTGTATTATGAAGGTGACGGCAAGGCAGTCCTTACTGTCACGATGAAGGACAAGGAGCATACGCCCATCGAGAGTATTATGGATATGGTGCTTAAATACCTTGACTATCAGGTCGTAGAATCAGCATAACCTTTTATTTTGAGTATTCATTGGTGAAACACTCGTTGTTATATAAACTTTTAGGCAAGCAGATGAACCGTTGGCAGATGCTCGGTTTTCTGCTTGCCAATCTGTGCGGAATGACCATCGTGCTCATCGCCGTACAGTTTTATACCGACGTGATACCGCTCTTCACCAAGAGCGACAGTTTCATCAAACCAGGACAGGTAGTCATCACCAAACATGTGGGAACGGCACGCACCTTGTCTGGTGAAGCACCTGTGTTCAAACCACAAGAAATCGACGACCTTCGCCAACAGCCGTTTGTGAAGGACGTTGGAACCTTCACCCCATCCCATTATGGTGTCTATGCCACCATCGGCAGCGATGACTTGGGGATGGAGTTCTCCACAGAGATGTTTCTGGAAGCGATACCCGATGCTTTCATCGATGTCGATCTGTCGCGCTGGAAATACCAGTCGGGTAGTGCTGTCGTTCCCATCATTCTGCCGCGCAACTACCTGAACCTCTATAACTTCGGTTTTGCTGCCAGCAAAGGGATGCCCACCATCTCGGAAGACCTTATCAAACTCATCAAGATACGGCTGATGCTGCATGGTCCTCAAGGCAACCGTGAAGTCAATGGTAGGGTAGTGGCCTTCTCCAAACGCCTGAACACCATTCTGGTACCTCAGATATTCATGGACGAAATGAACCAAACCCTATCACCCGATACCGTTATTCTTCCGTCCCGTCTTGTTGTGCAGCTCGGCACGATTACCGATGAACGCTTTGTGGAATACCTTGACGCACACAACTACGAAACAGAAGCCGACGATGCCGATGCCGCACGAACGGTCAGTTTCGTTCGGATGATAGCCGTCATCGTGATGGTTATCGGACTCATCATCAGCGTGCTTGCTTTCTATCTATTGCTGCTCAGCATCTTTTTGCTGTTGCAGAAGCATACCGAGAAAATCGACAATTTGTTGGTGTTGGGCTATTCACCAAATGAAGTGTCGCGTCCATATCATCTGTTGGCTATCGGTCTCAACAGCATCGTCCTGTTGTTTTCTATTTTGTTGGCATCCTGTTCACGACAGTTCTACCTGCCCCTTTTTGGTGACTTATATCCCAAATACGAAGTATCGAGTTTCGTTCCCACTATCTTCGTGGGCATCATCCTTTTCATCCTTGTCGCCATCCTGAACTTCTCAGCTATCCGCCGCAAAATCCTCCTCATCTGGAATTTGCATAAGGAGACAAAGTAGTGTTGTCAACATCTTTCAATCACGCATTTCGCATTTTGCATGACGCATTATAAAAGGCCACCTTTTACCTTTCAAAACGTCACCTTTCGCTGTGTGAAAGCACCTCTTTTGCTGACCAAAAGCATAGCTTTTACAATGCAAAACCTTACGTTTTCGAAGTGCCTGATTATCAGTTGGTTGCTGATAAGTCTTTTTGGATGACGTGTTGAGAAGTCTTTCAATTACTGTAAAGAACTTTCGCTATTATTATTGCGTTACAGAAATACAGAATACAGTTTTCTCAGCACCACAATTTGTTGACACTGTATACTGTGTCATGCTTTTTTTGTATGTACCGCTCATTATAAACTGTATTCTGTATTTCTGTAACGCATTTCTTGAAAAAGTACATCAGGGAAATTTTTCCCTCACGTCCCGAAAAGTTTATGTCAAATAACCAATGGCGAACATTTTTAAATGAAGAATAAGGTTACATGGTTACAGCTGTAACCATGTAACCTCTTGGAGGAATTTTTATGATACTACACTTGTAAATCGTTGATATTCATCGTTTTGGCATCTATAAAATAATTTTTGCCGCTATTTTTGGTTACATGGTTACAGCTGTAACCATGTAACCGTTCAGTGTCTTTTCCTTTTAAATATTTTGCAGAATAAGAAAAATTCTTTATTTTTGCCCTCACGTATTGCCAATCGTCGTAAACGACGCTAACATCAGTTAAGTTCCCTGAGCGCAGGGTGGCGGTATCATTTTAGTGGAAATAATTAATAACGACAATAGCAATTATTAGAAGAACATAGAAATCTCGCAAGTTTCTAAATCCAAATCGAAATAATGATAGTTGTGATTGTTCGCGCTTATAGCGTGGACGTCACTTATCTTTCGATTGGGCAATGCGAGAGCCTCTATGTTCGATAAGGAGCGGACACGCTTCTTTCGTTCGTAGAGGCTTTGATGTATAAGCCCAAAGAATTCCGGTAAGTGCTTTGTCTAATGCTATAAGCGCAAAAATGCCTGACAAAGGAACTGGTCCTTCCTGTATTGACATCAGAGAGGACAACCTGTTGGCATTGTCTGCAAAGGTGCTTGACACTTTGCTGCGTGACCATACCACAGGAAAGAACATCTTCTGGGCGACGCATGACTATGAGGCGCTCGGCTCAGAGTATGATTACCATTCTGAGATTCTTCCCCATTTGATAACGGGAGAGCATGGAATGATAATCAGGCCTCGTGTGCTCAAATCAAAATCGAATCAAGCAGATCGTTCAAGGGATATGGCTGAGGTATTCACACCTTCGTGGATATGTAATGCTCAGAACAATCTGGTGGATGAGGCTTTGCCTAACGACATGACGTGGCAGGACTATGTACGCCTTACTTGTTTGGAGATAACCTGTGGGGAAGCACCTTATCTGGTGAGTCGCTACGATGTTGCTACAGGCGAATCGATTCCTTTAGAAAAACGTATCGGACTGCTCGACCGCAAGTTACGCTTGGTTAACGACAAGATCGAGACAAAAGAAGAATGGATGGAGTGGGCAAAGATAGCCTACCAGAACACCTACGGCTACGAGTGGCAAGGCGATAATTTGCTGTTGGCCCGCGAAGCTCTACTCTATTCATTTATGGATTACTACCAGGCAAAGTTTGGTGAACAGCCAACGGAGGCTAACATTATCAAGATAGCAGACATCATATCGTGGAACTTGTGGCAGATGGACGGGTTACGCGGTGTGCCGCCCGACTATTCTTCGCCAGGTGAGTTGCTTGACAATCCCGTTCCAGACATGTTTACTACTTACTGCATTATTAGAGACTGGGAGGAGAACAAAGAGATAAGATATGTGGACTTAATAACGAGATAGCCTATGAACGGACAGAATTACAATCCAGATGTGCTAAACTGTATTGCCAATTTAAGCAATGACGAGGTGTTTACGCCTCCCGAATTGGCAAACAAGATGCTCGACCTGTTACCACAGGAGTTGTTCAAGAGTTCAAAGACAACGTTCCTTGATCCCTTCACCAAGAGTGGAGTGTTTCTGCGAGAGATTGTTAAGCGCCTTGACAGAGGTCTTGTTGAAGAGATACCTGACCGTCAAAAGCGTATAGACCACATATTGCACCATCAGGTGTTTGGCATCGCCTGCACAGAACTGACCTCGCTGTTAGCCCGTCGTTCCGTTTATTGCAGCAAGACAGCCAATGGTCAGTATAGCATATCGAAGTTTGACACCCCTGAGGGGAATATTCTTTATAAAAACATCAAGCACACTTGGGTAAATGGCAAATGTAAATATTGTGGTGCCAGCCAGAGTGTTTACGATAGAGGTTCAGAGGCGGAGCAATACGCCTATATGTTTATTCATACAGACAATCCAAAACAATTCTTTAAGAACATGAAATTCGACGTAATAATAGGAAATCCGCCGTATCAGCTAAATGATGGAGGAGGTTCTGGGTCAAGTGCAAAACCTATATATGATAATTTTGTATATCAGTCGCAAAAACTTCACCCTAAGTATATTGCTTTGATAATGCCTTCACGCTGGATGACAGGAGGAAAGGGATTAGATAATTTCAGAGAGCAAATGATAAAAGATAGACATATTCATATACTTCATGATTATATGGATGCGTCTCAAATATTTACAGGAGTCAGCATTGAAGGTGGAGCATGTTTTTTCCTGTGGGAACAAAATTATAATGGAAAATGCGAATATTATTTGCATCAATCGAATGGAAATATCCTTCGTTCTAAAAAAACATTAGATGAGGATGGAACAAGCGATATTGTTATTCGTGATCCTAACTTAATTAAAATACTAAATAAGGTGCTTGCTTTGCATGAGGAAACATTTGATACGATTGTTTCACCAAGGAACCCGTTTTCCATTAAAGATGATATAATGGAGCTAATCTCAAGGAATAGTTCGACACGTAGGATTCTTTGTAGGATAGATGCTAAACGAGAAATACATCCAATAAAGAATTCTTACAAGTTGTCAAGAGGTGAGAATTATATAGGTAAGTACAAATTATTTGTGTCGAAAGCTGATGGAGCAGCAGGACAAATAGGAAATCCTATTCCTGCTAAGATTATTGGAAAAGCAGAAATTGGAGATAAAGATATGATTTGTTCAGAAACCTTTCTTGCAATAGGCCCTTTTGATAGTATGAAAAAGACCAAGATAATTTCGGAATACATGCAAACAAAGTTCTTTCGATTATTGGTTGGTATAAGAAAGAATAAAAATATGACACAAAAAACATATTCATATGTCCCTCTCCAAGACTTCTCTCATCCTTGGACAGACGAGATGCTATATAAGAAGTACGGCTTGACTGACGATGAGATAGCATTTATAGAATCTATGATAAGACCAATGGAATAGCTTATGGCAGCACAGGATTTACTGAGAAACAGGGTTGAAGAGACGCCAACTATCTATGCTTATAGTTTGCCAGATGTTCCTAAATATAAAGGACTGCTGAAGGTAGGCTATACCTCACGACCTGGTACCATCCGCATTGAGGAACAAGGACATGAACTTTATTTAGACAAGGAGATTGTACTAAAACGAAGCTCCATGCGTCCTGATGGTACTTTCTTTATGGATAAGGGACTGGGTGGAGTACACTACTATCTGAGGAAAGCACGATTTGCCAACCCCTTTGGCGAGTGGTTTCGCTGTGATGTGAAGGATGTGGAAAAGGCTATTCATGCTGCTATGGAGAGACGTGACAGCATGACAGAACGCATCTATGATTTCCCCATGCGACCAGAGCAGGAACGGGCAGTAAAGAAGACAGCAAAATATTTTGATGCTTTCAAAAAAGACCCAGATAACAGAGGACTGACACCTCACTTCCTTTGGAATGCTAAGATGCGTTTTGGCAAGACCTTTACCACATACCAACTGGCATTGAAGATGGGATGGACAAAGGTGCTGGTGCTCACCTTCAAGCCTGCCGTAAAGACTGCATGGGAAGAAGACCTCTTAACACACAAAGACTTCGAAGGATGGCAGTTCTGCCAGAAACAGGAGGACAGAGAGTTTAACTCTGTCAATGAAAGGAAACCATTTGTCTGCTTTGCTTCTTTCCAAGACGTATTGGGCAGAAATGCTATGGGGGGCATCAAGGCTACCAACGAATGGATTCAGACGATAGATTGGGATTGCATAGTGCTCGATGAATATCACTATGGTGCATGGGGCAAGAATGCTAAAAACTTTTATGACAAGAAAGACCCAGCCCTGCAACGCGCTACAGAAGCAGGAGAGATTATTACGGAGGATGCTGACTCATCAGGCGAGATAGAAGCGCGAGAGATATATGATGAGGAATTGATGCCTCTGAAGACTAATGCTTACCTCTATCTGTCTGGCACACCTTTCAGGGCTATATCGACAGGAGAGTTTATAGAGGAACAGATATTCAACTGGACATATTCTGACGAACAGGCAGCCAAAGAAGAATGGAAAGGGGATAACAATCCTTATGCCCAACTGCCTAAGATGGTGATGCTGACTTATCAGATGCCTGAGAGCATAAGCGAGATAGCATCACAAGGAGAGTTCGACGAATTTGACCTTAATGAATTCTTTCGTGCAGAGGATGATGCCTTCATTCATGAGGAATATGTGCAGAAGTGGCTGGACCTGATCAGAGGTTCATACACAGAGAATATAGTAACAGAACTGAAGCAAGGCAAAGAAAAACCACCAATGCCTTTCTCTGACAGCCGTTTGTTGAGTTATCTGCAACACACTTATTGGTTCTTGCCAAGTGTGGCAGCATGCAAGGCTATGGCTGAATTGCTAAGGAAGAGGGCTAACAGATTCTTTGATGACTATGAGGTAATAGTAGCAGCAGGAAATGAGGCTGGTATGGGAGCAAAGGCAGTAACCCCAGTTTATAATGCTATGGGTGATCCTCAGCAATCAAAGACAATAACTCTGTCGTGCGGAAAACTTTCTACTGGCGTTACGGTAAAGCCTTGGACGGGCATCATGATGCTGAGAAATACCACATCGCCAGAGACCTATTTTCAGGCGGCATTCAGAGTGCAGTCTCCGTGGACGACTAAAGATGCTGAAGGCAAGGAGGTAATACTGAAGCCTCTGTGCTATGTATTTGACTTTGCTCCAAATAGAGCTTTGCGTCAGGTGGAGGAATACAGTTGTCAGCTGAATGTTGAGGAAAGTAATCCAGAAAAGAAGGTAGAGCAGTTTATCAAGTTCTTGCCCATTCTGGCTTATGATGGCTCTTCGATGAAGGAGATTGATGCTGCTGGTGTGCTTGATATGGCGATGAGTGGTACAACAGCGACTCTGCTTGCACGCAGATGGGAGAGTGCTGTATTGGTAAACGTTGATAATGTGACGTTACAACGCCTGCTGAATAATCCTGAGGCGATGAAGGCCCTGATGAACATAGAAGGCTTCCGCAGTTTGAATTCTGACATCGAGACTATCATAAACAAGTCTGAACATGTAAAGCAGACCAAAAAGACGAAGGACCCAAGTCAGATGACAAAGAAAGAGAAGAAAGAACTGACAGAGGAAGAGAAGGAATACAAGAGTAAACGCAGGGAAATACAGGAGAAACTCATCAAATTTGCTACTCGCATACCTGTCTTCATGTATCTTACTGACTTCAGGGAATATTGTCTGAAAGATGTCATAATGCAGCTGGAACCTGAATTGTTCCGAAAGGTTACTGGCCTTACCTTGAAGGACTTTAGTCTGCTCGTAAGTCTGGGTGTATTCAATAGTGACTTGATGAACGATGCTGTATATAAATTTAAGAGGTATGAAGATGCTTCTCTTGAATATACAGGCATCAATACTCATACCAATACTGTTATTGGTGGTTGGGATACAGTTATTGAGAAAACTGCTATTGAGGACAAAAATATTGAGGAAAATATTATTGAGGAAGAGGTAGAAACAGCACTTGAGGAAACTACGACAGACGAAAATCCTTGGGAGCATCTGCAAATTGGGCAGACTATAACACATAAAAGTTTTGGTCAGGGAGAAATCGTATCAATCGATGATAAGTATATCTTCGTTCGCTTCCCTTCGTACGAAAAGAAATTCCAATTCCCAGAGGCATTCATAAGGGGGTATCTAAGTTGTTGATACAAAGGTGATAGGCACATTGACAAGAACGCAAAATAAATGCTTCTAAAAATCAATATGTTGGTAGCGTTCGGGAGGCAAACACGAGTTGCCATAAGGACTGGCACCTGCCATCATGGGGTAACGAAACGTGACTCCCTTTGTCTGACACGACAAATCGTCGGATCAGAATGATCACGGGGACAGAGATGGGGATTATAATACATGGAATGCTTCGGTTGAAGGGTTCCACGAATTAGTTTTGGATAAAGACTGACGGTGAATGAATCGTTTGGGTTAATAGAAATGGATGGGATAAAAATGGCATAACAAACAATCTTTTTCCGAGTAGTCCTTTCTTTTCTTTTTCCAAATTTCCATTAAAAATATTTGTTTATATGGCGGATAATCCCTATTTTTGCAGCAAAGAATTATATGTATGGGACAATTGGCGTTTCTAAAGATGTTTATCTTGGTTGCAATATCACTCGATGTGAATGATAACCGTCGTCATGTTCATGTGTTCCGAAAAGGTAAGAGACATCAGCATTCGCTTGCAAAGATTTGGATTGAGAAGGATGGTAAACAATGTGTGGAGATTGCAGAATCGGAATTGACTGCAAAGGAAAATGAAATTCTTGTAGCTGCCATTAACCGACATTGGAAGTCTATCAACGAACAAATTACAAAGGTATTCAATGGTGAAAAGACCATTTCAATAAATATAGAGAAATAAATAGGAGGAAACGATATGTGCAAGATTAAAGGAGTAACATTAGGTATAAAAGACATGGACTTTAAGGCTCATCGCGGTAAAATGTTGGTGCGTCTTACTGACGGACGAGAAGTATTGGTTCCTGTTCGTTTTTTTCCAGATATTAAAAAAATGTCTGTAAAAGAACGTGAGAAGTGGATGGTTCTCGATGATCAGTATTTTACTTTTGAGAATATGACAAGAGTCTATTCTGTATTAGACTTATTGAAAGTCGCATAAAACTTGGTGAAAAATCCCCCACTTCACCTACACCTTATTATAATACAGAAGAAAAACAAAAGAGGATGCGTCTGTTTGGACACATCCTCTTGCTTTGTAATGAAAATAAACGGTTGGAGTTACTCCGAAATGGCAATTTTTTCCATACGACGCTGGTGACGGGCACCTTCGAAGGTTGCTTTGAAGAATGCATCAAGAATCTTGCCGCAAGTCTTGTTGTCGATGAAACGACCTGAAAGAACGATACAGTTGGCTGCAAATAGCAGCAAAGACACTCCTTGTATGGCGACTTCCGATTGATACCTTCAAGAGTAATCTTTATCATACCAAAGCTATTTTCTGCTGGTCTTCATTAGCCCAGCGCTCAGCAACTTTACGTTCCCATTCGCGTTTGATTTCTAGCGAATGTTTCCATCGACGTAAAGCCTCTTCATGGGTAATCTTCTTAATATCCATAATGGCAATCCATTTGATTTCTACTGCAAATTTAAATATTATTTCCGAATAAACAAATAAAAACAAGATAAAATGAGCAAATACGACCCTACAAGACCCGTTACAAGAATCATGGGGACTCTGCTGATCCATTTAACAGAGATATTCGGTGGTATAATGTTTGTATCAACAAACAATGATTGCCATAAGGACAGGCACCTGCCATCATGGGGTAACGAAACGTGACTCCATTTGTCTGACACGACAAATCATCGGATCAGAATGATTACGGGGTCGGAGATGGTGATTATAATATGTGAAATGCTTCGGTTGAAGGGTTCAACGTATTTCAAAAAAAACGTTTTTTGCATACTACATTCATAAGAAAATATTATCTTTGCAGCAGAATAGGTTTGAAATGCAAAAATTAAACAATCGAAATGGTAATATAAATAACGATGAGAAAGTTTTTATTGATGATTGCTGTGGGTTTGATGACTGCTATCAACACTCAAGCACAGAAAATTGAAGTGGTGGATGACGATGGTTACGGCATTCCGCTGGTAAGTGTACAGACAGAGGATGGTGTCCTTATCGGTACGACTGATCTGAATGGTGTGTTGGCTGATGTGAAAGGTGCAGCGAAGGTGGCTGTCAGCCATGTGGCCTACAAGCCGAAACTGGTTACCGTCGGTTCTCTGCAGAATGGACGCATCGTACTGGAGAGTGTCGATTTCGGACTGGATGAGGTGGTTGTGAAACCGAAACCCTATCTTTTCGTGGAATACTACTACCGTGCCTTCAGCTACATCGATGACTCGCTGCGCGTCTATACAGCCGGCATCATACCGGTGGCTCACGAGATTCAAAATAACTACAAAGGAAAAATCCGCAACGTATGGTCGCGTGGAGGTGCTGCAAACAAGGCTCTTATATGGAACACGCAAGACTTGGCTATCATGGCAGAGAAGGGTGTCAAACAATCGGCTTCGCCTGTAGAGAATGCGGCTCGTAATGGGCAGAGATTCAAGAATTACTATAAGGTAAATATTGAGCCGGAAGGTGAGAACAAATGGCTGCTTAAAAACCCTGAAGGGGTGGTGGGGCATATCGTCCATGATGACGGCCACTCCCTGACCACCATTGACGGTAGCAAGATGCAGATCTATGCCAACAAAGTGAATGGGGAGAAAAAAATGGCTAAGACCAGGGAGGAAAAAAACTACACCTATCAATATACGGAGATATACAAACTGGACGAGGAGGGCAAAGTGCAACACGATGGTTTCGTAATGGCTGTTGACCACTGGGAGCACGACACGAAGAAGGGTAAGAAAATCACGATACTATACCTCTATGCCACCAACAAGGCTTATTGGGACGAAGAAGAATTCAAGGCGCGTAGCAAGGAACTGAACAAAGGTCGTTCAGGTGATATGAGCCTCAACGAGCTGGCAGAATATGAGCGTGCTCACAATATTCCAGCCCTCAGCCTTGAGCAGCAAAAAGCTATCCAGACGCTGACGAAGCAGACAGGTGTAAAAAAGCAGTAGAGCTAAAAACAAATCCTAATCAATAAACTTTGAAAACGATGAGAAAGACTATGATGATGATGCTGGCACTCGTTATGACGGCGTGTGCATCAGCGCAACAGACGGGAGAGAACAATGATGCACTGGCTGCCATCAACAACATCATGACGCGTACCAGCGTCCGCAGCTACACTTCGGAGGCTGTTTCGAAGGAGAATATCGAGACGATGCTCCGTGCGGGTATGGCCGCTCCGTCGGCTGTCAACAGGCAACCTTGGCACTTCGTGGTGGTTACTGATCGTGAGAAACTGAACGCGCTTGCTGAAGCTAACCGCGGAACAGCAATGGCGGCAAAAGCGCCACTGGCTATTGTTGTATGCGGAGACATGGAGAAGGCACTCGAAGGTACAGGACGTGGATTCTGGATTCAGGACTGTTCGGCTGCAACGGAGAACATTCTGCTGGCTGCCAATGCGTTGGGATTAGGCGCTGTATGGACAGGTCTTTATCCGAATGAAGATCGTGCGAAGACTGTTCGTAAGTTGCTGAAGGCTCCAGAAAATATTGTGCCGCTCTGTACGATTGTTATCGGACATCCACAGGAACCTGCAAAGCCGAAAGACAAATGGAATCCGGATAATGTGTCGTACAATGAGTACTAACTAAACCGAACAAAACGATAATAAAAAACAAAAGGGAAAACAAAAAAGACCACGAAGTTCGTGGTCTTTTGTTGTGTTATGAGTTCATGGAAAGCAGGAACTCGTCGTTGTCCTTGGTCTTTTCCATTCGGTCGTGAATCGTATTCATGGCCTCTATCGGATTCATATCGGAAATATACTTGCGAAGAATCCACATACGGTCGAGCGTGGTCTTATCCTGCAACAGGTCATCGCGACGTGTACTTGACTGTACAAGGTTGACGGCTGGGAAGATACGCTTGTTGGACAGTGAACGGTCGAGCTGAATCTCGGAGTTACCTGTTCCCTTGAATTCCTCGAAGATGACTTCGTCCATCTTGGAACCTGTATCGACAAGGGCTGTTGCGATGATGGTGAGCGAACCACCGCCTTCTATGTTACGGGCAGCACCAAAGAAGCGCTTTGGCTTTTGCAGGGCGTTGGCATCGACACCACCGGTGAGCACTTTACCACTGGCGGGGGCTACGGTGTTGTAAGCACGAGCCAGACGGGTGATGGAGTCGAGGAAGATGACCACATCATGACCACATTCAACCATGCGCTTTGCCTTCTCCAAAACGATGCCGGCAATCTTTACGTGACGCTCAGCTGGTTCATCGAAGGTTGATGCGATAACCTCAGCATTAACGGTGCGGGCCATATCTGTTACCTCTTCAGGACGCTCGTCGATGAGCAGCATCATAATATAGGCCTCTGGATGGTTGGCAGCGATGGCATTGGCAACATCCTTCATCAAGATGGTCTTACCTGTTTTCGGCTGAGCCACAATCAAGGCACGCTGTCCTTTACCAATCGGTGAGAAGAGATCGACGATTCGTGTACTCATATTCGTGGTCTTTGCATCACCGCAGAGGGTGAACTTCTCATCAGGGAATAGGGGAGTGAGGTGCTCGAAGGGGATACGGTCGCGAACTTCCGATGTGATACGTCCGTTAATCTTGTCGATGCTGGTCAGCGGGAAATACTTCTCACCATCGTGTGGAGGACGAACATGACACTCTACCACATCGCCAGTCTTCAGGTTGTATCGTTTGATCTGATTTGTAGATACATATACATCATCGGGTGACGACAGGTAGTTATAGTCGCTTGAACGCAAGAAACCATAACCATCAGGCATGACCTCCAGTACACCATTCGCTGCAATCAGGTCCTCAAAGTTATAAGCAGGTGCTTTCTGTGCCTTTGTGGTAGCCAGATAATCGTTTGCCATCGAGGATACAGGTGTTGTAGGATTGTCAAAGATATCATACGAAGGTAATGCCCCTTGGTCTTCGATAGGTAAATCAACGACGGTGATAAAATCAGTACCGTCGCCAGGATCACCTTCCCAGATGCCGTTAGCGATAGCTGTACGGCTTTCTGCCTCAGCTTCATTGTGGGCATTCACTTTTGCCTGTAACTGTTCCAAAAGATTCGTATCGTCTTTTTCATCACCGTCACTGGTGCCAAAGGCTGCTTCAGGAACAAACGGTTCTTCTGCAGGAGTTTCCCCAGCAACCGGTTCCTCGTTCTCGGCTGCTGCCTCAGCAGCCTTGCGTGCCTCTTCTGCAGCAGCAATAGCAGCTAATTCAGCTTTCGATTTGCGACCTCTCTTCTTGGGTGCCGGCTTTTCTTCAGGAACAGCAGCTGGTTCAACAGCAACAGGCGCTTCGACGACTTCTTCAGCATTCTCTGTTTTCTTTGCAGCTGTCTTCTTGGTCTTTTTCTTTTCTGGTTCAGCAGGAACCTCGTCCTTGAATAATGGCATCGCTTCTACGGAAGGTTTATTCTTCTTTACATCGAAGTTTTCACCTTCTTTGCCATTTACGCTATATACACGATCGGTGTCTTTCTTGGCAATACGGGTTCTCTTTCGTTTCGGTGATGAAACGGCAGCAATAGCCTGCTTGTCAAGAATGGCATATATAATCGTCTCTTTGTCATCAGACGGTTTGTATTCGGCTTCTAATTCCTGTGCAATACTCTCAAGCTCAGGAATATCCTTTGCTAATAATTCTTCTTTGCTTAACATCTAAAATGGTATAAAAATAAGTGATTGAATAAAGGCGTTTTCAGAATGTAAACACCTTCCGCGTGTTAGATAACGGGTGCAAAAGTACAAATTTTAATTGAAAATTGAAAATTGAGAATTGAGAATTATCCTATTATTAACATTGTTTAGCAAACTTCAGTTGCCAGAATGCGACAGCAGAAGCGGCAGCAACATTCAACGAATCAACTTGATGCGACATCGGGATGCGTGCTACATAGTCGGCATGGGTAATGACATCGGTGGGAAGTCCGTCACCTTCGGTTCCTAAGATGATTGCCAATCGTGGCTCTTGGGCAAAGACGGGATGGTCGATGGGTAAGGAGTCGTCGGTGAGCGCCATCGCTACCGTTCGAAAGTCGTGTTGTGTGGATAGTATTTCAATGGGTTCATCCAACCACGTCCAAGGGACCAGGAATACAGATCCCATCGATACACGTACAGCACGACGATTGAGAGGGTCGCAACTGTCAGGTGTAATCAGAATTCCATCTATCCCTAAGGCTGCAGCAGAACGGAAAATTGCTCCGATATTCGTGGTGTCAACAACACCTTTAATAACTGCCAAACGATGCGCATCGGTACAAATCTCCTCAAGGGTGGGGAGCTGTGGGCGCCGCATCGCACAGAGCACTCCTCGTGTTAATGTATAACCTGTGAGTTGTGCTAATAATTGTCTGTTGCCTGTATAAATAGGTATATCACCACATCGCTCGATGATAGCAGCCGCATCGCCAGTGATATGACGTTCTTCGCAAAGTAATGCTACGGGTGTATAGCCAGCGTTCAATGCTACATGGATAACTTTCGGACTCTCTGCAATGAAGATGCCTGCCGATGGTTCTTTTTTGTTGCGCAGTTGTGCTTCCGTTAGTCGGCAGAAGATGTCGATACCTGGATGGTCGAGAGAGGTGATTTGAATGATGGCCATAAGCAATTCTTAGATTTCAGACAATTCCAGCCAGCGCATGGATTTCTCATCGAGTTCTTCTTGCAGTTTGGGTAACCGTTTGCTTTTCTCTGTCAGTTCGTCAATGGAAAGTGTACCGCTGCAAAGGGCTTCTTCTAATTGTTTCTTTTCAGCTTCGAGGAATTCTATATCTTTCTCCAACTGTTCCATTTCGCGTTTTTCCTTGTAAGACAACTTGCGCTTGGAAGGAATGCCTCCTTGAGATTTCTCCTTAGTAGGAGATTGAGTTGTGCCTCGATTATCTTTGGGTTGTGAAGGACGAGGTAGTGCTTTTGTCCACTCCCTGTATTGCGTATAGTTACCAGGAAAATCCTGAATGATGCCATCACCTTTGAAGATAAGCAGATGATCGACCACTTTATCCATAAAGTAACGGTCGTGGCTGACGATGATGACGCAGCCTGGGAAGTCTTGTAGGTATTCTTCCAGCACCTGGAGGGTTTGAATATCGAGGTCGTTGGTAGGCTCATCAAGCACAAGGAAGTTAGGATTACGCATGAGCACGGTGCAGAGATACAGTTTCCTTTTTTCACCACCGCTGAGGGTACTGACATAATTGTACTGCTGTTCCGGCGAAAAGAGGAAATGCTGTAAGAACTGTGAAGCTGAAAGATGCCGCCCGCCACCTATATCTATATAGTCGGCAATTGCCCTGACCACATCAATGACCTTCTGGTCGTCGCGAAATTGCAATCCTTCTTGTGAGAAATAGCCGAACCGAACAGTTTCGCCAATATCAAAGCGTCCGCAATCGGGAGCAACTTCACCCAGCAGCATTTTGATAAAAGTAGATTTCCCAGTACCATTATTACCGACGATACCCATTTTCTCGAAGCGGGCGAAGTTATAATAGAAGTCTTTAAGGATGGTAATGGAATCTCCGAATCGTTTCGACACATACTGACATTCGAAAATCTTGGAGCCGATATACACGTTGCTGGCTTTCAGACGAATCTGTCGTTCTTCAATGCGTTGTTTTGCAATCTTTTCCAGTTCGTAGAATGCCTCTTCGCGATAGCGGGCCTTATGACCGCGAGCTTGTGGCATGCGGCGCATCCATTCTAATTCCGTCCGGTATAGGTTATTGGCACGTGCAATCTCTGCTCTTGTATTGTCAATGCGCTCCTGTCGTTTTTCCAGGAAATAGGAATAGTTACCACGATAAGTATAGATGGTTCGATTGTCGAGTTCCAAGATGAGATTACAGACACGATCGAGAAAAAAGCGGTCGTGCGTAACCATCAGTAATGTTTTGTTTCCACGAGACAGGAATCCTTCCAACCATTCAATCATCTCAAGATCGAGGTGATTGGTAGGTTCATCAAGAATAAGAAAGTCGGGTTCTGTAATCAGCACATTGGCAAGGGCAACGCGTTTCTGTTGTCCTCCCGACAATTGTCCCATCGGCTGATTCAGGTCTTTGATTTTTAATTGCGTAAGAATCTGCTTCGCTTTCAGTACCTTTTCCGGATTTCCTTGGTGGTTAAAACAGGCATCTAACACGCTCTCTTCAGGGTCGAATGCTGGTGCCTGTTCCAAATAGCCGATACGCAAATCATTTCGGTAGATGATATTTCCGTTGTCGTATCCGTCCTTACCTGTGAGTACGGAAAGAAGTGTTGACTTGCCTGTTCCGTTTTGTGCAATAAGCCCCACTCGTTGTCCTTCGGAAATAGAAAACGATATCTGGTCGAAGAGTACTAATGCACCAAATGATTTGGTAAGTTTCTGGACGTCAAGATAAGGAGTTGGCATAATTAGATGCTTTATTGTTTATCAAGCGATGTGTTGATCTGGTCTATATAATCGAGAATCTCATCGCGACCAGTCTTCTTTTCAGAACTTGTGATAAAAAATGGAGGTAACTCCTCCCACGCATCTTTCAGGGTGTTCATCCATAACAAAGCATTTGATTTGGCTTTCGATGGAGACAACTTGTCTGCTTTGGTGAAAACGATTGAGAAGGGAATGCCACTCATACCCAACCAGTCAATAAATTCACGGTCGATTTTCTGTTGTTCGTGACGGATGTCGATGAGTACAAATACATTCACCAATTGCTGGCGTTGAAGGATGTAACCACGAATCATTTGGTCGAGTTGCTGTTGTACACTTTTGGACCGTTTGGCAAATCCATATCCAGGTAAATCAACCAAGTACCATTCGTTGTTGATGATGAAATGGTTGATCAGGAGCGTTTTTCCTGGTGTAGCACTCGTCTTTGCCAATCCTTTGTGGTTGCAAAGCATATTGATCAGACTTGATTTCCCCACATTGGAGCGTCCGATGAATGCGTATTCAGCCTTTCCGTCCTTGGGACACATGGACTCGCGTGGTGCCGATATAACAAATTCTGACTTCTTGATAATCATAAGAAAGTGGTTTTATTTTGCAAAGTTAATAAAAATAAATGGGTATTTTTGTTCTTCAACCGTTTTTTTTCTATATCTTTGCATAATCATAAATAAAATTATGTCATGAAAGAAATCAGTTGGGGATTTATCGGCTGTGGCGATGTCACAGAAAGAAAGTCAGGACCGGCTTTCAACGAGGTGGAAGGATCCCATATAGAAGCTGTGATGAGTCGTAGTGAGCAGCGTGCCCGTTCGTATGCTGAGCGACATGGTATCAGACGCTGGTACACAGATGCACAAGAACTGATCAACGATTCAGAGGTCAATGCCATTTATATTGCCACACCTCCTTCTTCGCATGCCACCTATGCCATTATGGCGATGCAGGCAGGAAAACCTGTGTATGTGGAAAAGCCTTTGGCATCAACGTATGACGACTGTTTGCGTATTAATCGCATCAGTGAACAAACAGGTGTACCTTGCTATGTGGCTTATTACAGGCGATATCTGCCATATTTCCAAAAGGTGAAGGAACTGATTGATAACGGTTCGATAGGGAAAGTGATGACTGTACAGGTGCGTTATTCCTGTCCGCCGCGTGAGGAAGATTTTGCCAAAGACGGTCGATTACCTTGGCGCGTTCAACCCCAGCTTGCTGGTGGAGGTTATTTCTATGATATGGCTCCTCACCAGATAGACCTTCTTCAGGAACTCTTTGGTATCATCATCCGTTCTCACGGCTATATTGCCAATCGCGCAGGCTTGTATGAGGCCGAAGACACTGTGAGTGCTGTGTTTAGTTTTGAAAGTGGCATTCACGGCTGTGGTTCCTGGTGCTTCGTTGGTCATGAGAGTGCTCAGGAAGATTGTATTGAAGTGATTGGCGACAAGGGTGTGTTATGTTTCTCTGTATTCGACTTCAAACCGATTCAACTGCATAACACCGAGGGTACTACAACGATAGAAATTCCCAATCCTGCGTATGTGCAACTGCCGCTGATTCGTGCAGTAACGGAGGCCTTGCAAGGATTTGGCGTCTGTACATGTACAAGTGTCAGTGCAACGCCAGTAAACTGGGTTCTCGACAGAACGTTGGGAAAGTTTTGAATAATGCGTAATGAGCGTGAAAGCGAATAGAATATATCGTATTTGTCTTAGCATCTGTTTGTCATTGCTGATGATGACGGCTATGGGTGTCCCCATACAAGAAGACAAAGATACGCTTGTTGTCGATTCGTTTTTACCAACTCTTACGTTTGCTCAACCACAATGGCAACATCCCGATAGTATCAAGAAGCCCTCCTTTTTAAAAAAGGTCGGTAGGACCATTGGAAAATTCTTCAAAGAATTTACGGCTATTGATACCACATATATCGAACCGCAACGTTTCGACTATACGATAATGCTACAGAACACCAATAGTTATGAAGTATATCGTGTAAATACTGAGTCAGGGCAAAGATACACGTTTGCTCCTGAACCCAGCATGCGCATTGGTCCTTATTTTGGTTGGCGATGGGCCTTCTTTGGTTACACACTTGACGTTAAACATATTCATGTGTCACATGATAAGACAACGAACAAACAGTACGACATGAGTCTTTATACCTCTATGTTGGGCTTCGACTTCTATTATCGTGATGTGGGTGACGACTTTAAATTCCGTGATATAGATTTAGGACCAGGTATCGATGCGTCACGATTGAAAGGACTTGAATTCAAGGGAGTGAAGTCAACGGTTAAGGGTATCAACATGTACTATGTGTTTAATCATCGGAAATTCTCTTATCCAGCTGCTTTCGCACAATCGACTGTTCAGCGGCGAAGTGCAGGAACACCCATTGCCGGTATTTCATATACCCGCCATAAACTATCTGTTGATTTTGAACGTCTGGATCAATTTCTCAAAGAACATCTCCCTGATATAGATGTGCCCATTGATTCTGCGCTTCGATTTGGAACCATCAAATACATTGATGTTGCGATGACTGGCGGATATGCCTACAACTGGGTGTTCGCCAAGAACTGGTTACTTTCCACCTCCTTGTCAGTGGGATTGGGCTATAAACGATCATCGGGAGACTTGAAAGAACGCGGGTTCTCATTCCGTAATTTCTCATTCAACAATCTCAACATTGATGGTATCGGTCGTATGGGAATCGTATATAATAATACACGTTGGTTTGCCGGCATAAGCGGCATTCTGCATGTCTATAACTATCGCAAGAATACATTCTCTACCAACAATATCTTTGGAAGTGTAAACATCTACTTCGGTGTTAACGTTGGCAGAAAGAAGGCGTACCGTTGGATGGGGAAAAAGAAATGATAATGCTTAATTCTTAATGCTAAATGCTTAATGAACATGCGTAAGTTACAATTCAAAAGGAGCACCTTATTTATAATAATAGCGCTGATGGTTTCGTCTGCGACTATTGCTCAGCAGAAAGATTCGACGCTGGTAGTGAAGACACTCACGGAAATGAAAGGACTGCAGACAAAGAAGAGTGGGGCAGAACTGTTCCTGCAGATTGCCAGATGCTTCAAAGGGTTCCCGTATGTGGGACATACACTTGACCGTACAGATGATGAGCAATTAGTTGTTAACCTGCATGAGATTGACTGTACCACCTTTCTGGAGAATGCACTGGCTTTGACGTTGTGTGTAAAAGCTGGTGAGACAGACTTTGCATCATTTAAAAAGCACTTGCAGGATATCCGTTATCGTAATGGACAATTGGCATACGAGAATCGTTTGCATTATTATCAATGGTGGGTGACTGACAATGCACAAATGGGGTATGTCAAAGAAATAGACCATCCGAATCCTCCATTTACGGCTGTTCAGAAACTGAAGATTAATTATATGAGCAGCAACCCGAATCTTTATGATATGCTCCGTCATCATCCCGAACGAGTTGCTGCATTAAAGACGATCGAAGATGCCACGAATGGTACTGCCGTTCGTTATATCCCCAAGGAGCTTGTCAAAAATACGCAATTGCTTCGGGAAACTATTCATGATGGTGATATTCTGGCTTTAGTGACGAATAAAAAGAACTTAGATACCACCCATTTGGGTATTGCTGTTTGGAAAAGCAACGGTTTGCATTTACTCAACGCATCGTCGATACATAAAAAAGTCGTAGAAGAACCTATGCTCCTCTACGACTATTTAGCTCGTCGGCAATACCTGATCGGTATTCGCGTTGCGAGGGTTTTGTAAGCAATCTTATCTGTTTAGAAATATACTGGTATCGTAAATTGTCTGATAATATTAATATGATCTTGCAATTATTACACGGTATTTTGCCGGTTTGCCGCTTACCATATCGGTACCAGGAGTCTGTTCAAACATAAAAGGTACACAGCGGATCGTGGCTTGCGTTTCTTCTTTAATCTTTGCCTCAGTCTCAGCTGTACCATCCCAATGACAAAGGAAGAAACCACCATCTTTAACCTTCTCTTTGAATTCCTCATAGTTTTCACACTCGTAGATGTGCTCGTCACGATATTTGCGGGCTTTCTCGAAGATATTCTTTTGGATATCTTCTAACAGATTCTTTACGTAGTCAACGATACCATCAATATTGACCGTTTCCTTCTCTAAGGTATCGCGGCGCATTACCTCAATGGTGCCGTTCTCAAGATCACGACCACCCATTACCAAACGAACGGGTACGCCCTTCAATTCGTAGTCTGCAAACTTAAAGCCTGGACGTTTGTTGTCGGCATCATCATATTTTACACTAATGCCGGCAGTACGTAACTCATTGATAATCGGTGTCAGTTTCTCAGTGATAGCTGCCAACTGGTCGGCACCTTTTGTAATCGGCACGATAACCACCTGGATTGGAGCCAGACGAGGAGGCAATACCAAACCGTTGTCATCGCTGTGAGTCATGATGAGCGCACCAATCAGTCGGGTGCTCACTCCCCAAGAAGTAGCCCACACATATTCTGGTTTGTTTTCCTTATTGAGGAACGTGACCTCGAAAGCTTTTGCAAAGTTCTGACCCAAGAAATGGCTGGTGCCACTCTGTAGTGCCTTACCATCTTGCATCATAGCCTCAATCGTATATGTATCGAGTGCACCAGCAAAACGTTCGGTTTCACTCTTTACTCCCTGAACAACAGGAACGGCCATCCATTCTTCTGCAAACTTCGCATAGACATGCAGCATCTTCTTTGCTTCTTCCTCGGCTTCTTCGCGGGTAGCATGGGCTGTATGTCCTTCTTGCCAAAGGAATTCAGATGTGCGCAAGAACGGACGGGTACGCATTTCCCACCGCATCACATTGCACCATTGGTTACACATCAGCGGCAGATCGCGATATGACTGAATCCAGTTTTTATACGTATTCCATATTATCGTCTCCGATGTGGGACGCACGATAAGTTCTTCTTCAAGTTTGGCGGCAGGATCCACTTCAACGCCGCTCTTATCTTCTTTAGCACGGAGTCGGTAGTGGGTGACGACAGCACATTCTTTTGCAAAACCTTCAACATGTTCAGCCTCGCGACTTAAGAATGATTTTGGAATTAGCAAGGGAAAATAGGCGTTCTGAGCGCCTGTTTCTTTGAACATCTTATCCAATTGTTGCTGCATCTTTTCCCAAATAGCATATCCGTAGGGTTTAATTACCATACAGCCGCGTACAGCACTCTGCTCTGCCAAATCAGCCTTTACGACCAAGTCGTTGAACCACTGGCTGTAGTTCTCGGCTCTTTTTGTCATTTCTTTTAATTCTTTTGCCATATTATTTTAAGTTGTTCTTTTTTTCAGCGTGCAAAGGTAATAAAAAACTTTGACGCCCCAAAAGCAATTGATTAAGAAAAGAATTAGAGGGTTACACCATTTTTGAAGATGGATATTTCGCGATAGCCGTTAACTTCATTGCGAGCTGGTTCGCCACTGGCAACAGATAAGACCTTGTCAATAAATTCAGGAACAATCTCCTGCATCGTACGACCTTCAACCAACTGTCCTGCAGAGAAGTCCACCCAGTTTGGCTTGTTCTTGGCGAGGGTGGGGTTTGTGGCAATCTTCATTGTCGGAACGAACGTGCCGAAAGGTGTTCCGCGACCTGTGGTGAAGAGTACGATATGACAACCACAGGATGCCAGCGCCGTAGAAGCAACGAGGTCGTTTCCAGGAGCAGACAACAGGTTGAGGCCATGATGCTGGATACGGTCTCCGTATTCCATCACACCACTAACTGGAGCGCGTCCACATTTCTGTGTACAACCTAATGCTTTGTCTTCAAGGGTTGAAATTCCTCCTGCCTTATTTCCAGGACTAGGGTTTTCGCCCACAGGCTCACCGTGTGAGAGGAAATAATTCTTAAAGTTGTTGATCAAGGTGACGGTTTGGTTGAACAGTTCCGGTGTTTCACAACGGTTCATCAGAATAGTCTCTGCACCAAACATTTCAGGAACCTCTGTCAGCACACTAGTTCCTCCTTGTGCAACAAGCCAATCACTAAACTCACCAACGAGTGGATTGGCTGTAATTCCACTAAATCCGTCTGAACCACCACACTTCAATCCAACACGTAATTTGCTCACGGGAACATCTTCACGTTTGTCTTCTTTTGCTATTGCATAAAGCCCACGCATTATCTTCAAGCCTTCCTCTACTTCGTCGCCTTCAACACGCTGGGTAACAAGCAGTTTGATACGGTCTTTATCATAGTCACCCAACATCTCCATGAAGTCTTCTGGTTGGTTGTTTTCGCAACCTAATGATAGTACCAAAACGGCACCTGCGTTAGGGTGAAGAACGATGTCACGCAATACCTTACGAGTATTTTCATGGTCTTCAGAAAGTTGTGAACAACCATAGTTGTGATGCCAAGCATGGATAGCATCAATACCTTTGAGGCCGGTTTCCTCAATGAGTCGTTTCACCAATTCTTCTGCAATGCCGTTTACGCATCCTACTGTAGGAACTACCCATATTTCGTTACGTACACCTACATCACCATTCTTGCGTACATATCCTTTAAAGGTCCGATGATCGTTTTTAATGGTCAACTTTTCGTTGACGGGCTTGTATTCATATTCAAGCGTTCCTGACAAATTAGTCTTCAGATTGTTTTCATTGACCCATTCACCAGCTTTCAGATCTTTCTTGGCATGACCGATAGGATAACCATATTTTATAATATCTGTACCTTCTGGAGTGTCATGAATGAGAACTTTATGTCCTGCTGGCGTATCTTGCAAGAGTACAATCTGCTTGCCATCAATGTCAATCACTTCGCCCTTTTTCATAGGACGTAAACAAACAACCACAGAGTCGGTTGGGTTGATTTTCAAAAATGCTGATAGTTCCATAGTTATTTTCTCAATTTTAAATGATTCGATTTAATTATAAACAATTCATCATTCGTTTTCCATCTAAACCATATCACGTTGATAGAAATCGATATTTTCTCTGGTAAGTAGTTCAATAGGCATATAGTTCACTGGACGCACTTTTTTCTTTAGTACGATGGCGTGGAAGAGCGTATCGACACAATGATAGCCCTGCATAAAGGCATGTTGTGCAATCAAAAATGAAATTGAGCCTTGACGCAGACATTTAGCGTTTTTCTCTACGACATCATAGCCCATTATCTGTATGTTTCGGCGATTAGTTTTCAACAAGAAGTCTCCAACAAGGTGAGCTTTTGAACTCATGGTGATGCAATGATGAACTTTCGGATGGCTGCTGAAGAAATTCTCCAAGATACGCGTATAGTTCTTCCTTTCTTCATCAAGCGGCAGGTTGACATCATGAATAATCACATTGGGAAAGTGATCGCGCATATAGTGGCGAAATCCCACTTCACGATTATCTTGCTGTTTGCTGGGGACCATTCCGTTTCGCATCTGTTTCATGAGCATGATTTCTTTTTCGTTATGTGCGATAAGCATGAGCATACGCGCAGCAAAATAACCACTCTGAAACGAATCTTGTCCAAAAAATGATAGCGGTTTCAAATCGGGCATGTAGGAGTCGAGAAGAATAAACGGAATGTTTTTATCGTGTAGCTGATCGGTAAACTGACGGGTTGTTTCTAAGTCAGCAGGCACAACGATGACACCATCTGGGTTTAAGCTTAGACAATGTTGGCTCTCCTCACGAAAAGAATCGGAGTCAAAACGCTTGTAAAAAGCAAATTTCAACTCAATATGGAAATCTCGACGTGCTTCACATGCCTTTCCTGCACCAGTTTCTATTTCTTCCCAATAAGCTTCCGATGCATGACTGGGCATCAAACAGATAAAAGTGTATGAACGGTTATATGCAAGTGCACTTGCATAAACATTGGGCTGATAGTTCATATCGCTCAATGCTTGTTTTACTTTTTGTAAGGCAGGTTTCGATACATTCGGTCTGTTGTGCAATACACGGTCAACAGTTCCAACTGAAACACCGGCCCGTTCGGCAATATCTTTAATTCTGATTTTAGCAGCCATTCTAATAATTGTCGATTAGACGATTTGGTGATTTGATTATTTGACGATTCACCGTCTTCTTCGCTGCAAAGTTAACAATAAAACTTGAATTGTGCGAACGCACAACGCGATATTTTGATAAAAAAGAGAAAAAAATCCATTTTTATTTCGCTTATCCGAAAAAAATCCCTAATTTTGTGACGAAAATGTGCAGAAAAGCATTTGTCAACAATTGGAATTATTTTTTTTATTTAATAACAAACTATATTTAAAGTAACTAAAATGGCTAAAATTGTAACATTAGGCGAGATTATGCTTCGCCTTTCTCCGCAAGGAAACGACCGTTTCATCCAGAGTGATTCATTCCGTATTATCCCCGGTGGTGGTGAAGCTAACGTAGCTGTCAGCGTGGCAAACTATGGTCACGATGCCTATTTCGTATCTAAGTTGCCAAAACATGAAATCGGACAAATTGCAGTGAATGCACTTCGTCGTTATGGTGTTAATACAGACTTTGTTGTCCGTGGTGGTGACCGTGTGGGTCTTTATTATGCAGAAACAGGTGCTTCTATGCGTCCTTCAAAAGTTATTTATGATCGTGCTCATTCTTCTATTGCAGAGGCTGATGTTACAGACTTTGATTTTGATAAAATTATGGAAGGTGCAGCTTGGTTCCACTGGTCTGGTATTACTCCTGCTATTTCCGACAAAGCTGCCGAGTTGACAAAACTCGCTTGTGAGGCTGCAAAGCGTCATGGTGTAACTGTATCTGTTGACTTGAACTTCCGCAAGAAGCTGTGGACTTCAGAGAAAGCAATCTCTATCATGCGTCCTCTGATGAAGTATGTTGACGTTTGTATCGGCAACGAGGAAGATGCTGAGCTTTGCCTCGGCTTCAAGCCCGATGCTGACGTAGAAGGTGGCGTAACCGACGCTTCCGGTTATGAGACCATTTTCAAACAGATGAAAGAGCAGTTTGGTTTCAAGTATGTTGTTTCTACACTCCGCGAAAGCTTCTCTGCTACCTTCAACGGCTGGAAGGCTCTTATCTACGATGGTAAGGAGTTCTATCAGAGCAAGCGTTACGAGATTAACCCAATCATCGACCGCGTTGGTGGTGGTGACTCTTTCTCAGGTGGTCTTATCCACGGTCTGCTGACAAAGAAGACTCAGGGCGAGGCTCTCGAATTCGCTGTAGCCGCTTCTGCTCTTAAGCATACTATTAACGGTGACTTCAACCTCGTTGGTGTTGACGAAGTAGAGTCTCTTGCTGGCGGTAATGCTAATGGTCGCGTTCAGCGCTAATCAAAAATATGAAACAGTTTGAATATAAAATATATACCCCATTTTTGCCAAGCGACGAAAAACTGAATAAGCTTGGCGCAGAAGGCTGGGAATTGGTCGCTGTAGATGGTGGTACATTTTATTTTAAACGTGAATATAAAGAATAATAACAAGAAATGGCAAAGTTTGATAAGTTTCAGGTGATGGCAAAGATTGCCGAAGCACCTATGGTCCCTGTCTTCTATAACAAGGACGTTGAAGTTTGTAAGAACGTAATCAAGGCCTGCTACGAGGGTGGTGTCCGTGCATTCGAGTTTACCAATCGCGGCGACTTCGCTCACGAGGTATTCGGAGAACTCTCAAAGTGGGTTAACACGGAATGCCCAGAGTTGGCTCTCGGTATCGGTTCCGTAGTTGACGCTCCGACCGCATCTCTTTACATCCAGTTGGGTGCCAACTTCGTTGTTGGTCCGCTGTTCAACCCCGACATCGCTGTTGTCTGCAATCGTCGTTGCGTGACATACTGCCCAGGTTGTTTGACACCTTCTGAGATTGGTAAGGCACAGGAGGTAGGCTGCGACTTCACAAAGGTATTCCCAGGCGATGTTGTTGGTCCTAACCTCGTTAAGGGTCTTATGGCTCCAATGCCTTGGTCTAAGATCATGGTGACTGGTGGTGTTGCTCCTGAAGAAGAGAATTTGAAAGGCTGGTTCAAAGCTGGTGTATATTGTGTTGGTATGGGTTCTAAACTCTTCCCGAAAGACAAAGTACAGGCTGGCGACTGGCAGTATGTAACCGACAAGTGCAAGGAAGCTCTTGGCTACATTGCAAAAGCTCGCGCATAATATTCAAATGCGGATATGGGATTATGGTAGAGGATGGACTCTCTCCATAATCCCTATTTTATGTTCCGCATGGTTTCTTTCAGCTTGTACAACACCTGATAGGAAAACCGTTGACAAGTTGAACGAACAATCTTATTCATTTCATTATCGTAATATAGATTCTACAGAAGTGTATGCTCGAAAGGCATTGACTTTTCTCGATTCGTGTGCTCACCAGGCTTTGATTTATAGCGATTATGATGCAGGTAGGGCAGAAGCGTTGAATAATCTTGCCCATGTATATATTACGAAGATGGAATATAAACAGGCTTATAGCTTACTGGATAGTATTGGTGAGATAACAGACAGCCAGGTAGAACTTCTCGTGGCTGATGTGCAGCGTATGCGTTTATGTCAACGTGAATCCCACAACAAGGATTTTTACGATTACCACGAAAGTGCCCTGAGGCGTATACGTCGTATATCAGAAGATTTGCACCTGTTGACTTCTCATGAAAAAGCGCGCATGGATTATGCTTGTTCAGAATTTCATATCGTAACTTCCACCTATTATTATTATGTAGGCTTAGAAGATAAATCAGCTGAAGCCATTGAACAAATTCGTGTCGATGATATAGAACAAGATACAGCACAGTATCTGGCCTATCTCTATAATGTGGGTGCCGGAGGAATTGTCTCAAAAGGTACGCAAGCCGAAATTCTACAGACAGAATTTGATCATTTGATGCGTTGTTATCTTACAGCCCGTCAACAGGACTATCCTTATTGGGAGGCAAACTCCATGCAGGCCATCAGTGAACACCTGAGTACTCCAGCAGCTCGCGAACAACTGATTGCCGACAATTTGCCTGCAATGAAGTTTCTGAATATAGACCAAATGCCAGATAGTTTGTTGGCAGGTAATTTGGCACAACGTTCTCTTGAGATGTTCACTTCTTTTGGTGACGTATATCAGACGGCAGGTTCTTATCGTACGCTTGCTTCCTGTTATTTCCAGATAGGAGACTATACATCATCGATTATCTGTTTGGAGAAAGCACTCCACGAGAATCAAGCCATCGCTCAAGCCCCCGATTTGGTCGCATCGATTCGAGAGCAACTGAGTATGGCCTATTCTGCTGTTGACAACAAGAGAAGTAGTGATGAAAATAGAAATATCTATTTAGACCTACAGGAACAGACTCGTCAGGACCGCTATCTGGAATCACGTGCCGACCAGTTGAACCGTTCTTCCATGCAGCTCAATTATATGATGCTGGCCGTTGTCATTGCTATTGTTACCCTCATGGCTTTATTACTCCTATTCTATTATCTTCGCCGACATGGTAGCAAACAAAATCTGACCCCATTATTAGAACCCTTGAAAGAATGGCAGGAACGTAATGAACAGTATATGCAAGAGCTGGCAGAGCAATATGAAGAAGCCAACGAACAACTTGCTATCAGTGAACTTCATTTGGCTAATAATAAAAAACGCAATCTTGAACAACGGGCCAAGGTATCGGTTATCAATAGCATTACACCGTTTATTGACCGAATGATTCACGAAATCAATCGTTTGGAACAAAATCAGGAAGACGAGAACACCAGACAAGAACGCTACACATACATATCAGAACTCACCAAACAAATCAATGATTATAATGATGTGTTGACTGAGTGGATTCAGATGCGCCAAGGTGAACTTAGTTTGCAAATAGAGAGTTTCCCTTTGCAGTCGCTCTTCGATATTGTTAAGCGTGGCCGCATGAGTTTCCAGCTTAAAGGTGTCACCTTGGAGGTAACGGATACAGATACCATTGTCAAAGCTGACCGTATTCTCACTTTGTTTATGTTGAACACGCTGGCCGATAATGCCAGAAAATTTACATCTGATGGTGGGAAAGTAACGATTCAGGCAACAGCAACAGACAATTATGTGGAAGTTTCCATTATTGATTCAGGTGTAGGTATGAGTGAAAGTCAATTAGAACATCTGTTCGATCATAAACCGCTACTGAACACCACAGAATCAGGAAATGCTCAACAGAAACCGCTTTCTCACGGTTTTGGGCTGATGAACTGCAAGGGTATTATTGAGAAATACAGGAAGATCAGTCAGATATTCCATGTTTGTACCATCGGTGCGAAAAGTGAAGAAGGTAAGGGTAGCAGTTTCTTCTTCCGTTTGCCAAAAGGAATCACGCGACTCATCATCGTTGCGATGCTGATGCTTCCAGGTGCTCTTTTTGCACAGAACAAAAAATATATACCACATCAGCATGCTGAGGATACGATTCATTCGGCAGAATTACTTCAAGCAGCTGTCTATGCCGACTCTGCTTATTATTGTAATATCAATGGTACTTATACCAAGACATTGGCATATGCTGACAGTTGCCGACAGTATCTGAATGCCTATTATCGGAAGATGTATCCGAAGGGAAATGCCATGATGACAATCAATGACAACCACTCACAAACACCCGCAGAAATAGTCTGGTATCACGATAGTCTGTCAATGGATTACGGTGTTATCCTAGATATGCGCAACGAGGTTGCAGTAGCAGCTTTAGCACTTCACCAGTGGTCTTTGTACCGATATAATAATAAGGTATATACCCAACTGTTCAAAGAAATCTCTGCCGACAACAGTTTGGGTGAATATGTTCGTGTAATGAAGATATCAGAAACCAACAAGACGATAGCTGTTATCCTGTTGGTGATTCTTCTGTTGTCTTTTATCCCAGCCTACTATTTCATTTACTATCGACATCGTTTACGCGAACGTTTCTGTTTGGACAGTGTAGGTCGCATCAATCGAATTTTGTTAGACTCCCAGACAGCTTCCGAAAAGTTAGCACTGATAGAACCTCTTGCCAGTGACCGGTTTCCAGAAGAATTACGCAATATTGTACAGCAGATTACGGATGCATTACGTTTGTCGGTTGAACGTAGTGAGAGCAGTCAAACCAATATAGAATTGGTACAGGACAACTGTCGTCGAGCCAATCTTGAAAACGAGCGGTTGCATATCAGCAATAGCATTCTCGACAATTGTCTTTCTACGTTGAAACATGAAACAATGTATTATCCGTCCCGAATCCAGCAGCTCATCGATGGTACTGACCAACATCTGGACTATATGTCGCAACTGGCTATCTATTATAAGGAACTTTATTACATTCTGAGTTCACAAGCCATGCGACAGGTAGATACTATCAAGCAGAAAACGGAAATCGTAGAACTGTACGGACAATATGTGTATGGCGACAAAGAAATGCTTCATTATTTGTTCAGCATCTTGAAACGGCAAAGTCCTTCTTCTGAGATACAGGTAAGCTGTTCGGAGAAAAATGTTCAGTATGTTGAATATGATGTGCAGATACCAGGCATGAACCTTTCTGATTCGGAATGCAGAATGCTATTTACTCCTGACATGAAGCACATTCCATATCTGTTATGCCGTCAGATTGTAAGAGATATCGGCGAAAGCACCAATCATCGCGGTTGTGGTATTACCGCAGAGAAAACAGACCAAGGCGTGAGCTTCATCATCACCCTAGCAAAAGCGCTGAGAAAAGAAAACAGAAACATTATAAACAAATAGGAAAATGGAAAAATTTAAAGTCATCATTGTTGAAGATATTCCTTTGGAGTTAAAAGGAACGGAAGGTATTTTTCGCAATGACCTGCCAGAAGCTGAGATTATCGGAACGGCTGATAGTGAGGTGTCGTATTGGAAACTCATCAAACAACAGCTGCCCGATCTGGTACTGTTGGATTTAGGATTGGGAGGTTCTACAACAGTAGGTGTTGAAATCTGCCGTCAGACAAAAGAAACTTATCCAGAGGTGAAGGTATTGATTTTCACGGGTGAGATCTTGAACGAGAAACTATGGGTTGACGTTTTGGATGCTGGTGCAGATGGCATCTGTTTGAAGAGTGGTGAACTGCTCACACGTGGTGATGTTTTTAGCGTGATGAGTGGCAAGCGTCTCGTTTTCAATCAGCCGATTCTTGAGAAGATTATCGAACGGTTCAAACACAGTGTGGGCAGTCAGCTCATGCATCAAGAGGCGATGATTGATTATGAGATTGATGAGTATGATGAACGTTTTCTTCGCCATTTGGCTTTAGGATATACTAAGGAACAGATTACGACGCTTCGTGGTATGCCTTTTGGTGTGAAGAGTCTCGAAAAGCGTCAGAATGATTTGGTGCAAAAACTATTCCCGGATTCTGGTCGTAGCGTCAATGCTACCCGATTGGTTGTACGTGCATTAGAACTGCGTATCATTGACATAGACAATCTTGTTCCTGATGAAGATTAAAACCATACTCAGTCGTCTGGCACTTGTCCTGATACTTGCACAAATCGTCCTTGTGTTGGTATCATGGCTGTTGAATGTATCTATGCCTGACCTTTCGATACGTTCCCTTCTTTCCAATGAAGGTATCAGGTGGTTCTTCGGTCATTTTGTGGACAATATGCTGACGCCGTTTCTGTTGTGGCTATTGCTTTTGTCGATGGCTTGTGGGGCTGTCAGGCAGAGCGGTATCAATACCGTTTTCCCATTATCGCACTTGAATTACAGACAGCGACTGGGTTTTCATTTTTCCATTGTTTTCTTCATCATCGTGCTGGTGGTGGTCCTTCTCCTGACATGTATGCCGCAAGCGATTCTTCTCAGCAGTTCTGGAGCTTTGTTCCCAAGTAGTTTTTCTGCCGCAATTATACCATTGATTGCTTTCGTCATCATTTGTTGTGCACTCATTTTCGGACTTATCAGTGGACAATTCAAAAATTTCCAATGTGCATTCAGCAGTCTGGGAGCTGGTGTTACTTCATTAGCACCATTTCTGCCTGTCTATCTATTGGCTGCTCAACTGATTGCTTCCTTTCGGTTTGTGATGATGATATAAGATGGTGATGCCTTTGGTAATCGATGCACTCTATCGTCTGCACATCTGATGATAGGGACATCTAGCACATATATTGGTATCAGACGTTGGTTCAAACGGCACCGTCTGGTTAAATATCTCCTGTATTTTTTCAGTCAGCATCGTCAGAAATTCATCACCACATTGACTCTTGATGTCCAAAACCGGTTCTCCTGCAAGGGTTAGTACAGGATCGTAATCTTCTTTGCCGGTATGTTGTACAAACAATAATGCAGGCGCAACAGCTTTGTGTGGCTGTTTCTTAGCGATAATAATGCTATACAGGAATGACTGAAGAATGTAGTCAGTATGTTTGGAATGGATATTCTTTGAGTCAAAGATTTCTGCGATATCCTTGATATCCTTTGCTTGTTTATTTCCCGTTTTATAGTCGATGATTCGAAGTTGACGGTCTGACAAAGCATCCAAGCGGTCAATACGTCCACCCACTTTCAGACATCTGTCTTTCAACATGATGTCCATATATTCATCATGCTCGTGTCCGATCACACGGAAAGGTGTCAGTTGCATATCGATATGTAGCAGTTTCCGAAGATATGTTTCCACCACTTCACGACTGATTAGTTGAAGCCCATTCAACGGCGGATGTTTCGTTGTTCCTTCTGCGAGATGAAACAACTCTTCGCTAATGGCTTGCTCGATGACCAGGTCAATCTGATTGTTTTGGGATTGCAGCAACTTTTCTATATCCTTCTTTGTAATCTGGTCGTGTGGCAGCAATTGGTCGTAAATGAGTTGTGCTGCACGATGAAATACATTACCAAAGGTAAGGCTGTCAAAGCCCTCATCATCAATTTCATTATTTTCTCTAAGACCAGCCACATAACAGTAATAGAACTGTAGCGGACAGCGCATATAACGGTTGATTGCTGTTGGTGAAAGCTTGTGTATCTCATTCAGCGTGTGCATCACCAAATCGTCTTTGACGATGGTTCCTGCCTGATAGTGAATAGGTATTTGTCCTGCTCGGAGGGTCAATCGTTGGATCGGATGTGGATATTTAACCAATAATTGTAGCATGAAACGACTCATCTCACCCGTCTGACTGCCTTCTGTCGCATTATTATACAGAATCGTAACATCCTGGGCACGTTGCAATAACCGATGGAAGTAGTAACTGTAGATAGCGACTTTGTTGTCAATGGTTGTTAAGCCATATGCACTACGTATAGCGTGGGGGATGAAGGATGAATCATCAATGCCTTTGGGCATGTTGCCTTCATTACACGACAATATCAGCACGTGGTCGAAGTCGAGATTGCGAGTCTCCAAAACGCCCATCACCTGAATTCCTACAGCAGGTTCCCCGTGGAAAGGAATCGATGTTGCCGAGATAAGTTGCCTGATGAACCGTTGCAATGTGGTAATTTCTATATCCAAATCCCCGCATGCTGCGAGTTCATATAAACGGTTCAACAAGGTGTACATACGGAAAAGAGATTCTTCTTGCAAAGGAGAGTTGGAAGGATTCACTGTACTGGAGATGTTTGCATCACTGTTGCAGGCAATCGTTCTAATGATACCTTTCAACCAAGTCAGCAACTGGACTGGTGTTTTTTGAAGTTCTGTCAACCCGTCTATTTCTTGTCCAGACAGATATGGGTGTCGTAGCACAGCCTTCAGGAAACGGTCTCTGAAACAATTCCTACGCGTATCATATCCATTCAGTTGTAAGGCAAGCAACAGGTTTACCAATGATGCAACAGCCGTCTGCTGAAGCGGATAGCCGGTGGTAATATTCATCTTTTTCACTTCTGGAGGAATACAATGAATCACCGTTTGCAACAATCCTTCGTTGCACAGGACGATAGCTGTACGATTACCTGCGTGGATGCGTCCTTTCTCCTGCAGCCATTCGACGATGAAACGTGCCTGAATGTTTTCCGTTGGTGCACAAAGGAATGCAATATCTTTCTTTTGTTTAAAGTTATCGTATATCTCTTCGCTGTGATTGTCCAGTTCATTGGGAAACTCCTCCAGATATTTTCTGATATAAGCACCTGCCTCATGCTGTGTCTTCCTTCCATACGCCTCTGCTGTATTCACATAATAATGGTCGTAATCCCAATAAAATGCAGCCTTGCCCTCTTCATGGAGACGATGGAAAAGCTGTCGTTCTACCGACTGAAGGACATTGAACCCCACAAACAGATATTTCTTGTGTGTGAAATCCACCACTGGTGCTTTAGCCACCTCATTATAGAGCATACCCTCATAGGCAAGCCCTTGTGATTGGAGACGTTGGCGGAAGTCACGATAGATATCATACAGATGACTCCATATCTCAATGAAACGCCGTTGCAAGGTACTGTTGTCATCTTGGAAATTACTGAAGAATCGTTTGAGCAATTCCTTCTGCTCTGTGGTGAGGTAAGAGATATCGTCATATTCGTGGAAATCCTTCAAGTTACGGAAGACTTTATCTGCATCTGCATCATTCTTATCGATATCATCAAAGTCAGCAAGGAGCAGTTGTCCCCAACCGAAAAACTGATCGAGCGTTTCCTGCTTGCCCGTTATAGCCACAAAACTCTTATGAAGGTCGGCCACACATTTCAACGAATCGGCAACAGTCAGTGTGGAATGCTGTCGAAACAATTCACTAATAGTGATGTAGGCAGGACTCCACATCGGCTTGTCTGTCAGCAGGGCCAGCTGCTGGTTCAGAAAGAGCGCAGCCCTTTTGTTAGGAAAGACGATGGCTATATCAGCGAGGTCGTTTCCGTATTTCTGCAGAATGTCTTTTGCAACGTATTCAAGAAAGGATTTCATTTTACTTCTTTGATTTCGTTTTTCAACACATACCATAAGTATCCTTCTACGTGTTCATTCCCCATCTGTTGGAGCAACGACATGTATGATCGTACCTGGTCCTGATGTTCACGCTGTGGAACACCAAATTTGAAATCCACAACGATTGTCTTTCCGTTGTGATACATCACGCGGTCTGGACGTCGTTCTTCCACTTCATCATTTCGACTATTTCGCCTGAGAATGGTACACTCGTTATAGATGGTCCATTGCGGAGAGAACCATTCTTTGACGCGTGGATCAGACAACGCTGTTGTGAGTTTCTTCCGAAGACTGTCTGCTGTAATCTGTTCATCATAGATGATACCTTCCAACTCCAATTCCTTGAGTTTCGGTTCTATATCGTCTGCCGTTCGGATGGTAGAGAACAGCGCATGCAGCACATTTCCCAATTTGATATAGGTTTGCGAACGAGTTGGGGATTCGTCTTCACCCTTTACAAATTCTTTGCTTTTGTTGCTTTGTCTGAACTCAACGAAAGCAGGGTAGGTCCTGATTTGGATGTTCTGCGTACCCATCGGAGCGGTAAAGGGATTTTTCTTCGGCTGCTCATGTGCTGTTTCTTTCAGATGTGTGGTTGCATACAGGTCACCCCATTCAAATTTCATGGGGGCTTTCTCGTCGTCTTTCCCCGTTAGCGTTGCACCCTTCAACAGTTCCGTCAATGCAGGCAATACTTCCTCCAAGACCTCACTACGATTGTTAGATGTCGTCTTTTCCTTGATCCGTTTCTTCGACATGCGCTTGCCTGTGACAATCAACCCCTTTGAGGCTCGTGTGAAAGCGACATACAGCAGGTTCATATTATCGACAACATTCTGCAGATGCTCTTCTTTGTAATCCTCTTCATATACCGTTCCCATCATACTGTTCTTGGAAAAATCTACAGGAATGATAGGCAACTGATCATAAGGTTCCTGTTCTTTCTTTTCAGCCCAGATGGTATTGCCGAGTTCCAATGTCCAGTCGCACATCGGAATGATGACATAATCAAATTCCAAACCTTTGCTTTTGTGAATGGAAATGATTCTGATGCCATGATGTTCGTCACTTTGTATGGTGTTCTTGTGGAAGGTCTCGTCCCAATCGGCAAGAAAATGGCCGATATCTGCGGCATGTTCGTTCAGATAATCATTGAGCAAATCGTAGAAGGCACATACATAAGCACTTTGTTCTGTCAGCTCATGCAGTTGGAACAGTTCGAAAAGATAGTCAGCCAAATCCATCAGCGGCATGGTCCGAAGCGATTCCCCATTGATGAAAGCATCAGGTAGTCCGCTATCCAGACTATTGCCAACCAACAACTCTGTATCTGTTTTGCCGTTTTTCAGCACTTGCTGGTTGTAGGCTTTCACCAGTCTTGCCTTGACCAACAGGTCGTTAGGCTCTGCCAGTAGACGGAAAGCATCAATGAGGATATTCACAGCTAAGGACGCATCGAGTCGGAAGGCTTCATCGGAAATGATATTAATGTCTGGACGTTCCCGCATAAACAAGTCGGCAACCTCCTGTATCTCTTTGTTAGAACGCATCAGGATGGCCATCTCTTTCCATTCAACACCCTCTTGATGAAGGTTTTCAACGGTTTGCAGCAACTCGTTCATTACCGTATCATGATAGTCGGTACTGGGCAACAGCCTGACAGAGATATATCCTTGTCCGTTTTGTTGTTGTACGCGCTGTTCCAACTCGTCCTGCTTGTAGGCTTTACATAAATCATCGTATGCTTCGATGCCGTCGTTTTTCAATTCGTTGGCAGTCACGTTGACAGCTTCATGAAAGAAAACGTTGTTGAACAGGATGATTTTCTCAAAAGAACGGAAATTGGTTTTCAACGCTTCTTCCTTCATCTGTCCTGCCGAAAACTCCTTTTCTATATCGTTCAGCAAACGCCAGTCGCCAGAGCGCCACCGATAGATGCTTTGTTTCACATCACCCACGATTAGGTTATGCGACTGAGCTTGTGCCATACAGTTGTCGAGTAACACCTTGAAATTCTCCCATTGGATGCGACTCGTATCCTGAAACTCGTCAATCATCATGTGCCGAAGTTGTGCACCAATCTTCTCAAACACAAACGGCGAATCGGTATCTTTCATCAGCTGATGCAATAAGGTCTGTGTATTGCTCAGTTGGAAACGATTCGCGTTCTTGGTGATGTCATCAACGATTGCGGCGATAGCATGCAACAGGCGGAGTTGATTCATATAACGTAGTGTCAACACTGCCGACTGATAGTCTCTCCAGCCTTTCATGCGGCAGCTTTCCAAATCCTGCAGCATCTCACAAAGCTCATCTTCAGCCAACTGTATCAGTTCCTCCCTGCATCCAGAATTCTTACTTGCCCACTTGCTTGGATTACTGATGCAATCGCTGATGCGCGACGAGGAAGGACTGCCGTCAAAATTACCTGCAGCAACCCTTTTAATATATTGTAGAACACTTCCTTTCTTGCCGTAAGGGAAGTGGTCGTAGTCGTCAAGGCCGTATTCATGCAACTTTGTAACCATCGCCTTGGCCTTTTCCACAATGTTGTTTTTGGCCCCATCTCTTATGAGTCGCAACGTCTTCGTGTATTCTGTGAAGAAACGGTCGTTCTTCATCAGCTCATCCAACTCGTTGACATGTTTCTTATAGAAGTCGCGGAAGATATTCTTACCAAACTTTTTGATGTCTCCGATAACATTCCACGAACGGTCGTCCTGGATATTGTTGGCGATATACTCACGAATCCATTTGAGCACCTTAGGGTTTTGGTCGAGACTGTCGATGAGTTCATCCACCGCCATCTCTTCTACCTGTTGATCATTCAGGTCGATGCGCAGGTTAGGCGTGAGATCCAGCTCTCGGGCCAGATTTCGCATCACGCTCTGAAAGAAGGCATCAATCGTCTGAACACGGAAATAGTTGTAATTGTGTACCAGATGGGAGAGGGCAATACTGGCGCGTTCGATAACCGTTTCCTCGCCCAGTCCCGTTTTCTCCATCACCTTCTGGAGATAGCTGTTTGAGTCCTCCAGACGCCGTGAAATACCGTACAGCTGACTGATGATACGCATCTTCATCTCTTCCGTAGCCTTGTTAGTGAAGGTTACAGCGAGAATGCTCTTGTAACTCTCTGGGTTGCGTACAAGCAGCGAGATATATTCGATGGCCAACGTGAAAGTTTTCCCACTTCCAGCGCTGGCCTTATAGACGGTAAGGGGTATGTTATTCATCAAAATGAATGAGCACTATTCGTCGCGTAGTTTCTTCCTGATGGCAGCATTGGCCTCAATCCAGTTGGTATCGAGCGAGAACTGCGTCAGGTAATCCTCGCGGTTGTAGTATGCCAGCACCAGTTCACGATCTGGATCGTTATATAACGGATAGTTGATGCTCACGTCGCGGAACTTCTTTAGCACAGCCTCCTTGTCCTTGCTCTTGTGGGCACGCTGATACTCTTTGGCAAAAAGGTTCACGTAGTCGTACATGAAGTATGCCAGACTGTCGCGACGGCCCATGATACTTGCAATTTCCTCCTTGCTGATTACACGGGTTGTGTCAGAAAGCTGCTCCAATGTCTTGGTGTTGATGTAGGTTAGTGCATCTACTTTGAAAGATGCTATTTTTCTCACACCCACATCTTCTTTGGGGTCGGTAGCAGCTTTGTAACTGCTGTCGTAAATCTCTTTGAACACATCTTGTGCCTGTACACTGAAACCTGTCAGCATCATCAGGGCTGCAATCAAAATTTTCTTCATATAATCAATTCTTGTTGTTTAATTATTCTGACGTTATATCATTTCTTTTGTTTAATCCAAATGCCGTTGCAGATAGAGGTGGTGATCTATGCAAGGCGGCAACTCCTGCTGGTAGTGTGTCACCATGAGCAGGGTTTTGTTTCTTCGCTGGCAGAACACTTCGATGACGTCCTTCACCAATTGACGGTTGATATTATCAAGTCCATGCAGCGGCTCGTCGAGAATCAGCAGCTCTGGGTCTTTCACGAAGGCACGTGCCAACAGCACCAGGCGTTGCTCACCACTCGAAAGCTGTAAGAACGGACGTTCTTCTTTGCCTTTCAATCCAAACACATCCATCCAGAAACGGCAGATATCGAGTTCTTCAGGACGTGGCTTCACATAAAGTCCTACGGAGTCTTTCAACCCACTTGCCACTACGCGGATGCAGGGGATATCCTGCTTGTAGCTGCGATGCAATTCAGGCGACACATAACCGATGTGTTTCTTGATGTCCCAAATGCTTTCACCTGAGCCTCGCTGGTAGCCGAAGAGTGCTATATCACAGGCATACCCCTGTGGGTTGTCGGCACAAATCAGACTCAGAAGCGTAGATTTGCCGCTGCCGTTTTGTCCGCTCAGCGCCCATCGCTCCCCGTTTCTAACAGTCCATGAGAGTTCTTTGAGAATGGTGCGCTCGTCATAGCGGATGCTGACGCTGTTCATCTTCACAACTTCCTGGCTGTTATATTCTCGGTCGCTGTAGGGTAGGGAGATGATGGCTTTTTCGTAAGCTTCTGACAATACCCGTTTGGGGAAGGGTGCACGCTGCCGGAGGTATTCCTCGCGCAGCAAGGTGGGCAACACATGCATGTCTTTCACTTCCACAACGTGGGTGATAAACGTTGGAATGTCGTCACTTTTCGATAGGACGAGTATAAGTTGTAGCAAATGCTCCTGCGACAAGAGGGTCAGCAGGTCGCGCAGCTGGTCGCGTGTTTCGGCATCAAGACCGATAAAGGGATTGTCCATGACGAGCACGCGCGGCTCGGCAAACAGCGTGCATGCCAGTTTAAACTTCCTCAGTTCACCACTCGACAACAGAATGATGTATTTGTCCAACAAGTGCTCCATGTTGAACAGCTTGTAGATACGCTGCTGCATGGCTCGACGTTCAGGTGTGTCAGCCCCGGCCATACGGTAGGCTTCTTCCAGTTTGGCACTAGCCGTAGGTGTTTCCTTGTCTATCTCCATCTGGTTCCAGCGTTGCTGCAAGAAATAGGTACGGTCATTGTCTCCTCCGTAGGTATCGCGGAAAGTGATATATTTGATATTGTCGGAGATGAGGTTGCTGCTGCTGTCAGGGAAATGATATGTTGCCATATCAGGGAAGAGCGGATGGTTGCCCACAAGGATATCCACCAGCATCGACTTGCCGGCACCATTGGCACCGACAATAGCTAAATGTTCACACGCTTGCAGCGTGAAGTCGAAAGGTTCCGCCATATTCCATAGCGGATTCTTCGTCCTTCCTTGATGAATCTCAATTATTTTACAATTTGACAATTTATATTCTCCTTGCTCCATGTCCCATGCTCCTTGCTCCATGCTCCTTTACAAGGAACTTACTTTTCCCTTATTCTTATTTACAAAATCTTTCCAACTGCGATAGTGGTGCTCCGTTTCAGGTCTCCCTAATTGCATAAAATGACAGTAGGCAGCACCAACCGCATCGGTAGCATCCATGAACTTAGGCATATCGGCATCGTTGATTTTCAGCAGGCGCTGTAACATACCTGCCACCTGTTCTTTCGAGGCGCCACCATTTCCCGTGATAGCCATTTTGATTTTCAATGGCGCATATTCGTGGATGGGAACATCGTGGTGAATGGCTGCGGCAATGGCAACACCCTGTGCGCGTCCCAGTTTCAACATCGACTGCACATTCTTTCCGAAGAATGGAGCCTCGATAGCCATCTCGTCTGGCAGAAACTCGTCGATGATACCAGTCACACGCTCGAAGATACGCCCCAGCCGAAGATACGGGTCTTTCTCACGACGCATGTCGATGATCCCCATCACAACCAGCTCTGCTTTGTTGCCTGTTGCACGTATCACCCCATATCCCATCACGTTGGTACCAGGGTCGATGCCTAATATAATCTTCTCAGCCTTCACCTGTCCATATACGGATTATGTGCCAACTCGTTGCCGATGGTCGTCTGTGGTCCGTGACCAGAATAGACGACCGTTTCATCGGGCAGCTGGGCTATTTGTCTGAGACTTTGTATAATCTGCATCATACTGCCGCCGTCCAGATCGGTGCGACCGATAGAACCGCGAAACAGGGTGTCGCCAGAGAAGAGCACATGCTCCTTCTGACAGTAGAAACAAACTGAGCCGCGCGAGTGTCCTGGGCTTTCGATAATCTGCAGTTGCGTGTTGCCAAAACGGATGACTTCGTTTTCCTCAAACACATGGCCCACTGGTGGGTAGTCGCCTTCAATTTGCATCCCAAACATCTCTGCACCCTGTTTGGCAATCGACTCAACGAGGTGCTTGTCGGCAGCAGCCACACAGGGTTTCAAACCGAACTCCTTGTATATCGTGTCGATACCGAAGTGATGATCCACATGACCGTGTGTCGCCAACAGGTATTTCGGCGTGAGCGCGTGGTCACGGATAAAATTCACGATGGCCTGACGTTCTTCCGGAAAATAGGCGCCGCAGTCGATGATGACGCACTCCTTCGTATCGTCGTACATCACATAGCAGTTCTCCTGCAGCATATTACATACAAATCTTTGTATCATAACGGTACGTATATTACATATTTCTCTTTAAACCATTCCTCCTGAAACCACAAGCTGATGTCTGATACCTCAGCTGTTTTGCGGAATTGATGAATCTCGCTGTCAATATTGCCTCCTTTCAGCACAAAGATGCCGTTGAGCATAGCATTTTGCTGCTTGTTGGAGATATTCTTCCTAACGATTTTAATAAGGTCGGGTAGGGGCATCACGGCACGACTGATGACAAAGTCATACTTGCCTTTCTCCTCCTCGCCGCGACGATGTTCTGCCACCACGTTCTTCAAGCCGACAGCCTGCGCCACTTCTGTGGCCACGCGAATCTTCTTGCCTGTGCCGTCGATGAGTTTGAACTGTACATCGGGAAACTGTATCGCCATTGGAATACCAGGAAAACCGCCGCCCGTACCGAAATCGAGCACCTTTGTTCCTGCTTTGAATTGCAGCGCCTTCGCCAACGCTAACGAGTGGAGTACATGGTGTTCGTACAGGTTGTCGATGTCTTTGCGGGAAATTACGTTGATTTTTGCATTCCAGTCTCTGTACAATGTGTCGAGCATTGCAAACTGCCGCTCCTGCTCGTCGGTCAATGCAGGAAAATATTTCTTAATCAAATCCATCATATTCCTCTTTTAATACTCTGCCACTATATTCTTCACTCTTCAGTCTTTATTTTTAATTCAGACTCTCCGATTCCCACCGTCACTCTGATTTCCCCCAATGTATGCGAAGCAATCTCGTCACACTGGAAGATAAACTGGATGGCACCATCGCCCAAGATGAAGTTATCGGGCAGATACGGTTCGATGCCGATGAAGAGACCCTTGCTGCGCAAGCCCTCGATATCGTCCACCTCATAGTCTTCAGCCAGTTGTTTCACCACATCAGCCAGCAACGTCTTGTCGTAACCAGGAACGAGGATATCTTGAATCGACAGGATGCGCCCGTCAGCCTCACAGATATTCCTCACCACCGTCTGGTCGATGGGATACTGTCCACCCTCAAAGGTGTGTACATGGGCCATGTAAGCGATAACCCCTTTGCGATAGCGGCGCACATCCGTATTGACGCGATACATCCAGTTCAGTCCGTCGTTGCCAGGTTCCTGGTCGAGAATGAGTCGTCCGTCGCGCTGATAGTCCTCCACATAGCATTTGAGGAAGTACGACAACGCTTCTTTGTTTGGCGGAAGGGTGGTGGTGGCCAGATAGTCAGGCACCAGAATGCCGGCATGCAACAGACTTTGGTTGAGTTGTCGTGCATGCTGTCCTTTCAGATATTTGAAGCCGATGTGGACCTTACACGCAGGACTGTTCACCTTGTTTGTCAACGTAGCCATCGTGTCAGCCGTGATGCTGTCTGTTTCCACAGGATCACCTTCGCCAATATCCGCTTTTCCGCATGAAACCGTCAACAGGCAGGTGCTCATCAGCATCGCCATCGTCAGTATCCATGCTCTACAAGAACGTTTTTTCATTACCTTTTTATAATGTGGTATTTCACTATACGTCACAACGAATTTCTTACCTTTACTTTCAAACTGCAAAGATACTGATTTCAAATGAATTATCAAATAGATTTTCCACTCGGCATCTTAATATATGTTAATCCCGCAAACAACTCCTCAACTTAAGTTGAGTTTCTATACTTGCGGTTTCTGTTTCCTGGCAAATTCAAACAGCGATGTGGGCAGATGACAGTAGCCTGTAGGGTTCTTGTCGAGGTAGTCCTGGTGATATTCCTCTGCCGTATAGAAATTCTCTAACGGCAGCTTTTCTACAGCTAACGGCAACGGGTAATTGGCTTGTTCCTCGGCATACACCTTATTGATAACAGGCAGGTCGTCAGCATCCGTGTAATAGATACCGGTACGATACCGCGTGCCCTCGTCGTGTCCCTGCTTGTTGACGCTTGTCGGGTCGATAGCCTTAAAATACATCTTCAGTAGGAATTCAAGTCCTACCACATCGGGGTCGTACTTTACAAGCACCGTCTCAACATATCCTGTTGTATCGGTATAAACTTCCTGATAAGTCGGGTTCGCAGTATGTCCGTTGGCAAATCCAACCTCCGTTTCCATCACACCCTCAATCTGTTTGAAGAAATGCTCTGTTCCCCAGAAACATCCGCCAGCAAGGTAAATCTCTTTCATCTGTGCCATATTTCGTTTGTTTTTTTGTATGATCTGTCTTTTAAATTGCAAAGATACTAATTGTTTCGGAAACCTCCAAAAATAAAAAAAATCTCACGCAAGTGGAGAGGTTACCATAAGAGGATAAGCCTATTTTGATACACTCTCTTGTATGTGACTAAAGATAATAAATATTAATTTATTTTGCATTGTCTTCGATTATCAGTACCTTTGCATGTTAATTATAAGAAATTATCAATCGTAATAAAATAAGAAATGAAAGCATTTGTATTCCCTGGTCAGGGCGCTCAGTTCGTAGGAATGGGCAAAGACCTTTATGAAAACAACGCTATGGCAAAAGAACTGTTTGATAAAGCAAACGAAGTTCTGGGTTTTAAAATTACTGATATCATGTTTAATGGTACGGATGAGGAACTGAAACAGACGAAGGTTACTCAGCCTGCCGTTTTCCTGCATAGTGTGATTAGTGCACTTTGCATGGGTGACGCTTTCCAGCCGGATATGGTTGCCGGTCACTCGCTGGGCGAGTTCTCGGCATTGACGGCTGCTGGTGCGCTGAGCTTTGAAGACGGTCTGAAACTGGTTCATGCCCGTGCGCTGGCTATGCAGAAGGCTTGTGAGATTGCTCCAGGTACGATGGCTGCTGTCATCGGTCTGCCTGATGAGACAATTGAGCAGGTTTGCAAAGAAGTAAGCACAGAAGGCAACGTGGTGATTCCTGCCAACTATAACTGTCCTGGACAGTTGGTGATTTCAGGTAATGAGGATGCCATCAATACAGCTTGCGAGAAACTGAAGGAGGCTGGTGCACGTCGTGCGTTGCCGCTGCCCGTCAGTGGTGCGTTCCATTCTCCGCTGATGCAACCCGCAAAGGATGAGTTGCAGGCAGCCATTGAGAAGACCAAGATTCATGCACCGAAGTGTCCTGTCTATCAGAATGTGGATGCGAAGCCGCATACCGATGCTGCTGAAATCAAGGCGAACCTGATTGCTCAGTTGACAAGCTCTGTCCGTTGGACAGCCAGCGTGCAGAACATGATTGCCGACGGTGCTGACGACTTCACAGAGTGTGGTCCAGGCAAGGCGCTGCAAGGAATGATCGGTCGTATCGACAAGTCTGTTGCTGCGCACGGTATTGAATAATGTACTATAATCAATGCGTAATGAGTAATTCTTAATTCGTAATCATGAAACCAATTATATATCAGGTTTTTACGCGTCTATTCGGAAACCAAAACACCACTTGCAAGCCAAATGGTACGTTAGCCGAGAACGGGTGTGGAAAAATGAATGACTTTGACGAGAAGACGCTCAAGCAGATTCGCAAACTGGGTGTCACACACGTCTGGTTTACAGGTGTGATTCGTCATGCGTCAACAACCGACTATACGAAATACGGCATACCCTGTCAGCATGCGCAGGTGGTAAAGGGAAAGGCTGGCTCTCCATACGCGATTACCGACTACTATGATGTCGATCCCGACCTCGCTGTGGATGTGGAGCATCGCATGGACGAATGGACGGCACTGATTGAGCGTACACACAAGGCTGGCATGAAAGTCATTATGGACTTTGTGCCCAACCATGTGGCTCGCGAATATCATTCCATCTGCAAACCGAAAACGACACGCGACTTGGGTGAGTTTGATGATACGAGTAAGCATTTCTCTCCAGAGAACAACTTTTACTACTGTTGGGGACAACCGTTGGATTTATGTAACATTCCACTTCAGACTTCTGCTCTTGATGAAGGAGATTTGTTTGCTACAGGCTACGAGGAGAATCCTGCGAAGGCGACTGGTAACGACCAGTTCTCGAACCGCCCTGAACGCAACGACTGGTATGAAACTGTAAAATTGAATTATGGTGTTGATTACTGTGATGCTGGGGGCCGATCTACGCATTTCAATCCGATTCCTGATACTTGGCAGAAGATGACAGACATCCTGTTGTTCTGGGCAAAGAAGGGCATAGACGGCTTCCGTTGCGATATGGCAGAGATGGTGCCGGCGGCTTTCTGGACTTGGGCAACAGACAAGGTGAAGTTTGTGTATCCGGAGATGCTCTTCATAGGTGAAGTGTATAATCCTGCAGAATATCGCAACTATATCGCTGCTGGTTTTGACTACCTCTATGACAAAGTAGGCATGTACGACTGTGTGCGTAGCGTCATCAACGGTGGCCGCCGTGCTGGTGATATCACCTATCAGTGGCAGCATACCGACGATATCCGCAAGCACATGCTGTATTTCTTGGAGAATCACGATGAACAGCGTGTGGCAAGCGATTTTTTTGCCGGCGATGCAGTAAAGGGATTGCCAGGATTGATTATCAGCGCTCTGTTGCAAGCCAATCCGTTCATGCTGTATGCCGGACAGGAATTTGGTGAGCCAGGAATGGATCAAGAGGGATTCAGCGGTAGAGATGGGCGCACGACAATCTTCGACTACTGGTCGGTAGATAGCATTCGTCGCGGATACTATGACCGTCGTCATCTGTCGGAATATGAGAAGCAACTGGAGAGCGTTTATCAGTTTATTCTGAATCTTGCCAACTCAGAGAAGGCATTTAGCGAGGGCGACTTTTTCGATCTGATGTATGTGAATCAGCATATTGCCGACAAGCAGTTTGCGTTTATGCGTCAGGCTGATAACGAGAATATTCTCGTTATCGTAAACTTTGACGGCGAGGATGCGCTGATCGATTTGAATATTCCAGAGCATGCTATCGATTACTTCGGTATCGAAAGAAAGAACTACACCATAAAGGATCTGTTCTCCGGCGACTCCATTGAAGCTGAAGTATTTGGAGAGCACGCCATCTCGGTAGAGATTCCAGCCTACGGTGCACGATTCTTCAAGATGAAACTATAGAAATGAGATGAACGAAACCTCATCAGCACGCTCTGCAGACGACATCAGTCTGGATTCAAGATGTATTGATTTCCTGCGTTGTATGCTGATCATTTTCGTTGTAATCATCCACACCAATCTGGTGGCTGACACCCCCTGTTCGGATAGTGTCTATGCACAAGGATATGATATAATTGGTAATCTGTTGTGGCTTTGCAATCCGTTGTTCTTTGCCATTTCAGGTTACCTTTTTTCTATTGTTTTACCCAATCGTACATCTCGCAAATGCCACGATCAGCTTCAGCTGCTGTGTGCTCGCGTACCATATTATATATATGATAAGTCCGACAAGCTGTCGGCTATTAGGTGCAAGAATATAATCTGAAGAAGAATGATACAAGAAGAACTGTTATTGAATGACCACAACAAAGAGGAGTTTCCACCAGCACATACGGCGGAGCATCTGTTGAACCAGCTCATGATGCGCATGTTTGGATGCGAACGTTCAAACAATGCACATGTGGAACGGAAGAAGAGTAAAATCACCTATATCCTTGACCGCAAACCTGACCGCAAGGAAGAGAAGGATATAGAGGTGCGCATGAATGAGCTGATTCGTGAAGACCTGCCCGTGACCTTTGAGTATGTGACACGTGTGGAGTTGGAGGGGATGATTATGGAAGCAGACCCAGATTCACCAGACGCAAAAGTGTCGCTGGATCGTCTTCCTGACAATTCCAGCGACACGATACGCTTGGTTCGAATTGGCGACTATGATGTTTGCCCGTGTATCGGAAAACATGTTCGTTCTACTTCACAGATTGGTCGTTTCGAGTTGTTGGGTACCAACTGGGACAACGACAAACATACTTTCCGCGTACGTTACAAAATTGTTTAGTGCCCTTTGGGATTCGATCCGAACCGGTTTTCTCCAGCCTCGCTGTCCAACAAGGTGAAAACCAATAGGATGAGACCGCCGACGAAAGGTACAAAGCTGATGAATATCCAACCTCCGCCTTTTCCTATGTCGTGAAGACGACGGACAGTAACTGCTAAAGAGGGGATGATGACGCCGAGTCCGTAAATACCTAATATTCCGAATACGATCAAGGCTAATGTTTCTGATCTTGTCGAAACGGCAAGGAAGATTCCTACGGCATAGAATATAAAGTAGATGATTGCATTGAACAGCGCGAACGACCAGTATTCCTTGCGGCGAGCGCGTCCGTCGAAGGAGGCATATTTATCCTTCAGACATTTCATGTAGAATCCCCACAGGCTCAGTTCGTTGTCGTCTTCCTGATAGCCATAGCCATACGAAGGTTGCTGATAACCGCCTTGTTGGTATCCGCCTTGTTGATATCCACCTTGCTGATAGCCGCCTTGTTGATAGCCACCTTGTGGATAACCACCTTGCTGATATCCACCTTGCTGATACCCGCCTTGTGGATAGCTTCGCTGTTGTAATTCTGGAACTTGCGAAATGGGGAGCCAGTCGGCCATTCCCTCTCGCCAAACATGAGTGTCACCACTCAGACGCATATTGATAATGGTCTGCTGGTCGTACGGTCCTTCCTGTTGACCGTTTCTGAAAATGTAATAGGTTGCCATAATGTGATATGTTTTTAGTTAGTTAATATTGTATATGTTCCTGATGACGAACCACGCCAAATATAGGGCAATGTACAGATGAAGTATCCACTTGTTGATTTTAGTCAGTCTGACGATTTTTGCCGATGCCTGCGAATGTGTGATGATCAGTTCGTTGGTACAGGCAAGGATGAGAATTGGAATCGAGATGATGAGGAAGGGATTAAACGCCAACGATGCTTGTATGTCGCCATGTAGCAACGCGTGCAACGCCCGTTGGAATCCGCATCCTGGACATTCGATATGCAAGTATGTTTTGAACACACATCTGGGCATGAAATCAGATTGGCTAGGGTCAAACCAATAATAGATTGGTACAACCATAGCCAATAGGAAGATAATTGCAATGATGATGTATTTTCTTTTGAAGAGTGGCATCATATTTTAACTGTACGCAGCCATACTTATGCCGAAGACGAATATCATCAATACGTAAGCTAACCAAGCGATCAGCGAGATGACGATGCCGGCTATCGACCAGTTCATAGAACTCTTCGATGCCTCAACTGCTTCATCGTAACGGCCTGCAAAATACAGACTGTCAACTTTACCCGACTTCACGATTGCTACAATACCCGTAGGCAGACAGCACATCAGCGTTGTAATGATAGCCAGCGCCATGTGTGAACTGGGCTTTGGATAATTTGATGAAGAACCTTGATTGACAGCGTAAGCTGGAGATGGCCCGTAATTCGGTTGTCCGTAATTCGGCTGTCTGTAGTTTGGCTGATAGGGAGGGGTAGGAGCTTGCGGCTGTTGCAACTCAGGGATAGTACCGATAGGCTGCCAGTCGCTCATCGTCTCATTCCATACAAACGTATCGTTGCTGAGACGCATATTGACGATGGTCTTCGCTTCATACGGTCCTTCCTGTCTGTCGTTTCTATAGATATAGTATTTCATAATGAGGAATGCTGTGAGTTACACAAAAGTATCTTTCCCCTGTTAGAACAGCGGGAAAGAACTTTCTGTATAAACGTATTTCTGCTGGAACTGCTCTTCGGTCATTGTCAGCATCATAATGCCTTGAATCAATGCCAACAGAGAGGGGATACCTGTACAGCACAACAGCAAGAATACGATACCGCCTGTGGTTTTTCCCAGATAGAAGTAGTGGATACCAAAACCACCAATCAGGATGGCAAGGATGGCAGCAGTCACCTTACTCTTTTCACTTGGTGCAGGTTGGTAGTTATTGGGCTGCTGATAAGCCTGCTGGTACTGCTGCTGTGGACCTTGCTGGTATTGCTGCTGTGGACCTTGCTGATACTGCTGCTGTGGTCCCTGCTGATACTGCTGTGGACCTTGCTGGTACTGCTGCTGTGGTCCCTGCTGATACTGCTGCGGACCCTGCTGATACTGCTGCTGATATTGTGGCTGCTGGTATTGAGGACCACCCTGAGGACCAGCCTGTGGTGGAGTCTGCGGAGGAACCTGCGGTGTGAAGCGTGGTGGCTCCGGCTGCTGGGGCTGTTGCAATTCTGGTACTTGTGAGATGGGTTTCCAGTCTGTCATACCCTCACACCATACAAATGTGTCTGGACTAAGCTTCATGTCAATAACAGCTTTTGCCTCATACGGACCTTCCTGTTTCCCGTTTTTGTAAATAAAGTACTTTGCCATAGTTTTGTTATTTTTTAAAGGTTATTGTGTTTATTGACGACAAAGATAGTGTTTTTTTTTAATAATTAGAAAAAAAAAGGAAGTTTTTTTGTCAAAACTCCCTTTTTTACTCATTTTGCGTCGATTTCTTCTTTCATGTCAATCAACTGACGCTGCGTATCATAGAATTCATATTGCAGGAACGCCAGTTTTTGTGAAGGAATGACGCGCACGCCAAATCCGTATTTCATTTGCCAGCGGCGCTTCATGCTAACCATACCTTGATTGATATAGGCTGCTACATATGGATGGACGTGCAGATAGAATTTCTTAACGCCAATCTTGTTGACAAGGTAATCAATTTTGTTCTCCAGTTGGTCTGTGAAAAGAATGCTGGATTTAATCTTTCCTTTTCCGAAACATGTTGGACACTCTTCTTCCACATTGACGTCCATTGCAGGACGTACTCGCTGTCTGGTAATCTGCATCAGTCCGAACTTCGACAACGGCAGGATGTTATGACGTGCGCGATCCTTTTTCATATTCTCGCACATGCGCTCATAAAGCAGCTGTCGGTCTTCAGCCAAGTTCATATCGATAAAGTCAACAACAATAATGCCGCCCATATCGCGTAGTCTTAGCTGGCGTGCCAGTTCGTCGGCAGCTCCAAGATTGGTTTCCAGAGCGTTTTGTTCTTGTCCGTTCTCCTTCTTCGTGCGGTTTCCGCTATTGACGTCAACAACATGCATCGCCTCTGTGTGCTCAATAATCATGTAAGCTCCGTGCTTGTAGTTGACGGTCTTTCCGAATCCCGATTTGAGTTGTTTGGTAACGCCGAAATTGTCGAAAATAGGCACATTGCCTGTGTACAGTTTGACGATGTCCGCCTTTTCAGGGGCAATAAGTGAGACATAGTCCTTTACCTGATTGAAAATCACTTCGTCGTTGACATAGATGTTTTCATACGTCGGGTCGAAAAGATCTCTGAGCATAGCGACAGCACGACTCGTTTCTTCAAACACGAGTTGTGGTCGCTGACTTGTTTTCTGCACCTTGGTGATGGCATCGTTCCATCGTTGCAGGAGAACTTTTAGTTCAGCGTCGAGTTCGGCCACTCTTTTCCCTTCAGCCACCGTCCTAACGATGACGCCAAAGTTTTTAGGGGTGATACTCTGCATAAGCTGCTTGAGTCGTGCCCGTTCTTCGCCGCTTTTGATTTTTGAGGAAACGCTGACTTTATCATCAAAAGGTATCAGCACGAGGTATCTGCCAGCAAAGGACAATTCACACGTCAGTCGCGGTCCTTTGGTAGAGATAGGCTCTTTCACAATCTGCACCAATACTTCCTGACCTAATGTGAGCGTGTTCTGTACGCTGCCTTCTTTGGGAATGATTGGCAGTTTGGATGCCTTGGTGATAGGGTAGAGGCGTTTCCTGTCGCTTTGCACCTGTTTCAGGTACTTTGCATAGGAGTTGAATTGGTTACCTAAATCAAGATAGTGCAGAAAGGCGTCGCGCTCAAATCCAACATCTACGAAACAGGCATTCAGCCCTGGCATCAGTTTCTTGACCTTTGCCACATAGATGTTTCCAACCGAAAACGTAGCCTGTCGTGGTTCGTTCTGGTATTCTACCAGATTCTTGTCCTCGAGCAGGGCAATCGATATGGCTTTCGCTTGGACATCAATGATTAGTTCGCTTGTCATTTTTTTCTGTACTTAATAATTAGGTGATGTGTGTTGGGAATGGATGTTCCCAACGATTCATTGAAAATGGGTGATGGACTATGGTGTGTTCAACAACACCCTTGCACCATCACCCATACTTCCATTGAGAAAGATTACTTGCTCTTATGTCTGTTCTTTCTCAGTCTCTTCTTACGCTTGTGCGTAGCCATCTTGTGTCCTTTTTTCTTTCTTCCGTTTGGCATAGCTGTTAATTTTAAATGGTTTATGATATTGATTTATATTTGTTCTGACAACGGTATTAGTCTTTCATCTGCTCAATAAATGACTTTGCGGGCTTGAATGCTGGCAGGTCATGTGCTGCGATGACAATCGTTGTGTTCTTGGAAATGTTTCGTGCAGTCTTTTCAGCACGGTGTTTTACGATAAAACTTCCAAATCCTCTCAGGTACACATTTTCTTTCTTGTCCAACAGGCTGTCCTTGATAGAATCCATGAAGCATTCTACTACAGCTGAAACATCTTTCTTTGCGATACCTGTGTTAGTTGAAATCTCGTTAATGATGTCTGCTTTTGTCATTTTCGTATTCTTTATTTGTTGTTATTTGATTTCTATAACTTTCTAACGGACTGCAAAGGTAGTGATTTTTAGTAAGATACGAAAATTTATTTGCCTTTTTTTGCAAAAATAGCTGATTTTCAGTCCGTTTTTCGAAAAAAACATATACCTTTGTGCACATATTTAATAAAAATTATGGGAATAGCAATAGGAATTGACGTGGGAATATCCACTACGAAAATCGTCGGATTGAAGGATGGAAAGATTATTTCACCTTTGCGTATCAAGGCTACAGATCCTGTGACATCTCTTTATGGTGCCTTTGGAAAATATCTGTACGACAACAAGATAGACCTTGCCGATGTGGAAAAAGTGATGCTGACGGGCGTGGGGTCTGCCTATTTCGACAAACCTGTCTATGGATTAGCCACTGAGCACGCTGAAGAGTTTCTTGCTGATGGTTTGGGTGCACAGTATGAATCCAAGTTGAATCGGATGATTGTCGTCAGTATGGGAACAGGTACCTCGTTGGTGGAATACGACAACGGAAACATTCACCATATTGGTGGTATCGGTATTGGCGGAGGTACGCTGAACGGCCTTTCCCGTTTGTTGCTGAAGACAGATGATGTGAAGCAGATTGCATCTTTGGCCATGCAGGGCGACATCAAGCATATCAACCTGCTGATTGGCGATATTTCGGCAAAACCGCTTCCTGGGCTTCCGATGGATGCTACCGCATCGCTGTTTGCAGCAGCTCAAGCCAATGCGTCGCGTGAAGATATTGCATTGGGGCTGATATGTATGGTATTGCAAACAGTTGGTTCCGCAGCGATACTTTCATCTTTGAATAGTGGTATTACCGATTTTGTGATGATTGGTAACCTGACGTTGCTTCCTCAGTGCAAATACATTTTCCCATTGATGGAACGCCTGTATCATGTGCGTTTCATCATTCCAAAGCATTCGGAGTTCTGTACGGCAATCGGCGCAGCGTTGTCTTATAACCGTTGAGCAGCGTTTACTTCTTCTTACAAAAACTCGTACCATCGAAACAATGGGTGCATATCTTGCACTTCGGCATTCCGATGCTTTCGATGAGTGTTTCCAGTTTAGCAAATTTCAAGGAGGAGAGTCCAAGACGTTTGGCGATTTCCTGTACCATTCGCTCGTATTCAGGCGAACCTGTCTTTGTGTATTTCTCCAGATTCTTGTTCTCGTTACCTTCAAAATCCTTGATGATTTGACGAGTAATCAGTTCCAGATCGCTCTTCGATGAGGTGAAGCCGATAAACGGACAACCATAAACCAATGGTGGACAGGAAATACGTACATGTACCTCTTTGGCTCCGTTGTCAAAAAACTCACGAACGTTATCTCTCAGCTGTGTGCCTCTTACAATACTGTCGTCGCAGAAAACGATACGGTTGTTTTTCAGAATGGCAGGATTGGGAATGAGTTTCATCTTCGCCACCAAATCACGACGAGTCTGTGTGCCAGGGGTAAATGAGCGTGGCCAAGTTGGCGTGTATTTTACAACAGCACGCTTGTAGGGTATCTTGTGACCGTCGCTGTAGCCTAATGCCATTCCGACTCCTGAGTCAGGAATACCACAAACAATATCAGCTTCCACATCGTCTTCCTTACCCATCATCTCACCGTTCCGCTCGCGCACCATCTCTGTGTTGATGCCTTCGTAGTCGGATGAAGGGAATCCGTAATAAACCCACAGGAACGAACAAATCTGCTGACAATCCTTTGCCTTCTGCAGTACCTCTATACCATCGGCACGCAGGCGGATGATTTCTCCAGGACCTACATCGCGTACAGTCTCAAAGCCCAGATTGGGGAACGCTGTGGTTTCAGAGGTGGCCGCATAGGATCCTTCTTTCTTACCAATCACAATCGGCGTGCGTCCCAGTAGATCACGGGCGGCGATGATGCCGTCTTCTGTCAGGATGAGCATCGAACAGGAACCTTCTATCTCGTTATATACATTATTGATACCATCGGTAAAGGTCTCGCCCATATTGATGAGCAGCGCTACCAACTCCGTCTGGTTGATGCGGTTGGCACTTTGCTCACTGAAATGCATGTGCTGGGCCAGTAGCTTATCGGCAATTTCGCGTTGGTTGTTGATTTTGGCAACGGTAACGACGGCATAGCGTCCTAAATGGGAGTTGACGATAATGGGCTGCGGATCGGTATCGCTGATGACACCTACACCACAATTACCTGCAAATTTCTCCAGCTCGTCTTCAAAACGTGAACGGAAGTAGTTGCGTTCCAAGCTGTGAATAGCCCTGTTAAAACCTTTTTCTTTGTCGAAAGTGACCAAACCAGCGCGTTTGGTGCCCAGATGAGAATTGTAGTCTGTTCCGTAAAACAAATCATTGATGCAATCTTTTACCGAAATAGTACCGAAAAAGCCACCCATGTTGATTATCCTTTAATGTTCCTATTGAATATTGTTCTGTCTCTGATAGGGCAGAATGTATAAATTCAGGTGCAAAGGTACAACACTTTCTTGAAACACCCGATATTTTTTTGTTTTTTTATTTGCCTTCATCATCACATTTTTTCGCAAACGGCTGATAAGCTATGCTTTTTTCTTCGATTGCTAATGGTTATTGCTTCATCGGGATTCGTCACACCGATAGATTTTTGTTCTATTTGCTTGCAATTTTAATTTTTATTTGTATCTTTGCCCCTGTAAAGGAAATAAGCGATATGACATCAGAGCATTTGTTTTTTATAACATTCTGTGTAGGCAACCTTTCTGAGGCTCTTCATAAGAGTGCATCACAGGTATATGACGTTCTGCGTTCTTCAGGAGTGCTGAATGATTATATTATACCATGCTACGACGTTCTGCATACATTCAGTAAGGAATATATAATAGAAGACCTTACAGAAGCATTAAGAGAGAGAGGAGCAATAGCATGAGACTATATCACGCATCTACACTGTGTATCGAAAAGCCTGATGTTCTTCATTCCAGAGACAAATTGGACTTTGGGAGAGGATTTTATTTGACGAGCATACGAGAACAGGCGATCCTTTATTCTGAACGATTCACCCGAAGAGGCAAAGACGCCTTCATCAACGAGTATGAGTTAGATGAGGAAACGCCAGGGTTTACCATTAAAGCGTTTGAAAGCTACGACGAAGAATGGCTTGACTATGTGACCCTCTGCCGTAGAGGAGATATATCTGCACCTAAATATGATGCAGTTTCTGGTGGCATAGCCAATGATAAAGTTTTCAATACAGTGGATCTTTATTTCGCAGGTCTTATTACGAAAGAGGAGGCATTAGGTCGACTGAAATTCGAAAAGCCCAATCATCAGTTGTGCATTTTGAATGGTGAGATGCTCGATAGCCATCTTCATTTTATAAAAGCAGAGAGGGTATAATCATGGAGGCAAACAAGACGGTACTTCAAATGAAATATGCAAGGATAGTAAATCTCTTTGCCAAAGAAACTGGTTTAACACTGGAAGATGCGCTATCCTTCTTCTACAACTCCACCACGTACGAACTCATAAGTGAGGGTGTTGCTGACCTCCATTGTCGTAGTGATGAATATCTGGCTGAAGAACTGATGCTTGAATTCAAAGAAAAAGAAAATAGCAAATAAGGTGGCTGCAGGAGTGTGAGGAGTTGTAACTCAGCTTTTTTGAAGTAGTTAAGACACAAGGGACAGAAACAACGATACTACGCTTCAACGTGAATCAGGGTTCTTGTCCCTTGTGATACCTAACAACACAATCGTCTTAAGCGTTTGAGGAGTGTTAGGCGGATTTATAGCCATTCCCCATCTAACTCTTGTTTCATCAGAAAACGCCTTCAGCCACTCATTGAGCGGTAAAAGTTCACCCATTGTTAGTGGGGACATTACCGACATGAAGAAAAACACGATTACACGGTTAAACGGTTTATACTGTTCTGCTTTTTTCCTAACTTCTTCCATCAGAATCTTCATTCTGTAATCTATAGTCGCATTTACAGAGACCGTGAATCCATGTATTTCTCCTTCCGTTTGGAAAGTATCTTCAATATCGTTAACATCAATTTCGACAATAGCACTCTGATTATCTAAGATTTCCTTGACAAGCTTTCTATTATTGTCACAATTATCTTGACTTTTACTTTTATTGGCGATAAGCGTAAAAAGTTGCTCTATTCGTTGTGTATCCATATATTTTTTCGATTACCTTTGATGTTATTTAGAACAGAATATGACTGAATGCGAAGGAGGTCTGGAACAGAATAGTTCTTGTGTGTGCAGAGATCGTGAACAGCATAGCAGACACCTATACCTTCGAACTGCGGTACATCAAGACAACCTTCTGCCCAAGACCATCTGCTACTATTATCCAAATGGTCGGGTTCTGGTTTCTCCCCAAGAATTGTGTAACAGGACTGAATCTCCAAGTCCTCTGTCCAGGCAATCGCATCAATCATCTGCGTGAAATTTGAATCATAGTCATCATCGTCATCAAAACATAGCACCTTAGCATCTTCGTCCACATCTAATTTACTCTCTACCACAACATCATCCCAATTAGTAACAGACAAAACGGGATTACCTTTGAGAGACTCCAACAGTTTCATATGTTCACCGAACATTTTGCGCGTCAGTTCCAACAAATGGTCATTCACCTCGCGAAAACGTACAACCTCTTGCTCTGTAACATGCAGACGAAACATCTTGCCCAAAATGAAATG
>Ga0326511_10000114_pt1 | contig 61353 bp, 33 predicted proteins | sample 0_2496_0518_D_FD_203701 | JGI IMG/M metagenome (GOLD analysis project Ga0326511, IMG submission 203701) | Bovine rumen microbial communities from UC Davis, California, United States - 0_2496_0518 | ecosystem: Host-associated > Mammals > Digestive system > Stomach > Rumen | place: USA...
GTTCTGCCGTAACTTCCACCTTGTTCTCATGCGCCTCCTCGAAGACCACATCCTTCAGGAGCTGCTTGGCGATGGAATACTTCTGCTTGACGGTGCCGTTGGCACGACGTTCCTGCCCCGTCACCACTCGTGCGGTCTCTGGGGTGAACAGCACACGGCGGGTGGTGATGTTCTGAGCACCGCAGTCCTCAGCTTTCCCGACACCGATGCTGGAGAAGCCCACCTTGAAGATGCCGATGCCGTCCAGCTGCACCTTCTGTCCCAGCTCGAAGAAGTGCTTCATGGCACTGCCCAGCTCGTCGAGTACGGCTACGATGTCCGAACGCTTGACCGATGCCTGGGTCTGGATGAACTCCGCAAGTTGCTTGGTTCCAATGAAGCCTTTGTCGTAGACAGCCTTGGCGAAGTACTTGCCGTAAGCGGTTGAACGGAGGTTGTTGTTCTTTGACTTGATAAATTTCTGACTCATAGTTACTGTGTGTTTAAAAGGTTAATGAAAAAATTGATTGTGTGTCTTTCGTCGTTGCAACATCTGATTGCCGTTGCTTCCTCATTGCAACGGCAAAGGTACTACATTTAACATGCGATGTCAATAGTTTGGAGGAAAAATCGTGTAAAAATATGTTAATAAAATGTTCATTTTATGTTAAAGCAAGTTAACAAACATAGACCATTTTTACTCCGATATCTCCTTTACTTCATTCCAATATCTCCCATGCCTCACTCCAGTATCTGCCGTGGGGCAAAGGAGATATTCCTTTACCCCATTAGAGGCTATTCTAATGTGGGGACTACAATATTTAGCGTGACGGTGTGACAGTGACAGTTGTGACAGTTTTTAAATCGAATTTTTCAAAACCGCATATTTTGTGTATATATATTTATATATATATAATATATATATTATATATATATAATAATTTTGTTTGATTGATTTTTCATTTTCATTTCTGTCACACTGTCACACTGTCACACATTTGTGTGGAAAAATTTTGTCTTTCCCTGTATAGTGTTGACTCCTTTTAGGCCTTGTTCTTTAACATTTGCCTACCCGTACGGATTCGGTTGACTGCCTCGCCTGAGTACAGTTGACCACTTTCACTGGAGAGGTTGACTCTTTCCTAAGAACGTTGACTCCGTACGGATATTGTTTACTCTTCATCTGTTTTTGTTTACTTTGTACTGAAAAGGTTGACTGCCCCGGGCGCAGCCTAACCTAGAAGATCACTGGGGTCGGTTCTATTGATCATTTATTGTAATTAATTTGGCTGTATCAGAATATGTTTGTATTTTTGCCATCGTCAAGCAATATTCATGGAAAATATATGACCAGACAGATACGCATAGAGCAGGGGACTCTAACGGAATGAAGTGTTAAGTTACGCTCTTTCCTTTGGGGCAGGGAAATGCAGATGTATAGGGCGTTTCACTACGGGAGAAGTTGCTCCAACTACTCCCGTAGTAGTCACGGGATCAAATCTTGAGATTCAGCCCCACAAACCATGTTCTGGGCAAAGCCGGACCATAGATATAGCTGGCATCACGGTCTTTTCCCTTATCAATATCCCGCTGGAACTGATTGAACATATTCTTCACACCGGCATTCAGCTCCAGGGTATAGTGCTTATAGAGATGGAACTCGTAAGCCGCTTTGAGACCCATCTCAAAGAAACTCTTGGTTGTCACCTCCTCATCCTCTGGGATATAGCCGGCATAATGCTGAACCAGCATACTGCCTGTCACCTTTCCATCAAGGGAGAAAGACAGATGATGGGTTGGGTTATATGTCATGAGGAAATACCCATACTGGTCGGGAGTACGGAACATACGACGCTGTGGTTTGATGTTCTCATTCTCGCTCCAGGCAAAATCCTCAGTATAGCGGCTGCGCTGCCATGTAAAACCACCCTGCAGCATCAAGAGGCGACGGTAGCCAATCTTTCCCTCCAGGTTGACACCGCCCACATAAGCCCCATTAGAGTTGACACGTGTCAACAGAAGGTTGCCCTGTTCGTCATGCCCGTTCTCTGTAAGAGCGAACACATCATTCAACCGCGTATAGAAACCCTCGACGGTCAGATTCGTCTCCCAGTCACCGAAACGCTTGTAGAGATCAACACTACCACTGATACTATGAGAGTATTCCGGTTTCAAGTCAGGAGCCAGTGTTATCAACGACACCTCACCACCTACGGCACCTACGTGCAGATCCTCGTCGTAAGCTTGTGGCGCACGATAGCCGCTGGCATAAGAGAGACGGCATATCACGTTCTCCACAGGCGTATACCTCAGACTTGCCCTTGGTGAGAACACGACATTTTTCAAGAGGTTATGCTTCTCCAGCCGGGCACCCAACAAGATACTCCACTGGTCGTTTTTCCACTCGTTCTGTATATAGCCGCCTCCAATATTCACCTGCTGGGTCATATCACGTCCATAGCCCAGCATCTTGTCATGCAGCCGGTTGTAGGTATACTCTGCACCCACACTGATATCCCCCTTCAGTCCCCATGTGAAAGGATAGGAGTACCGGTACTGTGCACCACTGACCACCGTGATGTCGTTAGTCTGTCCATAGGCATTTGGATTCTTATTGGTACCGAAATAACTTTCACGTGCCGTATTCTGTATACTGCTGTAGAGTGACACAAAATGCTTCTGGTTATTGCTATACCAGTCCCAGCGCAAGGAACCGGCATCAATGCTATGACGCAGTTGCTCCGTAAGATCAGTCTCATGGGGAGGCAGTTCAAGGTCACACCCACCACGCCGGAACTCTGCCACATGATGATATTCTGCTGTCAACCGCCCATAGTCAGATGTCTTGAAGAAACTGCGGAAACCAGCCGTCGTACTGTTGAGCTTGGGAATCTCCGAGAAGCCGTCATCATCACGGTCATACTGTTTACGGTTTCGTTGTACGGCAAAGACAAAAAGTCCCATTTTACGGCTGTCTGTCACAATAGAGGCATTGAAGGCTGTATTGATATCATAGGCACCTTTCTCCAGGAAAGATGTCGTATGGGCGACATTCACGAAATTACGGGTCGGTTCCTTGGTGATGATATTCACCACACCAGCTATCGCATTGGCGCCGTAGAGTGCAGAACCGCCTCCGCGGATAATCTCCACACGGTCTACCATACCGGCAGGAACCTGTTCCAGTCCATAGACAGAAGCCAGTGAGGAGAAGATAGGACGTGAGTCCATCAGGATCTGCGAATACTGCCCTTCCAGACCATTGATGCGTAACGAGGGCACTCCACAGTTCGAACAGGTCTGCTCCACACGCAGTCCTGTCTGATAGTTCAACACATCAGCCATACAATGTGCCGTTGTCATCTCAAACAAGACAGGAGAGATGACATTGACGATATTCGCAGTCTCCTTACGCTTCGTCTTATATTTATTGGCAGTCACCACGACATTATCGACGAGGAACGACTCCTCCTGCAAAACTACATTCAACTCCAGCATCTGGTCATGTTTCAGGTTGACCTTCCGTTCCTCTGTGATATAACCCACACTGGAGAACACCAACGTCTGTTCTCCAACAGGAATGTCTTTCAGGAAGTAATGTCCCGTCTCATCAGACATCGTACCGATTGTTGTTCCTTTCAGTACGATGGACACATAATGCATATGATCTCCTTTCTCATCAGCCACATGTCCCATCACATGGGCATCCTGACCGTAGCTTGCTATCGACAGCAGAGCGGTCATCATCATCATTAAAAATCTCATAAATATTTCTATTCCTTTACCATTATTCTTTCTTACGGGGCGCAAAGTTAATCATATTATTTCTAAATAACGAATAAAACGGTGGAAATATTTAGAAAATGTATAAATAACGAAGTAACGGAAGTTGAGTAATGCAACACAAAAAAAATGCCGCTACTCACCTCGAGCAGCGACATCCAAAGCCTATGTTTAACTAAAAATCCTTTTTAAAGTAATTCCAGCCTTTAGAGGGCTGGAGGTCTTGCCTTTCGGCAAGTTATCTAAACTAATACTAACCTTTCGTTTAAAAAAGAAAGTTATGAGCGCCTCACGGCGACCACTGTTATCCTAACACATTTAAAACTTTCTTATTACCAATAACTAAAAACCTAAAACTATAAATATTACTACTAACCTAAAACAATCTATTAACCGAATGTCTTATCGGAACCGCTTGTTCCTTTTGACGATGCAAAGGTACGACGATTTCCGAAACCTGCAATGACTTTTTTGCTTTTAATCGCGAAAAATGGTATCTTCTTGACCTAAATCAACGAATTGTGTGCGCAAACAATGAAAAAACAGGGTAAAATGTCTCGTATTATGGTATTTATTTGTACCTTTGCGTTATGCGTATACTGATAGTCAACACGAGTGAGCGGACGGGAGGAGCTGCCGTGGCTGCCAACCGCTTGATGGAAGCCCTTAACAAACATGGTGCAAAGGCGAAGATGGTGGTGCGCGACAAGCAGAGTGGTGCACTGACGGTCGTTTCCTTACCCCCGTCATGGAAGCAGCATTGGAATTTCCTATGGGAGCGATGCTGTGTATGGCTTCATCTGCGATTTCGTCGTCAGCACCTTTTTGACATCGATATCGCCAATGCCGGGACAGACATCACAAGTCTGCGGGAGTTCCAGGAGGCAGACATCATCCACCTGCACTGGGTCAACCAAGGGATGCTCTCCCTGAAGGATATCCGTAAGATACTGCAGAGTGGCAAGAAGGTAGTATGGACGATGCATGACATCTGGCCAGCCACGTCCATCTGTCACCTGACCCTCGACTGCAGGAATTTCGAGACCCATTGCCAACAATGCCGTCTGCTGCCGGGAGGTGGTTCCACCAACGACCTTGCCGCCAAGGTATGGAGACAGAAGCAGCGGATGCTGGAGGGACAGCACCTCACCTTTGTCGCCTGCAGCCAATGGCTTGCCGGTGAGGCACGGAAGAGTGCCCTGCTGCAAGGACAAGCCATTACCAGTATTCCGAATCCTATCGATACCCACCTATACCGTCCTCTTGACCAACAGAAGGCACGACAGGCACTGGGACTGCCACATGACCAGCGGCTCATCCTGTTCGTCTCCCAACGAGCCACCAACCCCTATAAAGGAATGCAATACCTGACAGAGGCATGTGAACGGCTCGTCAACCAATATCCTGAGATGAAAGAGAACACGGCGGTGGTGGTCTTAGGAGGACATGCCGAGGAGGTGACCGCTCCCCTGCCCTTCAAGAGCTATGCCCTGGGCTACGTCAATGACGAGCAGCGCATCGTGAAGGTCTATAACGCTGCTGACGTGTTCGTCCTCCCCTCCCTCTCCGAGAACCTTCCCAACACCATCATGGAGTCGATGGCATGCGGGGTACCCTGTGTGGGGTTCCGTATCGGGGGTATCCCTGAGGAGATTGACCATCAGGAGAATGGCTATGTGGCAGCCTACCGAGATGCCGCCGACCTTGCCAGAGGTATCCGGTGGGTATTGGACGAAGCACCGAGAGAGGAGGTGAGGAGTGCCTGTCTGAGGAAAGTAGCACATAACTACTCCCAGCAGCGTGTCGCACAACGTTATATAGAGATTTACGAGCAATGAGAATAACCATTATTACTGTTACTTACCAAGCGGCTGCCGTCCTGCAAAGGACGCTCGACAGTGTCAGCAGACAGACGTGCCAGGACATTGAGCACCTGATCATCGACGGTGCCTCAAAGGATGACACCGTCAAGATGGCAAAAGCATATCAGGAGAAGGTACCTTACCCCGTCATCATCCAGTCTGAACCTGACCGTGGACTCTATGACGCGATGAACAAGGGACTGCACAAGGCGACAGGTGACTATCTCGTCTTCCTTAATGCAGGTGATACCCTCCATGCGGACGACACCCTCTCAACTCTCAACTCTCACCTCTTACCTCTCACCTCTCACCTCTCACCCGCTGTCATCTATGGAGATACCGCCATCGTAGACAGTGAGGGAAAGTTCCTGCACCTCCGCCGTCTCCGTCCTCCCAAACAACTCACATGGAGATCATTCAAACAGGGCATGCTCGTCTGCCATCAGGCTTTCTACGTACGTACCGACATCGCGCAACAGGAGGACTACGACCTGCGGTATCGCCATTCCGCAGATGTCGACTGGTGCATACGGGTGATGAAACGAGCCGAAGAGATGCGGCTGCCCTTGGTAAACGCCAACACCATCCTCGCTGACTTCATGGAGGGCGGCAATACCACTCAGAACCATCGAGCCTCCTTGAAAGAGCGTTATCAGGTGATGTGCCACCACTACGGAAAGGCTTCCACCATTGTCATGCATGCGTGGTTCGTATTACGCCAGCTATTCCGCTGAATGTCATCCTTATAGCTTTATATTGTAAATTAAAAAAAGGAGTCCAGATCTTCACAGACCCAGACTCCACACAATGTAAAGTTCTAAAAATTACCCATTGGGTAATGCCTTATTTACCAGCAAGACCATCTGCAAAGCCTGCATAGGCATGTGTGCGGTTGAAGTTCTTATCCCAAAGACCATACAACTGCTGGTGTGTCCAACTGGTAGAAGGATCTGCATCGACTGCTGTCCAGATGCAGAAACCATATTGCTGCGCAGCAGGAATTATGTTGATATACTGCTGAATAAGCCACTTATAGAAAGCAGAAACCTTACGCAACTGTTCGTCACTCATCTGTTCTGCCGTCAGATTATTACCTTCCGCATCCTTGAAAGCGATATCCAACTCACTGACGCGTACCAGTTTACCAGAAGCAGCCATCAACTCAAACATCTTAGTGATGTGCTTTTCCTTGCTTGCCTGAATATCCTCATTGCTGTAATACGTTAAGTGCATCTGAGTACCAATACCATCAATCTTCGTCACGCCATCAGCCTCCCAACGCTTGATCCAAGCAATGAGACTCTTCAACTTAGCATTGTCGTCCCAGTCACTCTCAAGGTTGTAGTCGTTAATGAAGAGTTTGATATCCTCAGGTCCATACTCACGAGCCTTAGCGACAGCAGTACGGACATAATCAAGATCGCCCAGGTAATCCTGCCAGAAGAAGTTATTGGCATCGCCATTATCATGCTGCAGGGCGTAAACACCCTCAGAATCAGGATCACCACCCGAGATAGCCTCATTGACAACATCCCAAGCCTTCACCTTTCCGTCGCAGGCTTCCATCATGCCACTAATCCACTTATCCATAGCCCAGATCAGTGTATCCTTCTTCTCCTGATCGGTCAATGGAATAGAATTAGCAGAAACCAACTTCTCCATAACGATGTCATCGAAATAATACTTGTTGGCACCCCTTGAGGCAGCAAGGTTCCATGCAAATGTCTGCATTTGTCCACCAGAACCTACCATGTCTGCATTGACAACAATCGTCTTGTCGAAAGTCTGCCAATCATTAGTGAAGTTAACAGCAAGACCAGAACCTGCATTCCAATGGATATAAGCACCAGGAGTATTATGAGTCTGGCATTCTGAATTGGCAGCAACATCAGCGCGATATCTGAAAGAGAAATGAATCTTATCGCCTTCCTTGAGAGGCTCGTTAGCATATACGAAGAACTGCGTATCCCAGTTTTGGGAAGCACTTGGGTTGTTAGAACCATCAATCACAAATCCACGGCTACCTTTATAGCCAGCACCTGTAGCAATGGTACAACCACCTTGAGACTTACCTTGGCACTCTACTGAAACGAAGTTAGTAACATCATCACCCTCAGCGTCACCATTAGAGACAATTGGTTTAGCAATCTCCATAACTGGTGTCTCTAAGGATATCAACTGAACCTTACCAATTGTATAACTACCAGCATAGTCACCAGACTGGAAAAGAACATGCACACCACCAACGGCATCACCAACAGTAAAAGGAATCTCCTTTGTCTCCCAACTACCGCTGAAACTTAAGGAACCTGTTTTAACATCAGTTCCCCATGCTCCAATAACATAATGGAGACTTCCCTCAGGACTACCTTTCAAGTCTACACGTAAGATGTAATTCTTTCCACCAACTAAAGATATGCCATCTGCTATCATATACTGTAATTCCCAGAAATTGGCAATGGTACCTGTAGTTGTCATATTAAGTCCTCCGTCAATCTTTGGACCTGTTGTAATCGCCTCAGAGAACTGTCCCCACATAGAATAAGAACTTGCGGTTGTCCAATCCTGAACATACTGCTCCTCCTCTATTTTCTGATTTGGATCAATATCCAATTCCTTATCCGCAAGCAGGCTAGTCAACCATTTTACTGGCTGCTGTGAGTGCCATGCGAGCGTATGACCATAGACATTCATACCATAGTTCTCCGCATTGGTTACGAAAGCACTTACAGTACCAAAGTCCATCGCACCCTTCTCGTTGACGATAGAAGCCATCTTCATCTCGTTGCCAGCCACAATCTCGTCGAAGTTGGCATTGGCAAGACGGGTCCACATGCCATTGTTATTATATTCTGTCGCAGCCAGTGCAATGCCCAACTTAAAGTCGGGCGAGACACTGCTGTTTTCACTCTTATAATCTTTCAATGCTTCATAGTCTGCGAGATACTCCATACCTTCCATGTTGGCAGGTTTCTCAAAGGCATACTCCAGCGGATCCATGTCTGCACAGGAGGTAAAAACCGCCACTGAGAGAAGCATTGTTCCTAATATCTTATTTGTATGTTTCATTTTTTAATCCGTTTAAATCTGAAACTTGAATTACTTTTGCTCATACTTGAACCAGTCTGCTTTCACACCACGATCACGAACGACCAAAGTGTCTTTAGTAGCACAAGTGATTCCATCATACTGTAGCGTATAGTCCAGATAAAGGACATCACGGTCTTTGTTGCCCCAACTGTTTTTATCGCCCTTGGAAACAAACAGACCATTACCAGTCGCTGTCACGCCAGTGGAGTTGGAAGTGATAGAGCACTTACCTTCTGCATCGAAGTTAAGTTGCAGTTTGCACTCGATGAGATCGCCATCCAGGTCTTTGGTAGGACGAGCCCACTCGACGACATTGATGCCTTTTGTTGTGAACTGGTTCTGCAACACCTCATCCTTCTCTACGAACTCTGCATGACGATTCTCTGTACCTGTCTTGGCACCGCTATAGGTATCAACACCACGACGCAGATAGTTAGACTGGTACTTGCTGATGTACTTCACAGCATAGAGTGTGAAGTCCTTAGGCTGAACAGACCAGTTAGAGGCAAACTGACGAACTGGGTTGTCAATACCATCCTGAGCCTGTCCACAAAGGATACTGTCAGCATTTTCCACATGCGTCATCTTCACAGGAATCACGTAGTTAAGTTCTGTAGCCAATGGATCATTGAAGAAAGCATCTTCCAAATGGATCGTCACACCACCAAGCACCTTACCGTTCTTGATGACAATCTGGTTACCACTGATAGTATAATAGTTACCTGGCATAGGAACCACATCACCTCCACCAACATACTGGATACCGTTACAAAGGGAGTTATCAACAGAGATATCAATAACTACATCCTTCGTATTCTCATAGACACCGCCAATTGTTGCCATTATCTGGAAATTATGCTCGTTGTCCATCGAATTATCAGTAGTCAAATCCTCACCCAAAGTGATGGTACGAATAGGGTTCTGATAAGCAAAATACACTGCTGTATTTTTGTTATCTGGGAAGCTCCAGTCTCCATTCTCGCAAGCAGTAAGAAAGAGTACTGCCAGTACCATATTGGTTATATACAATATTTTCTTGTTCATAGTTTTTAGAATTTTACAATGTTTAATTACCATCCCGCATTCTGAGTCAAAGCGCTAAAGTTTCGAACTTCAGTATAGGGAATAGGACCATAATACATATAGTCTTGATACTTACGCTCCTCGACATTGATAACCTCATAGTGGTTATTGGAGATGCGCATACCTTTAACCGGCTCATTAAGTTTGGTCAAGTCAACCTTCCAACGGCGAAGATCCCAGAAGCGGAAGCCCTCGAAACAGAGTTCAATACGACGCTCATTACGAATCAACTCACGCATCTTATCCTTGTCGTTCTTAATTGACTCCAGATAAGGATCTGCTGCATCAATACCAGCACGCTGACGGATTGCCTTAATCACGTCGTATGCTGAGAAACCGTTAGAGCCTGTTCCTGTAGGACCCCATGCCTCATTTGCAGCCTCTGCATAGCCAAGGAAGAACTCCGTATAACGCATCCAAGGCTTGATATGGGGCTGACCTGTAGAATTGCTAGGATTACAGTTAACATCCTCCACTAACAACTTTCTCAGATAGTAGCCCGTTCTGGTAGAACGACCATCAAAACGGTTGATAGCATCATCGTTCGAACCCTCTACCGAAGTGTCAATCGTTTGTCCGCTCATTTTTGAACCATTATAAACGATATAAAGGGCAAGACGAGGATCACGATTCTCATAAGGATTCTGAGGATCATAGTCTGCAGACTCACTGATTGGTGTTCCGTCAGCCATGGGGAAAGCATCCACCAAGTTCTGAGAGGGGTTCACACGACCGTTTCCATACAATGACGGTGGGAAGTTCTGCTTCTCAACGCAACCTCCTTCTGAAGTTGCATCATCACCTCCCTTATTAGAACGCCACAGTATCTCCAATGGATTAGTTCCAGCCTCCAGTGTCTTAATCGCATTATAGTCTATATACCACTTGTTGCCATTAGGATCCAACTGAGAAAGAGGATTGCTTCCAAGACCTTTCAGCACCTCTGCCATCCGGTTGGCAGCCTCTTCCCATGTCACACCAGAGCCTTGGTTATACGCAGGACTGGCAGCCAGCAAAGCAGCCTGAGCACGGACAGCCTTGGCAATACGGGCACTCATACGGTTCTTGGCATGGTCACCAAATACACGAGTATAGGAAGTGGCGTTGGCACCTACCTCACGATACTTCGCAGGAACGGCATTGTTGTCCTCTGTATTGCCATAATCTTCTGGCAGATACTTGATAGCAAGTTCCACATCAGCATTCAACTGATCAATACACTCCTTAAAAGTATTACGAGACTTATTGAAGTCAGAATTGACAGTCTCTGACTCTGTCAGGATGGGAATACCCAACAATTGACCATCAGAGGTCCATCCTGCATGAGCCTGTAACAGATGATACATATAAAGGGCACGCATACCATAGGCTTCACCTAAGAAACGCTCCTTGTAAAGCTCTGCGGCAACGGGGTCATTTGCCCATTCTACAGTGGGAGCCAGTTCGATGAACTGGTTGATGTACTGCCAAGAAGCACGCAAGTAGCGCCAAGTGTCCATAGGGTTGTTATCAGAACGCCAACTACCGGCAGCCATACGGAGATAAGTGTTATTCACATCATTAGAGACAGCATCGTCTGTTGCCACCTCAGTCCATTTCCACCATTGATCAGCATTCTGTCCTAAAGGATTACTGATATAGGCATGTCCGAGCAAGCCAACAGCCCACTGAGGCATATCCTCCAACTGGCTCATATCCTTGTGGTTCTCTACTGCAGGGTTGAAAGCATCGTCACAACTGACCAGAGAAGCCATCAATGGGGCTATGATTGTAAGTATTGCTACTTTTCTTATATTTTTCATATCTTTATTCTATTTAGAATTACATTGTTTAGAACGAAGCCTTGAAGCCAATGCTATAGTAGCGAGTTTGAGGTGCACTACCAACATTCATCTCCAGAAGTTTACGCTCCTTGGCGATAGTCAGCAGGTCATTGGCGGAGAAATAAACATCAAGACCCTTTACAAACTTTGCGAATGTGTTCTCAAACACTGTTGCAGGGAAACTATAAGTCAACTGTACCTTGCGAAGTTGGAAACGGTCATTCTTATACATCCAGAAGTCTGTATAACGATAGTTGTTTTCGCCATTCGTTGTTGTCAGACGAGGATAGATGGCTGTCTCGGCCGTCTCTGGTGTCCAGCACTGACGGGCTATCTCTGAATACTTGGCATTTCCTGGCATCCGGAAATAAGATCCTTCCTTCATACCATGTCCACCAAGATAGAGGTTACCCATTGTAAAGAACGTAAAGTTCTTCCATTTAAGAGTCAGGTTAATACCACTCATGAAAGGAGAATCCCAGCGACCCAGGAATACCTCATCATTAGCATCAATCTTACCGTCATTGTTTTGGTCTACGTAACGGATATCGCCAGGCTTCACGTCACCAAAGGTCTGTGTAGGTGCCCCGTCAATCTCTGCTTGAGACTGGAAGAGTCCCATGCTTTGCAATCCCCAGTAACCATTCAGCGGCTGACCAATACGAGAACGATAAGCAAACTCGTAGTTCTCATCACGCTTGTCGGCTGTGCTCTTATACCACATACCGCTGACACCTAACTTCATGTCTACTTGACCGATCTTCTTCTTGAAATAAACACTGAAGTCAATACCCGTACGTTTGTCAATGTTATAATTGACATATGGGATAATCGAAGAAGAAGGATATCCTGTCTGTGTGAAATAGTTAGGATAGAGTGTTTCTACGCGTGCCAGACCACCGTCCATCTTATTAGTAAAGAAGTTGAAATCAAAGGTGATCATCTTGTTCCACAAAGAACCACGAAGACCAATGGTGAACTCCTTGCGTTTGACGAAGGTCATTTCCGGATTATCACCACGCTGGAACTCTGTGGCTGCCATACCTCCGTTATCAGCCCATTGATACCAGCCTCCAGACTGCATCACTGACTTATAGAGATAATAGCCTCCATAGTAGGCATCATCACCGTCACCTGTAGTAATATCAAGATCTTGGTTAATGACGCTATAAGAGGTTGTCAGCATCAAGTCGTCAACAAACGTATCCTTCAGGACATCCTTAACAGGACGCCATCCTAATGTGAATGAAGGTGAGAACGCAGTGCGGTTACCTTCCGGCATCTTGGTAGAATAAGGAATAGCAGCACTGAAGTCAAAGTAATATGTATGATCGTAGTTGTAAGACAACTGCAGACCAAGATTCACATTGGTTGCACGATGGTATTGACCATTACGCTGGGTCTGCCAAATGTTACCCAAGAACATACCAAACACATTGTGTTTCTCTGCGAAAGTACGGGTATAATCGAACTGACCAGACACATTATAAGTATATCGATAAGCAGAATTAGAGATATTCTCATTACCTGTCTTATGATCTTTGTTATATTGGGTAAGACCACTCAAAAGGTCATAACCAGAGGCATTGTTCCACTTATTCTCGTCAACAGAGAATGTTGCGTATTCATTAGAATAACCCTGATTATAAGTAGAAGCATAGTCAATACCATACTTAGCACGGAACATCAGACCTTTTACCAAGGAGTTCAAGTTCACGTCAAATTCTGTATTGAACTGGAACTGACGGCTCACATACTTGTTGTCACCAGCAGCAAAGGCGTCAGCATAGGGGTTGGTCATATTCGCCTGAGTACCTCCGAAGAAATAGTCACCCTGCAGATAGCCACTGTTACGAACCATATCCAAAGAAGCCTCATCCGTACCATCAATATAACTGATAGGTACCAACGGAGCTACCATATTAGGACGAAGTGTCGCTGACTGAGCCCACCAATCGGTTCTTGCCGTAAAAGCATCGTAGAACGTCACATTGGCATCTGCCTTGAACGACAGCACTTTGTTAAGTTCTACATCAATGTTACCACGTACGAAGAAACGACTGGTATAGTTGTCCTTTGTGTTACCCACTTTAAGGGCTGAAGACTCACGATAGTAACCTGTTGTCGTATAATACTTCATACGGTTACTACCACCAGTCACCTCCAAGATACCCTCGTAACGAGTGTATGACTTCTTGATGTAGTCTTCAGAGAGCATATTGAAGTTTGGATAACGATAAGGATTCTCACCCGATGCGAAATGATAGATTTGCTCATCCGAATAAGCAGGACTTAAACCATCGTTAGCACGAGCCTGGTTATAATAACTCATATATTCTGCAGAACCCAAGTACTTGGGATACACTTTGGGAACATACAGACCACCATTAGCATGGACATTGATACGCAAGTTGCCTTCCTTACCACGCTTGGTAGTAATCAGGATAACACCTTTTGCTGCACGGGGACCATAAAGAACTACAGCCTGAGCACCTTTAAGAAGGGTAATCTGATCTATCTCTGTAGGAAGCACGTTGTTAGCATCACGCACCATTCCATCAACAACAGTCAGGTATGCATCGTTTCCCCAGATATTGCCATTAAAGCCGCCGACAACATTGTCAACAAATCTCAGACTATAGTTGTCATAAGCCTTCTCTGACAGTTCCTTCATGTCAATGACCGATACGCCACCCAACAAATCTTGCTGGTCTACTGCACGGAATGCCACATTGACGAGTGCAGAGTCTGTCCCTGTCTCTGTCTGGGCAGCAGCAGGCGTGACTGTCGACAAAGCCATGAGCGCTGACATATATAATATCTTATGTTTCATAATCATTTAATTTACTTTTTTACCTTTTTACTTTTTTACTATTAAAAGGTTACCAACCTGGATTCTGCTTGAATGCGGAATTAATCATCACATCCTCATTCTTGAAGGGGAGCCAGTAATGTTTAGCATTAAGTTTGCGCTCGATAATCACTTCCTCTCTGAAGTTCTTTACTTCATTCTCCTTCGGATCAACAGTGATGTCAAGTCCAGGATGCAGGGCATCTGTCGCTGGATCGATATTGGCACCAGGAACGCGATCGAACTTCACTCTGGTCTTGATGTTATAAGGATAAACTGTCAACAGTTTCCAACGGCGGAGGTCGTTAAAACGATGTGCCTCAAAAGAAAGTTCCACGGCACGCTCACGACGAATCTCATCCATAAACTTATTCGCATCACCAGTATAGCGGGCATCAACGTCAGCAACACCGGCACGCTCACGAATTCTATTCACAGCATCCTCGGCTGTCAAAGAACAAGTTGAAGACTTACCTTTAGCACCACCATAGCCCATGTCCGCTGCTTCAGCATACATCAGATAAACATCTGCGAGACGCAACCATGAGAGATGGATATGGAATGCATTAGACCATCCACTATGACCATTATCTATCAAGTTACAATCATCAGAGATAAACTTGTACTCGAAATAACCTGTACGACTTCTGTGAAGGTCTTGAATACCATTACCGCCCTCATACAGATTCGCATACTGGAATGGCTTCTGTGATTCTTCAGTAGCATCTCCACTATACAACTTCTGTCCATCAAATCTGAAATTGTAGTAGAAGCGTGGGTCACGACCTTTCCAAGGATGGGTTTTATCAAAACCAGAACCGTCAGCATCCAAAGGCAAACCGTTCTCCATTCCGAAATAGTCCACATAGTTGGCTGCAGGACAGAGCACGATACCATCACCATTGGCAATCTCCTTAATCTGATAGACGTTAGCCTGACGCCAGTAAGAGTCAGCGCCAAAACAGGTACTACGCATAATAGCCTCTGTACCACCAGGCATCAACCAGTTCTGCTTCTGAGTCCAGAACAGGGTATGATATTCCTCGAAAGGTACCAGAGCATATTGACACTGACCTTTCTCCACCATATCCAATACCTGACCAAAAGCATCTGCGGCGCGCTTACAATAGGTTGCGTCATACTTGTATGTATCACCTGTAGCATCTATGCCATTCACCATCAGCGGACTACCGGCATAAAGCAGTGCCTTACCCATGTATGACAGAGCCCATATCTTGTTAGGACGCAACTCGTTGTTACCCTTACCCATTTGCTGACCTGTACGGGTATTATCCCAATTGACAGGCAACAATTTCGCAGCCTCCTCAAAGTCTGCAGCCATCTTCTCTGCACACTCCTGGAATGTCTCACGAGGCAGGTCAAACTGTGCACCCGGCTCCAAAGGCTCTGTGATATAAGGCAGACCGCCCCAATAAGTACATAACTCGAAATAGAACCATGCACGGAAGAATAGCATCTGACCCTTCAAGAGGTCACGCTGTTCCTGTGTCGCATCTGTCAGCAAACCGTCTTCCAAAGCCTTCAAGCCAATGTTTGCCTGGCGAATGGCATACCAGCCACCTCCCCAGAGAGACTTGTCAAAACGTGCACCTGCACTTCCTGGAATCTGGTCTACTGCCCATGGGCGATCCAGATAGCAAGATGAATTATTGATATAGCCTCTGTAGTTTCCGTTATCCACCATAGCGATGAACACACTGTTTGCCCAGCTACTATCAAAAGTATGGACTTCGTCCTCACCCCAGTTAAAGCAACTGGTCCAGTGGCTCTTAGCCACATCGGGGATGACATTGTACATGACCTCCACGAATCCCTGGAAATTGTTGAAATTCTTAAACGCATCCTCTTTCTGAAGTACAGACTCAGCGTCTTTTTCCAGATAGTCGGTACAAGAGGTCATGCTGAATGTACCGGCAAGCAATGCGCAAAGCATATATATCAAAGACTTTTTCATTTTAATAACGTTAAAGTGTAACTTTGAGACCAAAATTGAAACGACGTGAAGTAGGATATGCACTCCATCCACCCGTATTCGACTCACGGTCGTCTGGCATGTCTGTCCACAGAGCAAGGTTGTTACCATTCACGAATAACTTCAAACTTTGCAAACCAACTGCCTTCAACCATTTCTCCTTAGAGAAAGTATAGGAAATCTCCGCATACTTCAAACGAAGATAAGAACCATCGAATATGAAACGAGTACCATTCGTATAATTACTTGCCTTCACATTCGAACTCCAGCGAGGCAAAGGAAGACCTTCCTGGTTTTCGGGTGTCCAATAACCACCTTCGTGATAACCAGAGGTACGGGCATCTGCCAGACTCTGTAGATTCACATAACGGGAAACGTTGTTCGTTCCATAGAACTGAACGAAAGCACTCCATCCCTTCCAGTCTACACCTATTTGGAAATTCACTGTGTTCTGAGGAACATCAGAGAATCCATAAGGGATGTTATCATTCTGGGTAATCACACCATCTGCATCATAGTCGAGGATAACGTAGTTACCAGGCAGGCGGTTTTCGTCGTATGCATCATGGGCAGTACTTCCATACAACTCATCCCAGTTGTTATAATGACCATGATCCAGATAAGTATAGGTCTGATTGATTGCCTTACCTGCCTGCTTCTGATACTCAGGTGTCAACTGTGGATCATCTTTCTCCTCAATTTTACTTTTTGCATGGGTAAAGGCAACATTACCCCAGAGGCGCAGGTTCTTATTCAACTGTTTGTTGAAACGAATATCCAACTCATAACCAGAACTCTTTACCTTACCGAGGTTAGCCGTAGGAGCATTTCCACCATAATAAGAAGGAACAGCACGTTCATCACCTGCAATCAGAATATCGGAACGTTTCTCATGGAAGTAATCAAATGAACCAGTAATCAAACCACCGAGGAAACCAAAGTCGACAGCGAGGTCAAGTTTCTTGGCTTTCTCCCAGTGCAGGTCAGGATTACCTTCTTGAGACATCTGCCACCAAATATATGAACTCTTGGGGAAGTCTGGACTACCTGTTGATGAAATACCCGGGCGGAAACTTCCATCGTTTGTCCAAGTGTCACGGAACAACCAGCGTTTTCCATCTCGAACATGGTCATCACCAATCTCACCATAAGAAGCACGGAGTTTCAACATATCAACAATATGCTTCTCACGTAAAACTTTCATGAAGGGTTCCTCGCTAACCATCCATCCGATAGCACCAGAGTTAAAGAAGGCGAAGCGGTTGTCCTTAGAGAAAATCTCTGATCCGTTATAGGCACCGTTATACTCAACAAAATACCTGTTCAGGTAGTTGTAAGTGGCACGGAATACCCAGTTCTCACGAAGGTGAGGAGATTCAGAACCTGTAGAATAGCGTTCACGGCTGAAGTTTGCCATAGCTCCTACGGTATGGTCACCAAAGGTACGGTTATAGTTCAACTGGGCTGAGTAGTTCAAACGACGATAAGTCATCCAATCATTAACAGAACCAGCACCTTGTGACCAAGCCACATTATTCTTATAATCGAACTTATAGTTCGTCTCAGGCTGTGTATCTGACACACCAATACCTGTATCAGGATCAATCCAATAATGAGCATCGGCTTCCCAGTCATTGGTATCGTCGACACCACGACCAGTCTCTTGGAAAGAGTTATCGAAAGCGAGTTTCAGTTGAGCGCTCAAACCCTTAGTGATAAAGCTCAAATCCTGTTCCAAGGTGAAGTCTGTGTTCAAACGGTCTACTGTGGTATAACCAATACCACCAGTACTCAGGTACTCCATCGAGTTCTGGGCAGCCTGAGTCGGGTTCGGATTATAGTAACCCCACATACCATTGTCATACTGAGGACGGAAAGCACCTGGAGCAATACCATAGAATGCTGACCATACAAGGTTCTCATACTGAGCCTGTGTAGCCTTACGTACAGCATGAGAACCTGAGAGGTTAACATGCAACTGGGTGGTCTTGGTCAAGTTGAAGTCCAAGTTACTACGTACATTAATACGGTCGTAAGAGAAGCCTGGTTCATAACCACGGGTATTAGGCACCTTCTTGTAAAGGTCACCCTCATGTGCATAATCCACATTAGCGAAATATTTCACGAATTTGGAACCACCCGATACATTGATATTAAAATTATAAGAGGTGGCTGCGCTCTTCAGCAACTCGTCAATCCAGTTCACATTGGGATAACGCGCCCACTCCTCACGGTTGGCAGGATTACGGTATTTGTTCATGATAGCCTGTGGGGTATATTTTTCCCACTGGCCAGGATCGTATGCCAATTCTTTCTCAATGGCTTTGTTACGAAGATCCAAAGCATCATAAGCATCCATGGCATCAGGAAGCTTTGAATAAGACTTCAGCGTCATGTTGGCATTGATGTTGATGGTTGCCTTACCCTCTTGACCACGCTTGGTGGTAATCAGGATCACACCATTAGCACCACGTACACCGAACACAGCTGTTGCCGAAGCATCCTTCAAGACAGAAACGTTGGCAACAGAGTTGATGTCCACACTTGACATCGGACGCTCAATACCATCCACCAATACGAGAGGCTCACCACCGTTCCAAGAGGTTGTACCACGAATGACAATCTTTGGATCCTCATCACCAGGCTGTCCAGTGGTACTCATAGTGACAACACCTGGCAGGTTACCAGCGAGAGCCTGTCCAAGACTCGTCACACCACCAGTACGTTCCAGCACTTTAGCATCGGTCTGCGTGATAGCACCCACAACAGATGCTTTCTTCTGCTGACCGAAACCTACTACTACGACCTCTTCGAGTTCGGTGTCGTCTTGAAGCGTAATCTTAAAGTTGCGCTCCTTGCCGACTCTCACTTCACGAGAAGTCATTCCCACATAAGAGACGACCAGTGTAGTCGACTCAGAAGGAACCTTCAACACGAAGTTACCATCGAAATCAGTCACTGTTCCAAGGGAAGTGTTTCCCTTCACGACAACCGAAGCACCAATCAGAGGCTCCGCATTGTTGTCAACGACTGTACCTTTAACGGTAATTCCTCCTCCACCTTGCGCTTGCAACTGGAGAGAGAATGCCAAAAGCATTAAAACCGCGGGGACAGCCCTTTTGATCAATTGTTTTAGATTTCTCATTGTTACTAAATTTGATTCATCGGTTTATATTTTGTTAGTGTTTAAAAGTGATTTTACCTTTACATTTAACATTGCGAGTGCAAATGTAAACACATTTTTAGATTTGCGATTTCTCGTTTGTAACACACTCTTTATTATTTGTAACACGCTTTAGAAAATCTTACATTTCCAGACTTTGTAACTTCCTTAATGATACATATACCATGGATTGGTGTTACAATTCTGGCACCTGAAAGGGTATAATATTCCCGACTTACCACTTCATCACTTGAAGCGACCTGGGAGACTCCTGTTGGGTTCACACCATCATTACTCAGGTAGATATCCTTGATATAGATGGATGTTCCACCATAAGTCCAGAAGCCTGCGATGTAGATATGGGAGGGATTGATGTCGTGGTCGAACTGTGTGCAGGGATCATCTTTATAGGCTTTCAGGTTATGCAGGTCCAGGACAATCTTTGTCTCACTGCCGAAACTGGTTCTGGACGGACACGACCAATAGTTGTTGGTATCAAAAAGTCGGAAGGACGCACCTGCGCTCTGGGGCTGGCTGAGCTCTACCACCAAATATTTGTAGGCAGAAAGGTCAACACCATTGGGATATTGCCATCCGCCAAAGCCATACTGACCCGTTACCAGTTTTCCCGTCGTCTCATCAAACGTTCCTTTTCCCCAGATGCTGGGGTTAAACCATTGATCGGTCAGTGAGAACAAGGGTTCTTCTTCACGCTTATACCCATAATCCGGTTGATTGATCATATCACTGTACTCTGGAGAAACATAATACTGATATCTGCGGAAACAGGGACGAGGACATGCCTCCGGATCTGTCAAGAAGGTGCTGCCATCAGCGGCGGAGTCCTTGTACTTGGCAAGTATCTCACCTCCCGTAAACAACAGCCAGCTGACATTGCAGGTCTCGTCAGCGATACGGATGAAGTTCGCGCCAAAGCCTTGACCACCAGCAGTTCCTGTATTGGAGAAGCCAAAAGAGCAACGGGTGTCAAAGACTTCATTTCCCTGACTATCTTTATGGGAAGGACTATACTTCTTGGGACCCCAGTCCATCTCCGTTACAACGACAGGAGCTATTTCCGCTACAGGACCAATCTGAGCCTCCCAGCCTCGTTTGAAATCTCTATAATTGACGACTACATCTTTGCCATCCGAAGTTCCGGCATTATACCATCCTGGATAGCAATGAACGGCAAAACCCACATTATCACCAGTGATACGGTACTTGGCAAACCCGGCATATTGAGACTGCCATCCCAATCCCGGTACCAATACGATATTGTTACAATGCTTTCTGACAGCATCAACGACAGCCTGGAAATACTCCGTCATTTCCTGGTCTCCCGCGCGCGAACCATTATTATAATAAATACCGACGGGTTCATTGGCAAGTTCAAAGATGACAGCACCGTTATTTTTCAGTTTAGGATGTTGAGCAACATAATCCCATACCTTTATCAAATACTGTTGGTAGGCATCTCCTATCGAGATTTTCTCCGGGCAGACACCTGGTGGGCGCATGACGACATACAGTCCTTTTGAGATAGCATACTCTGCCATCGGCACGAAGACCTCATCAAGATACTTCTTAAAACGGTCGAACTTAAAATACTGAATATCACTCTCTGGTACATAATAGACACCAGCAGGAACCTCGTTACTCCAATAAGGATCCATGTGCTGACGGACAAAGGTCATTTTCCATCCGGCATTCAAGATGCCATCGATAATCCCTTTGTTATAATCCAGACAGCCTTTCACATCGTAATTCGTCCACTTGGTACCCTGCTCATTGAACCAGGGACTGAACGTCTGGGCAAAGCCATGAAGGTTGACACGCTTCCCTTCTGCATTGACCAGGAACGGTCCTTCCACATGCAATGCGGAAAGTGACTGAGCTGACACGACTCCCCCACTTAGGAAAAGAAGAAGTCCTAACAGTTTTGTTTTTAGTTTCATGTTATTCATTATTATGTATAAGTGATTTTGAATTTACATCGTTTCTCAAAAAATGGGGAGGTGACTCACGTCAGCCCCCCACGACTAAAACCATAACTAGCATAACTACTAATCAAATATTTCAAATCTAACCTAAGCTGATTAAAATGCTTTTTCGTTTTCTTGGTGCAAAAGTATACCTTATTTATTAATATTGCAAATTCTACAGTTACACGAACCTTTTGATTTGTAACATGGTTTCTTTTTATGGGCGTTTTGTTACAAACGGCAAATAATATGTTACGTCTGATGTTGGACGGACTCATTTTTTTTGATACCTTTGCAACATAATTAAGAACCAACCAATCAACAAGTTATGAAAAAAATCATCCTAATGATCCTAACCTGTCTTGGCGTTACGGCAAACACTTTCGCACAAGACCCTAACTTTTACATCTTCCTCTGTTTTGGACAATCCAACATGGAGGGAGCCGCACGTATAGAACCGCAAGACCTGGAGGGTGTCAGCCCACGCTTTCTACTGATGCCTGCCGTTGACGACCCTCAACGCAACCGCAAGATGGGGGAATGGTGCCAGGCGCTTCCTCCTCTCTGTCGTCCTAACACAGGACTCACTCCTGTGGACTATTTCGGACGTACCTTGACAGAGAATCTTCCTGAGAACATCCGTGTCGGTGTGATTCATGTCGCCATCGGGGGCATCCGCATCGAAGGCTTCATGCCGGAAGGGATGGCAGAGTTCGTCAAGACGGCACCCGGCTGGATGACTGGTATGCTGCAAGCGTATGGTAACAACCCTTACGAGCGTTTGGTCACACTGGCAAAGAAAGCGCAGAAGGACGGTGTCATCAAAGGTGTCCTCATGCATCAGGGAGAGTCCAACACGGGTGATCCCGAATGGGCAAACAAAGTACAGAATGTCTACGACCACCTGTTAGGTGACCTCCAACTCAAACCGGAGGAAGTGCCCTTATTAGCGGGTGAGGTGGTACAGGCAAATGGCGAAGGACAATGCATCGCCATGAACAAGCAAATCAACGAGTTACCCAAGACCCTCCATACTGCTCAGGTGGTTTCTTCCACTGGCTGCTCCAACGGTCCCGACAAACTCCATTTCGACGCTGCTGGTTATCGTGAGCTGGGTCGCCGTTATGGTGAGAAGATGCTGGAACTGATGGGCTACCATGTGCGCTCTCCCTTTACGGTACCTGATGATGCTGTCACGGCAGAGACAACGGTGCCAGGTAACGAGTTCCCCAAAGTCGACAAAGAGCGCCGTGCTTATTTCCGTGTGAATGCGCCGACAGCCAATAGTGTCATCGTGGATATCTGTGGCAAGAAATATGATATGCGTCGTGACGAGAAGGGTATCTGGTGTGCCGTCACCGACCCGCTGGTGGTAGGTTTCCACTATTACTTTATCAATATCGGTGGAGTGAATGTCATCGACCCTGCCACCGAGACGTTCTTCGGTTGCAACCGGGAGGCAGGTGCCATTGAGATTCCCGAGGGTCCTGAGGGTGATTACTACCGTCCACAGCAAGGGATTGACCACGGACAGGTACGCTCCATCTACTATTATGCCAATGCCACACAGGAATGGCGTCATGCCATGGTTTACACCCCTGCGGAGTACGAGAAGGGGAAGAAGCGTTATCCTGTACTCTACCTGCAGCACGGTATGGGCGAGGATGAGACAGGATGGAGCAAACAGGGACATATGCAGCATATCATGGACAACCTGATAGCCAGCAAGGAAGTGGTACCGATGATTGTCGTCATGGAGAGTGGCGACGTGAAGGCCCCTTTCCGGGGTGGCGACAACCGTCAGGGATTCAGCGAATACGGTGCCTCGTTCTACAAAGTGATGATACAAGACTTAATACCAACCATAGACTCGAAGTTCCGTACCCTGACAGACCGTGACCATCGTGCGATGGCGGGTCTGTCGTGGGGAGGACACCAGACCTTCGACCTTGTCCTGAACAACATGGATAAGTTCGCATGGATGGGTGCCTTCAGCGGTGCCATCTTCGGACTGGACGTGAAGACGGCATACAATGGGGTGTTTACCAGACCTGACGAGTTCAACAAAAGGATTCATTACCTGTATCTCAGCTGCGGCAGTGAGGAGAACTTCGGCACGGAAGCTTTGGTCAAGAGTTTGCGTGACAATGGTATCAAGACCGACTTCTACGTCTCTCCTGGTACGCATCATGAATGGCTGACATGGCGACGCTGCTTCCGCCAGTTTATCCCACACCTTTTTAAATAATGTGTATGAGAAGATTCCTATTTTCAGCCTCTCTGTTGAGTGTCTTGACGGCATCAGCACAGAACCCGATCATCAGAGACCAGTTTGCCGCTGACCCTACCGCACGTGTCTTTAATAATAAGGTATATGTCTATCCCTCTCATGACATTCCTGCTCCTGAGGGACAGCGACAGGACTGGTTCTGCATGGCAGACTATCACGTCTTCTCTTCTGAGAACCTGACGGAATGGACGGACCATGGCATGATTCTCTCGCAGGAACAGGTCCCATGGGGAAAAGCAGATGCTTATTCCATGTGGGCTCCTGACTGTGTCTATAAGAACGGGAAATACTATTTCTATTTCCCCAACGCACCCAAAAACGGACGGGGCTTTGCCATCGGTGTGGCAACTTCCGACAAGCCTGAGGGACCTTTCACCTGTGAGCAGGAACCCATCAAAGGGGTAACGGGTATCGACCCCTGCGTCCTCATCGACGATGACGGGAAAGCCTATATCTACTGGAGTGGGATGGGTATCCGCGGAGCAAGGTTAAAAGAAAACATGCTGGAGCTGGACGGGGAGTTACAGGAGGTAAAGATACCACAACGGGACGGGATGCCTGCCATGCCCCCGATGAAAGTCGGTGGGCAGCTGATGGAGGGACTGCCCGAGGGTTTCAAGGAGGGACCTTTCGCCTTCAAGCGGGGTAATTGGTATTACCTGACTTTCCCATGGGTCCGTGGTGATAATAGTCATGGTGCCAACCCCACAGAAACGCTTGCCTATGCCATGTCCAAGTCACCTCTTGGACCCTGGGACTTCAAAGGTATCATCATGGCAGAGCATGACAACCACTGTTGGACCAACCACCACAGCATCCTTGAATACAAGGGGCAGTGGTATATCTTCTATCATCGTAACGACTTCTCTCCCTCGATGGACAAACGTCGCTCGGCACGTATCGAGAAGCTCACCTTCAACCCCGACGGCACCATCCAGGAGGTCTTTCAGACCATGCGTGGCGTGGGTATCAACAAGGCACTGGAGAAGATTGAGATTGACCGTTACAGTGATGCCGGCAAGGATGTCACCTGTCAGCTTATCGACACCGTCAACACCTTCCGTAGCTACGAGGCATCCCTGCCCAAGAAAGGAAGTTGGCTGCGGTATGATGACGTTGACTTCAGCAGTGTCAGGGATGGTTATCTGGTCATCAACGTGAAGGCAAATGATAATACACAGTTTACTATCCGGGAGAACACTCCTAAGGGGAAGGTGATTGCCAACATCCAGATGACGGTGAAAAGTGAGAACGGACCGTTCCGCCGTGACAGGTCTAACCAATGGCTCACCCTGACGGCACCTTTGGAGTATACACCCAAAGGGGGCACCAACCTCTGTGTGGTCTGCGAGGGACCTGGCATCAGTGTCGACTGGTTGCAGGTGAAGAACCGCCCTGCGTATTTCTCACCCGCCAACAGCAATCCTATGCAACCTGATGCTGACGGATTCATCCGCCGCTGGCGACTGATGGAGCCTATTGCTGTCGATGTGCGTTCCAACATCATCTTCACCTACTCATGGTTGCGTGACAAGTTCAGCGAGGAACTGGCGAAACTGCCCAGGCAGAAAGGAAAATGGTATGCACTGGACAGTGAGACCTATAACATGAAACTCTTCCGCTTCGCTGAGAAATACGGCAAACAGACCTATGGCTCGTTCTACTGGTGTGAGACTGTGATTGACTGTCCTGAGGAGATGCGGGATGTCCGACTTGCCTGCGGCTCTAACGGAGCCTCCCTCTGGTGGCTAAATGGTGAGGAGGTGCTGATGCTGGAGGGCGACCGCCGTATGGTGGAGGATGACGGTATGTCACCCCGACTGACCTTGAAGAAAGGTCGTAACACCCTACGTGTTGCCGTCATCAACGGACCTGGTCTCGCCGACATGTGCGCCCGTTTCATGGACGAGAAAGGCCATCCTGTTACTAACTATTTGATTAAAGCACAATGACATGAAAAAGATATTGCTTCTATCCTCAATCCTCATTTCTACAGTTGCCATTTGCCAGGCACAGACAGGTGCTCCCTATATCCACGACCCCTCGACCATTGCGGAGTGTGAGGGGAAATACTACACCTTCGGCACGGGTGGTGGCGGACTCATCAGCGAGGACGGATGGTCATGGCACAGCGGTGCCGTACGCCCTGGTGGCGGTGCGGCTCCTGATGTCCTGAAGATTGGTGACCGGTATCTCTGTATCTACGGTGCCACAGGTGGTGGACTCGGTGGTGGTCATAACGGGCGCATCCTGACCATGTGGAACAAAACCCTCGACCCTAAGAGCCCTGACTTCAAATGGTCTGACCCCATAGAGGTGTGTTACTCGGATGGCATGGAGGACCAGGACGCTATTGATCCTGGCTTATTGCTTGACCCGACCACAGGACGACTGTGGGCAAGTTACGGTACTTATTTCGGTACGATCCGCCTCATCGAACTGGACCCTAAGACGGGGGAACGTATGAAAGGAAACAAAGAAAAGGATATTGCCATCGACTGCGAGGCGACGGACCTGTTGTACAGGGACGGCTGGTATTACCTGTTAGGAACACATGGCACCTGTTGTGACGGGGTTAACTCCACCTATAACATTGTCGTAGGACGCTCCCGCAGCATAGAGGGTCCCTATATGGATAATGTGGGACGTGACATGTTCCACGGTGGAGGTAGGATGGTGATTGCCGCCGGTGACCGCAAGACGGGTCCCGGACATTTCGGACGTACCATCATCGATGACGGTGTGGAGGTGATGTCCTGTCATTTCGAGGCAGACTTCGACCGCAGCGGGCGTTCTGTGCTGGGCATCCTTCCCCTGCTGTGGAGAAACGGATGGCCCGTGGCTGGCGAGCGTCTCAAGGAAGGAACATTTGCCATTCTCTCTGAGCGTCGTGGCTATAGTCTGGAACTGGGCGTTGATTTCGTCCGTATGGAACAGGAACGTCAGCATTTCTGGCAGATAGACCCTGACGAGCCCGTGAAATCCATTCCCAACCAGAAACTGGAAGATGTGATAGGTGGCTGGCAGGAAGGTGAGATTGCCGTCCGTTGCAGCGACTATATGTTCCGTCCCTGGCAACACTGGCATATCAAGCCAGTACCACAGGCTGCCGGACGACTGACGGGTCCGCTCTATGAGATCTTTATTGACGGCACCAACCGGGCACTGACGGCAACGGCTGACCTGCAGGTGTCCGCCAAAGCGTTTGAGGGACAGGACAGCCAACTCTGGTGGATTGAGCAACTGACGGACGGTACTTACCGTATCATGCCTTTCGCCATCCCCGGACAGAAGGACTTCAACCAGAAGTATTGTCTGTACTCGGCAGGTGACAGCACTCCCACCCTTGCCCCTTATGATTTCAACTCTGACAACTCCAAATGGAACTTCAAAAAGCAATAGATATGAAAAGAATAATCCCTACATGGATATTGGCAGCATGTGGTCTCTGCTGCCAGGCACAGAACCCTTTCGTACAGACGTGGTGTACCAGTGACCCTGCCCCTATGGTACACGACGGTACCATGTATGTCTATACGGGACATGACGAGGACGGTGCCGACTTCTTCTGGATGCAGGAATGGCGTGTGTACTCCACACAGGACATGGTGAACTGGACAGACCATGGCTCTCCCCTCGCACTGGAGAGTTTCTCATGGGCGGACGACCGTGCCTGGGCAAGTCAGTGTATTGAGCGGAACGGTAAGTTCTACTGGTATATCTGTGCCCACTCTAAACTGTCTAACGGCATGGCGATAGGTGTCGCCGTGGGTGACACTCCTGTCGGTCCTTTCCATGATGCGTTGGGGAAACCGCTCTTTGAGAACGGCAGCTGGGACCATATCGACCCTACCGTGATGATTGATGACGACGGACAGGCATGGCTGATGTGGGGAAACCCTCAGTGTTACTACCTGAGACTGAACGAGAATATGATCTCGTACAGTGGGGAGTTAGGACTCCTTGACATGACAGAGGAGGCTTTCGGCGGTCCTATCATGAGCAAACGGGAAAAAGGAAAAAAGTATAAGGACAGCTACGTGGAGGGACCGTGGCTCACCAAGCGGAACGGCACCTACCAGTTGTTGTATGCCGCCGGTGGTGTCCCGGAGCATATCTCCTATAGTACGGCATCCTCTCCTACCGGCCCTTGGAAATATGCGGGAGAAATCATGCCACTCAGCGACACCAAATCGTTTACCAACCACTGTGGTGTTGCCGATTACAAAGGTCACAGCTATTTCTTCTACCATACCGGGAAACTGCCCAACGGCGGTGGTTTCGGACGCAGTGTTGCCGTCGAGGAGTTCCAGTATAATGCGGACGGCAGTTTTCCCACCATCCTGCCGACGGATGAAGGGGTAAGACCTGTCGGCACATTCAATCCTTACCGTAAGGTGGAGGCGGAGACCATGGCATTCTCCAAGGGTGTCAAGACGGAGCAGAACGAACAGGTGGGTGTCTATGTGACGGATATCCACAATGGTGACTATATCAAACTGCAGAGCGTGGAGTTCGGCAAGAAGACACCGCGTACCTTCACGGCACGGGTGGCAAGTGGACTGCGTGGCGGTACCATCGAGATCCGTATCGACAGCATCGGCGGTCAACTCCTGGGTCGCCTGGTGGTTCCTGCCACAGGCGGTTGGGAGCAGTGGCAGACCATCACCTGTGATTTGGACTATCAACCCTCAACGCTCAACTCTACACTCTCAACTCCCCATGACCTGTATTTCGTGTTTACGGGTCGTAAAGGTCCCAAGCTCTTCAATTTCGACTGGTGGGAGATGCGGGGTATGGAACAGGTGAACATGCCGTTGTTCCAGACGAAGTTCACTGCCGACCCGTCCCCTCTGGTGGTGGGTGACACCTTGTTCCTGTATACCTCACATGATGCCTCACCAGAGGACATCCCCGACCCCAACGAGAAGAGCTCGGCAGGTTTCTTCATGTACGACTGGCTGCTATGGTCGACCACCGATATGGTCAACTGGACGGAGCATGGTGCCGTCGCCTCTTTGAAGGAGTTCCCTTGGCGCAGTCGTGACAATGGCGCATGGGCGATACAGACGGTGGAGCGTAACGGCAAATACTATCTCTATGCCCCACTCCACGGTCATGGCATCGGTGTCTTGGTGGCTGACTCACCCTACGGTCCCTTCAAGGACCCGCTCGGCAAACCACTTGTCTGGCAACAGGAGCACTGGGAGGACATCGACCCTACCGTCTTTGTGGATGATGACGGACAGGCATATATGTACTGGGGAAATCCCAACACTTACTATGTCATGCTGAACGATGACATGATATCCACGAAAGGGGATATCGTCAAACTGGACTATCATATCGACCATTATCAGGAAGGACCGTGGTTCTATAAGCGCAACGGACATTATTACCTGGGGTATGCCACTACCTGTTGCCCGGAGGCACTGGGCTATGCCATGAGTGACTCACCCACTGGTCCGTGGAAGAGCCAGGGTTATATTATGAAGCCCACCCAGCGTGACCGTGGCAACCACCCCGGTATCTGTGACTACAAAGGTCGTTCCTATATCTTCGGACAGAACTACGACCTGATGCACTTGGAGACCTTTGTACACCATGAGCGCCGCAGTGTGTCGGCAACAGAGATCAAGTATCTCGCTGACGGCACCATCGAGGAGGTACCCTACTGGCTCGACCAGCAGCCTTTGCAGCAACGGCAGTGGCTCAACCCTTACCAGCGGGTAGAGGCTGAGACGATGAACTGGGGCTACGGACTGAAATCGGCAAAGATGGGGATTGCCAACACAGGTGTCATCAACGACATGCCGGAGTCTACTGGCAAGAGGAACATGTACCTCTACGACCTGAACGACGGGGAGTATATCCGTCTGCGGGGTGTCGACTTCGGCAAAGGTGCCAAGCAGTTCAGCATCACCGCCTCGTCTACCGGCAGTCTGACCGTCACCCTCCGTCTCGACAGTCTGGACGGTCCTGTCATCGGCACCGCCGTCATCAAGAGTACAGGCTCCACGGACAAATATAAGTCGTTTACCACCAAGATAAAGAATGCCACAGGCATCCACGACCTCTACCTCTGTTTCAGTAACACACAGGGTGATAACCGGTTAGACTGGTGGCAGTTTAGATAATATTATCAGTTATGGCGGCATTTAGCGTTACGTACATAAGCATAAAAAAGAGAGGTCACTTCAAAATAGGCACATCCTCATTATTTGTAAGCCCATTAAGGTTACATACCATAAACTATCTGTGACATATCATAAGGTAGGTTAGCGGACTTTTCTGTATCTTTGCCGGCAAAAACAGATAAAGATGAGAAAAGTACTGTTGACCGTGATGCTCCTGACCTCAACACCAACCCTGCTGGAGGTCAAGGCAGACGACTATGCGACCCTGCACGAGGAGAAGATACAGAACCCGATGCTGTGGGCTGACGTGCCAGACCCCGATGTCATCAGGGTGGGCGACACTTTTTATATGGTATCCACCACGATGCACCTAATGCCGGGTGGTCCCGTCATGGCATCGAAAGACCTGAAGAACTGGGAGACGGTAGGTTATATCTTCGACAAACTGACCGACTCCCCTAAATACGACCTCAGGGAAGGGACGGTATATGGACGCGGACAATGGGCGACCTCACTGAAATACCACAAGGGGAAGTTCTATGCACTGCTGGCTCCCAACGAGCGGGGCAGTATGGGTGATACCTACATCTTCTCAGCGGAGAAAGCGGAGGGACCGTGGACTATTGTGTCCCGCATGCGCCATTTTCACGACTGCTCGTTGTTCTTCGATGACGATGACAGGGTGTATGTCATCTATGGCACCGGGGAGCTGATGGAACTGAAACCCGACCTGTCGGATGTCATCGAGGGTACTCACCAGCACATCTTCCAACGGGAGGAGGATGAGCGCGGACTGCTGGAGGGGAGTCGTATGATCAAGCATAACGGCAAGTACTACCTGTTGATGATATCCCATGTCTATGCCCCTGGCAAGCACCGCCGTGAGGTGTGCTACCGAGCCGACGACATCCATGGACCGTATGAGAAACAGGTCATCCTGGAGAGTGAGTTCGGCAGTTTCTCCTACGAGGCACAAGGTACCATCGTCGACTCACAGGATGGTGACTGGTACGGCATTATCTTCCAAGACCGGGGCGGTGTGGGACGTGTCCCCACCCTGATGCCCTGCCGCTGGATCAATGGATGGCCGATGTTAGGTGATGAGAATGGGAAGGTACCTGACACCATGCGTCCCTTAGTCAGTGGTCAACCTGCCACAGGTATCGTGAGGAGTGATGATTTCTCCTCCGCCAACCTCGGACTCCACTGGCAATGGAACCATAACCCGGTCGATGCGGCATGGTCACTGACAGAGCGTCCCGGGTTCCTCCGTCTCAAGAGCAGCCGTGTGGTGGACAACCTCTACCTGGCTCCCAACACACTGACGCAGCGGATGGAAGGACCCACCTGTAGTGGCAGTATCACCATTGATGTCTCGAAGATGAAAGACGGTGACTGTGCGGGGCTTGCCGCCTTCAATAGTGACACCGGTGCCTTGGTCATCAGGAAACAGGGAAAGAAACTCACCCTTGAGATGTGTGAGCTCTCCGTGCAGCTCTCAGAGCGTGACAAGGAAGTGACTGGTGTTAAGGAGAAGACGATAGAGCGTACCGTCCTGAACCTCCAGCCCTCCTCCCGCATCCATCTGCGCATCGATGCAGACTTCCGTCCTACCGGTGGTCACGGGCGGGATGCCGCCAATTTCTACTATAGCATGGATGGTGAGCAATGGACACAGATTGGTACCGCCGACTACCCCCTGCGTTTCGACTGGCAGCGCTTCTTCATGGGCAGTAAGTTCGGCATATTCTACTATGCCACGAAGAAGAAAGGCGGGTATGTGGATATCGATGCCTTCCATTACAAACGACAATAATTCCATCATGAGACGACTATTTCTATGGGGACTACTCTTGTTGAGTGCGTCCCTACAAGCAAAGACAATCCCTTTCGGGAAGGGACAACTGACATTCAAGACCGTTGCCCCCAATGCTGTACGTATCCAATATACACAGGGGGAGACCACCCATGACCTGCCCGACTGGTTGTATGTCAAGCACGACGAAGTGGCGGGGGACATCAAGGTGGCTGTGAACAACCAACAGGGTGTGGTGAGTATCAAGGACAAGAAAGGAAAGACGATCTTCACCGCTACCCGCCATCAGTTCCAGGACGGAGAGGCTACCCTTGTCTTCTCATCCCCCAAGGACGAGTACCTCTTTGGACTCGGACAGTTTCAGGACGGCTATAGTAACGTCCGGGGACTGTCCCGCCGGCTTACTCAAGTAAATACCCAGATCAGTCTGCCCATGCTGATCTCCAGTAAGGGCTATGGTATCCTATGGAACAACTACGGACTCACTGATTTCAACCCGGCAAGTCAACAGGTGAAGCTCCAGAAGATGGAAGGCACAGGGGCAAAGGAGGTTGTCAATGTCACCTCTACAGAAGGTGGAAAACAGGAAGTCAGGGAACGTAACATCTATCAGGCATCGCTGACGGTAGACCAAGAGGGGGACTATACCCTCCTGCTCGATGTCGGACAGAAGATGGCACGCCGCCATAACCTCACTATCGACGGCAAGACCGTCATAGAGATGCAGAACGTATGGTTGCCGCCAACCACCTCCACCATCGTACATCTGGAGAAAGGACAACATCAGGTAACGGCAGAGCTTGCCAAGGGTGACGCTCCTGTCCTTTATTATAAGGTGGTCAATGACGAGACAGTCTTCCACTCACCTGTCGCCACGGCAGTCGACTATACCGTATTCATCGGCAGTGCCGACGAGATTATCGCATCCTATCGTGAACTGACGGGCAAGGCGCCCCTTATCCCTGACTGGGCATTGGGCTATATCCATTGCAGGGAGCGGTTCCACTCCTCTGACGAGATCCTGCAGACAGCAAAGCGGTTCCGTGAGGAGCAGTTACCTATCAGCATGATCGTGCAAGACTGGCAGTACTGGGGGAAATACGGATGGAACTCCATGCAGTTTGACGAGCAGTACTATCCTGACCCAAAGGCACTGACAGACAGTCTGCATCAGATGGATATCCGCCTGATGCTCTCTGTATGGTCGAAGATTGACAAGAACTCAGAAGTGGGCAAGGAAATGCTACGTGACAACTATTATATCCCCGGCACCGACTGGATAGACTTCTTCAACACCGACGCAGCAGCAGCCTATTGGAGGAATTTCCGTGAGAGACTGTTGCCATTAGGTATCGATGCGTGGTGGCAGGATGCCACGGAACCAGAGAACGACGACCTCACAGGGCGACGGGTGAACAAAGGACGATGGACAGGAGAGCAGGTACGTAATGTCTATCCGTTACTTGTCAATAAGACGGTCTATGAAGGACTAGTAGCTGCCGGTCGTGAACCGTTCATCCTCACCCGCTGCGGTTTCCCTGGCATCCAGCGATATGGAGCGGCATTGTGGAGCGGTGATGTGGGCAACGACTGGGAGACCTTCCGCCGGCAAATCACAGCAGGATTAGGAGTGCAAGCTGCTGGTGTCCCTTGGTGGACCTATGACGCAGGCGGTTTCTTCCGCCCCCAGAATCAGTATACGGACAGTGCGTATATCGAAAGGATGCTTCGCTGGGTAGAGACGAGTGTCTACCTCCCCCTCATGCGTGTCCATGGGTATATGAGTAATACGGAGCCATGGAACTATGGTCCTGAGGCACTCGCCATCATCAAAAAGTGCCTACAGGAACGAGAGCGGCTGCTACCGTATATCAAGGAGTGCGCACAGCGTGTCACAGAAGAGGGCTATACCCTGATGCGTCCGCTCGTCTTCGACTTCGCTGACGACCCTGAGGCACTAAAACAAAAATACGAGTATATGTTTGGACCTTCCATGCTCATCAGTCCTGTCACAGAACCAGGGGTGACGCAGTGGAAGACCTACCTGCCACGGAACAAAGGAGGATGGCGTGACTATCACACCGGACAACATTACGAGGGAGGACAGACCGTCACGACCCCCGTCAACAAATCATATATCCCAGTATTTATCCGGAATATCGTGTATTAAAATGGTGACAGCCATGCGATTATGGAACTTTGGCTACAATGGGGTGAACCTGGAAAGTCGCCAGGAATGGTTACATAAAAGAAAGTAATTGATACATCTGGATAGGGATATGTAAAAATATTATTGTACCTTTGCAAGCGCACAAAAACAAGGAAAGAATTAAAAACTGAAACTATTATGAGAAAATGGATTCTAATGACGGCTGTGCTTGCCTTGGTGGGTAACATCGCAAAAGCACAAGGACTGAAAGAGGTCTATAAGAATTATTTCAAGATTGGTGTTGCCGTCAATCAACGCAACGTGACGAATGCCCAACAACAGGCACTTGTCGTGAAGGAGTTCAATAGTGTGACGGCTGAGAATGACATGAAACCGGAGCCTACCGAGCCGTCTGAGGGCGTGTATAACTGGGAGGGTGCCGACCGCATCGCCAATTTCTGTCGCCAGAACGGCATCAAGATGCGCGGACACTGTCTGATGTGGCACTCACAGATTGGCAAATGGATGTATGAGGGTGTGACCGATAAGGAGGTATTCTATGCCCGCATGAAGAAGCACATCAATGCAGTGGTCAGCCGTTATAAGGACATTGTCTACTGCTGGGACGTGGTAAATGAGGCGATGACTGACGATCCCAAGGCAGAGGACCCCTACCGTCAGAGTCCGATGTATAAGCTCTGTGGTGACGAGTTCATAGCCAAGGCTTTCGAATATGCCCATGAGGCAGACCCCAACGCTTTGTTGTTCTATAATGACTATAACGAGTGCGACCCTGTGAAGAGCAAACGTATTGCTGCCATGGTGAAGAAGATGAAAGATGCCGGTGTGCCTATCCATGGTATCGGCATGCAGGGACATTATAATATATATGGTCCTACAGAGGATGCTGTGGATGCTGCCATCAAACTCTACAAACAAGTAGTGAAGCATATCCATGTGACGGAACTCGATATCCGCACCAACAACGAGATGGGTGGACAGTTACGTTTCAGCCGTGATGGAGTGGCTGTCAGCGACAGCATCAAACAACACCTCGCCGACCAGTATGCCCGTGTCTTCAAGGTATTCCGCAACCACAAGGATGTCATTGACTGTGTGACCTTCTGGAACCTCAGCGACCGTGACTCCTGGCTGGGTGCTGCTAACTACCCCCTGCCCTTCGACACCGAGTATCAGCCTAAACTCGCTTACGAGTATATCAAGGATATGAAACCGGCACTATGGGCAATGCCCGCACAGCCGAAGCCCAACCCTAACCGCCAGCGTCGCGGTGGGTTCGGAGGTCCGCAGAAACCTCCTTTCAAACCAGAGCTTGCCTTCCCTGAGCAGGAAGGCGTGAAGGAAGACTTCGTACCTTCTGTCATGAACCAGCCGGGACAACAGTTCCCCATGGTGAACTCACAAGGTTATGTACGCTTCCGTGTGGATATCCCCGATGCCAAGGATATTGTTGTCAGCCTCGGACTAGGTGGTCGTGGCGGCACAAAACTGCATAAGACCTACGACGGCTCCTATGTAGGACAGACAGAAGGACCGATGGACGAGGGTTTCCATTACTATCACCTGACCGTCGACGGTGGTATCGTCAACGACCCCGGTGCCAACAACTACTACGGCTCTACCCGTTGGGAGAGCGGTATCGAGATTCCTGCCCACGACCAGGCTTTCTACGCCTGCCGTATGGATATTCCGCATGGCAACGTACAGCAGGTTCTGTTTCCCTCAAAAAGTACTAATACCGTGCGCCGTGCTTTTGTATACACTCCTCCCACGTATGGCAAGAACCCCAAGGAGAAATTCCCTGTACTCTATCTGCAGCACGGATGGGGTGAGGACGAGACGGCATGGAGCAACCAAGGGCATGCCAACCTCATCATGGACAACCTGATTGCAGACGGCAAGATCAAGCCTTTCATCATCGTGATGACCTATGGTATGACGAACGACGTACGCTTTGGCGGTCTGCAGGAGTTTACTGCCAAGGAATTCGAGACCGTACTGGTCGATGAGCTCGTACCTTATATTGATAGTCATTTCGCTACCAAGACCGACAAGTGGAACCGTGCGATGGCAGGGCTGTCGATGGGTGGCTTCGAGACCAAGCTCATCACCCTGCGCCGTCCTGAGGTGTTCGGCAGCTATGGACTGCTGAGTGGTGGACAGTATGAGCCTAAAGACATCAAAGACAAAAAACAAGTAAAACTCATCTTCCAGAGCTGTGGTTCGAAGGAACGTCCCGACGGCATCAAGGAGTCTACCGCACGTCTGAAGGAAGCCGGTTTCAATGCCTATGGCTATATCTCCGAAGGTACCGCCCATGAGTTCCTGACCTGGCGCAGAAGTCTCTACCAGATGGCACAGCTGCTGTTCAAGTAATCTCGATGAGAAGAGTCACTTTTCTGATAACAAGTATAGCATTAGCAGCCATTGTTTTTGGCTTCCTCTGCTATTGTCAACCATGGCTGATGACTGCCCGTGAGCAGTCTCAGTTATGGTTATGCAGTATAGACTATTTAGGGATCCGCCTGTCAGAACCCGGTGGATTAGCACGTTATATAGGAGAGTTTTTCGTCCAGTTTTATTACTATATCCTTTGGGGAGCAATCATTACCGCCTTGTTGGTTTTGGCAATGATCTGGCTATGGTGGCTCGTCGTCTACCGTATATGGAAATATCATCGAGGAACCTTATGCCCGCTATGGTTATATTTTGTATCATTGATTCCCCTGATATTCCTCTGGCTGTCGCTACGAGACATCAACGTACAGATGACATTGCCAATGGCTGTATGTCTGACATTGCTTTGTTCACTACTCATTCCTAAGCAGGGAAAAGGGACTTTCCCAACGACAATTGTATTGATGTTAGTAGATTGGTGGTTGGCAGGACCAGTCTGCATACTTTTACCCCTATTCGCACCATGGTCTCTGTTCAGCCAGCAGCGTCCTGCCATCGGCAAAGGGTTGTTGCGAATGGGGCTCCTGGCAGTACTGCTGACAGGTGTTATCCTGATATATGCTCCTCATTCCAACCGTCCTTTACGTGATATCTTCGCAGGCATCGACTACAAAGTACAAGACGGATTTATAGGTGTGGCAGAAGAGCAACAATATGACCTGTTAGTACACTTGGGATTATGGGAAAGACTACTCGCTGTAGCACAAGAGAATCCTCCACAAAAGCGTTCCTGCCACTATGCCGTTCTGTTAGCGCAATGGCAGCAATGGAACACGGGAGAAGGAGAGTTACGCCAATGTATTCGTGACACTTGGGGGGCATTGTCGAGTTGTTGTTCCTCCTTCCTCATGAGTGACTTATATCTGAAATTAGGTTGGGTCAACATGTCCCAAAGAGCCGCCTATGAAGCCTTGGTATCTTTCCCCAATTACAACTATAGCGGACGTGCCTTGAAACGACTCACAGAGACAAGTCTTATCACTGGTCGATATGAGTTGGTTAAAAAATATGCGCTGATGCTGGAACAAGCCCCTTTCTACCGTTCATGGGCACAAGAAGCACTCCACATGGCAGAGCATCCCGAACTCATTGAACAGAATGTTAATTGCAGATATTTACGTCAAACCTATAACATGACACCTGATGCCATGTTCTATTAGAGAGATCAAAAGCATGAAGTTTCCATTCAAAATAGTCATATCGATGATGCTACTGCTTCTGGTAGCATGCCAGCCACAACCAGACCATGTGAAGGAGTCGGGCAACCAACCTGACATCTATCCTGATTATGTCGGTGTGACAGTTCCAGCAGAGATTGCTCCACTCAACTTTGCCATGACTGATGAAGCCGTTGACTGGATTTGCGTAACAGTAGAAGGGTCTAAAGGCGGGCAAGTAACGAGTGCTGGTGAGGATACTGATTTTGATATCGATGAATGGCACCAGCTCCTCTCCAAGAACAAAGGGGGGCACTTGACAGTAAGTGTGACAGCAAGAAAAGAGAAGCAATGGACACGCTACAAATCCTTTCGTATCTATATCAACCCTAAACCTTTAGGAGAATGGGGCATTACCTACCGGCGTATCGCTCCCGGTTATTCTATGTACGGACTGATGGGCATCTGGCAACGCTGTCTGTCGAATTTTGAGGAGATACCATTACTGAAAACCTCACAAATACCAGGCATGTGTGTGAACTGTCATACGAACAGCAGCACGCACCCGGGACAATCTGTCTTTCATGTAAGAGGTGCCCATGGGGCGACTGTCATCCAACGACAAGGTCAAACAGAACTCCTGAAAGCCAAGAATGACACCTTAGGAGGCTCGATGGTTTATCCCAGTTGGCATCCCGGAGGTCGCTATATTGCCTTCTCCACCAATAAGACAGCACAGTCATTCCACATGGGCAACCCGAAACTGATTGAAGTCTATGACAATAGTTCCGATGTGTTTGTGTATGATACGGAGACACAGACCATCCTTCGTGACTCACTGATCATGACCGCAGCATGGTCAGAGAACTGCCCTACCTTCTCCCCTGATGGGCGATGGCTTTACTTTACTACGGCACTCCAACGCACCTATCCACAGGAGTTTCAAAAACAGCGTTATAACCTTTGCCGGGTTGCCTTTGATGAACGGACGGGAAAGTTGGGACAAGAAGTGGATACCCTGATCCGGGCAGATAGCATGAAGAAAAGTGTAACATGGCCACGGCTCAGCACAGATGGACGTTATGTCATGTACTCACTGATCAACTATGGTTACTTTTCAGTCTGGCACCCAGAAGCAGACTTATGGCTCCTTGACCTAAAGACAGGAGAGACACGCCCGATGAGCGAAGTGAACAGCACCCGCTCGGAGAGCCTACATGAATGGTCTGCCAATGGGCATTGGTTTCTCTTTACCAGCAGACGGGATGACGGGCTATATACCCGCCTCTACTTCTCCTCATTCGATAAGAACGGAAAAGCCACCAAACCGTTCATGCTTCCTCAGCGACATCCAAAGAGATACTATCGTGAATTAATGGACTCCTATAACACACCCGATTTCACCATACATAAGATTCCAGCCAACCCGCAGGAAATGGGACGTGCTATAGAGAGTGACCAACGCATTGAAACACATACAAAACTCATGAAATGAAGAAAACATTCCTCACCCTTTTTACTTGCCTGACAACGTGTATGATGTCAGCGCAGCAGATTCCACTGGTTTATCCCATCGAGCATACGGGCAGCCACTATGCCATGCCTGAGATGCCAGGCTACAACCAACTGAAAGAATGCCGCGAGTTGACAAACCCATTGGAATGGAGTAATGGGAAAGGCACTGTCAAGGATTTCAACGAATGGGAGCACCGACGTAGTGAGATAGCAGCAGAAATACAGCATTACGGTGTCGGAAAGAAGCCTTCCGTTGACCCACAGCAGGTGAAAGCCAGCATGGAAGGAGACACTCTTGTCGTTGATGTCACTGTTAATGGCGAGACACTCACCCTACGCTCCACTATTCACTACCCAAAGACAGGGAAAGCACCTTATGCCCTGATGATTGGCACCAGTATGCTGAGTCTTCCCAAACCACTCTTCGAAAACCGCCCCATTGCCACCATGACTTTCCATGAGGCACAGGTTAACGACTATTCCCAATGGCGCCCGCATCATGATCGTGGGGAACATCCCTTCGACCGACTCTACCCGGAACTGAAGGATAATGGTGCCTATAGTGAATGGGCATGGGGACTGAGCCGACTAATAGACGGATTACAGCAGCTGGGGGTAGAGAGAACAAAGATAGACATGCGACATATCGGTGTGACGGGTTGCTCGTATGCCGGAAAGATGGCACTCTTCTGTGGTGCTTTCGATGAGCGTATCGCCCTTACTATTGCGCAGGAGCCTGGAGGTGGGGGTGCTGCCGCCTGGCGTCTCTCTCATCAGATGGATAGTGTGGAATGTCTGGAGAAAACTGATTACCACTGGTTTTTGGAGAGCATGCGTACCACCTTCTCTGGTGACAGTGTCTACCGCATGCCCTATGACCACCATGAGCTTTGTGCAATGATATGCCCACGTGCCTTACTCATTCTCGGTAACCCCGACTACAAATGGCTTGCTGACCGTTCGGCATGGATCTCTGCCCAAGCGGCACGTCAGGTATGGAAACATTTCGGTATTGAGGACCGCATGGGTTATTCCATCGTCGGTGGTCACCCCCACTGCATGCTACCCGAGAGTCAATATCCGGAAGTAGAGGCTTTCATTGACAAATTTCTATTAGGAAAGAACGTCATGACGAACTATGAAATAGTAGACAAAGTCATCCAAAAGTAACGAAAACTTTACCATATGTAACATTCTTGTCTTTCTTTCACAAGAAACTATGATACATTTTACAAAAAGATGTATCTTTGCACTTGTTCTGATGTAACATAATCATAACCATGCAAACTGATATGAATAGTAAAGTTCTTGTATTTCTACTCTTTTTCATGCCTTTGAGTATTACTGCTCAGACTGGTAAATTATTTGATGCTGACAAGCAGTTATCAAGTAGTTTTGTCAGTGAAGTGTACCTTGACCGGGATGGATTCATCTGGGTGGCAACCCGTAATGGACTGAACAAATATGACGGTTACCAATTCCGTTTATATAAGAAAGAGAAGAAAGCGGAACTGGGAATGGCTAGCAACTATGTCAACTGTATGGTGCAAGACCGTAACGGACTTTTCTATGTGGGTATGTATGGTGCCCTGCAGTCGTTTAATGGTTACCGCTTCAAGGATATTAAAGTACACGATTTGCAAAACCATGTCCTGCCACCCTACGTCACCTGCCTTTTGGAACGAGAGAATGGAGAAATACTGATAGGGACATCAGGTCATGGACTGGTCCACCTTACCGACAAAGAGAATGCACATCAGATGGGGGGCGCTCTTGCTGACATCATTGGGGTACACAGTATGATAGAAGATCAGCAACGACGGATATGGCTGGTTACCGAGGAGCAAGGACTGGTATGCTATGACGGCAATAAAACTTTCCGTTATTTCGAAGATGATGCTTCACGTACCCAAATGCGCAGTGTCTGCGAGGGCAGAGACGGAAGAATCTATGTTGGTACAGCGAAAAATGGTCTTTATGTATTGACGCAGAAAGGATTCTTCGAGCATATCGAGGTTTCAGGGACTTTACCTGTCGTAGAAATATATTGCAATATAAAAGGAGAACTCCTGTTAGGCTATGACGGAATGGGTATGGGTATCTTCCAGCCTCAGACTGGAATTCTGACCAACAATCCCTATTACAGCAGAGAGGTCGATCTCTCCAAGAGCAAGTGCTATTCTATCGTGGAGGACAAAACAGGAAACGTTTGGCTGGGACTACTGCAGAAGGGCATCTTCATGCAACCTCGCACGGAGACACCTTTTAAATATATGGGATACAAACTGGGTACAAACAACCTGATCGGACAGGCTTGTGTCACCAGCGTACTGATTGACAGCAAAGGTTATACGTGGATTGGAACCGATAAAGACGGACTCTACAGTTTCGACAACAGCAAACGTCCTGTTTTCCACTATAAGGAGAATTTCCCCAGTACCATCCTATGCATCACAGAAGATAACCAAGGACGTATCTGGGTGGGCTCTTTCCGTGAGGGATGCGGCTGGATTGACACCAAAAGTCATTCTTTCCACCGCCAGCCACTACCCCAAGGGGATGCCGTCAGCGTTTTCGACTTGGTTTGTGACCAACAAGGAACCCTCTGGCTTGCCACAATGGGTGAGGGGCTCATACGCCTGCAACTCAAGACTGGTGAGATAAAAAACTACAAGACAGCTGAGAATGCAATTACGGACAGGAAAGTCAATAGTCTTGTAAACGACTATATCTCCAAGATGTCTCTCTCGCCCGACGGGAAACGTGTCTATCTTGCCACCACGATGGGTGTCTGTTGCTTAGATATTGCTACAGAGAGTTGGACAAAAGTCTTTGGTGTCAATACGATTAACTATGGCACTCCTATCCGTGTCGTCAAGGAATACGATAACAAACTATGGATTGGTACCAACAATGGGCTCTATAGCTATAATCTCGCCAACAAGGAGTTGCGACACATGAATATGGAGAAAGGACTTGCCGATAATGGTATCGCCTCCATCCAGCAAGGGAAACAGGGAATGATCTGGCTGGGTACTGACCACGGACTGTGCTGCTATAATCCTCAAACAAAATTAACCCAGAGCTTCTTTGTAGACAATGGTCTGCAAAGTAATGAGTTCAGCGATGGTGCCTCCTGTGTATCACCCAACGGAACGATGATATTCGGAGGTGTCGGCGGTGTAACTTGGTTCAATCCGTCAGATATCAAACAAACAGAATGGAAAGCCGACGTGAAACTGACCGCCTTCTCCATCAATGGTGAACTGGTCACACCAGAAACAAAATCTGGTTGGTATCATGTTACCGACACTACCGTTATCGCTTCCAAAAGATTTGCACTGAGCAGTAGCGACAACTCGTTCACTATACAATTGTCGACCCTTACCTATGATAATCCTGAGCACATTGTCTACAGCTATCGTATCAACAAGGAAGACTGGGTACGTCTGCAACCAGGAAGCAACGAGATTACGTTTTCACACATGGCACCTGGCAGTTACGACTTCTGTGTGGTGGCACAACGAAACAACCAGACCTCCGAGGAGCGCTGCTTCACTGTGTATATCCATGCACCATGGTATCGTACATACCTTGCCTATATTAGCTATCTGCTCATCCTATGCTTCATCGCATGGAGATACCTCCTCTATCGTCGCCACCAGGAACAGAATCATCTGCGATTGCAAGAGCATATCCATGCAGAGGAAATGGGCGAGGCAAAACTACGTTTCTTTATGAATATCAGTCATGAGATACGTACACCTATGACTTTGATTGTATCACCACTGCTTTCCTTGATGAAACAAGATGACGATCCGCACCGACGTAGCATTTATGAGACCATCAGACGAAATGCGGAGCGTATCTTAGGACTTATCAACCAGATGATGGACCTCCGTAAGATTGACAAGGGGCAGATGCAGATGCACATGTGTGAAACAGACCTGATTGGTTTTGTCAGTGACATCCACACTCTTTTTACCCAACAGGCGAAGTCAAAGAACATCCAGTTCAGCTATGAGCATGACACACAGATGCTGCCTGTTTGGATTGACCGTGGAAACTTTGATAAGGTTGTTGTCAATATTCTTTCTAATGCCTTTAAGTACACACCAACAGGTGGCACTATCCGCATCGGCATCACTCATGACAACACGCATGCTACCATAAAAATTTACGATAGTGGTGAAAAGATTCCAGAAGACAAACTGGAACATATCTTCGAACGATTCTACCAGACTCCAAGCAGTATCAACGACCGCAAAGTGGGAACAGGTATCGGACTCGACCTGACTCGCTCTCTGGTAGAACTACATCATGGCACGATCTCCGCCCACAACAAAGAGGTGGGCTGTGAGTTTGTCGTTACCATCCCCTTGGGTAATGAACATCTGAAACCAGAAGAGATGATTACTGACAAAGAAGATGTTACGCACACAACCAGCTTGTTTGATGAGGACACCACAATGGCCGGTTCTACCGACCTGGGGGGGGTAACTATTCCAAAAGCTAACAAACAGCAGACCATCGTCATCGCTGAGGATGACCAAGAAATCCGCGAATACCTCATACAAGAGTTGTCAAACAACTATAAAGTTATTGGCTGTGAGAATGGTAAGGAGGCTTTGACAGAGGTGCTGAAGACCATTCCTGACCTTCTGATTTCCGATATTATGATGCCTGAAATGGATGGCAATACTCTCTGCTCGAAGGTAAAGGCTAATCCTGCCACCTGCCACGTGCCAGTCATCCTTCTGACAGCAAAGAACCGGGACGAGGACCAACTAGAGGGATTAGAGACGGGTGCAGACGCTTATATCATCAAACCTTTCAATATGGATATTCTTCGTCGCACCATCGTCAACCTCATCCATTCACACCAGATGCTGCGTTTGAAATACGGACGTAATGACCAGTTGGAGGAGAAGGTAGATGAGGTACAGATGAAGTCACCCGACGACAAACTGCTGGAGCGTATTATGGCTGTCATCAACAAGAATATCAGCAATGCCGACCTGAGTGTAGACTTCATTGCTGACGAGGTGGGTATCAGCCGTGTTCATCTGCATCGTAAGATGAAAGAACTGACAGGACAGACACCTCATGATTTCATTCGTAATATCCGTCTGAAACAAGCTGCCAACCTGCTAACCAACCAAAATGTGAATATCACAGAAGTGATGTATGCCTGCGGTTTCAATAATGCCGCCTCTTTCTCGACTATCTTCAAGAAGTTCTATGGCATGTCGCCACGAGAGTATATGAACGAAAGAAAAGAAGGAAAGTAATCCACTTTCCTTCTCTTCCTATAAATATCTGATCACTCTTACTTAAGTATTTTCTTTCCTTGGTAGATATAGATACCCTTCGTCGTCGGCTCCCCTGTGAGTCTGCGACCACGAAGGTCATACCACACATTACCTCTTCCTTCAGGCATCACCTTTCTAACTTCTTCTATGCCAGTGACAACACCCTGGATAGCACCACTTTCATTATAGTAACCTCCGTTTTTGAAGTCAAGGTCACTGGTCTGTCCACCGTTCCCGTTATGGAAAATGATATAGGTAGGATTACCACTACGATCCATTAAGGTTGTGGTATTGGGCTTATAACACTTTCCATCCCATGTCCATTTCCAAACATTCTTACCATTATTGGTTCCCACCTTAGTACAGAGCGTTGCGCTATTCCAATTGCCACTGGTGAAATTACAGTCACTATTCCAAGCCCAGCAACGAACAGTGGTCCAAGAGGTAGGAGCCTCGAAGAAGGCACATGTCTCTCCCTCATTGACTACGCAGAAGTCTGGAGCCGTGAAGGTCTCCTCCTTGATGTCATCCAAAGCGGATATGTCCACCCCATCACTCACGTACATCTTATAATTAGTACCCTCAACGGCAAGTTTGAAACCATCTGTAGATGCCGTGGCAGCACCCAACAGCAACAGCACATCACCCTTGGTTCCTTTTACTTTCAGGACATATCCATTGCTGGATGCCGTCTTGGTATCAATAGTACTCTGGTTGTGGATTCCTGCTGCCTTGCGCACCAATATCTGTTTCTTAATGGCAGCCTTATAGGTCTGCCAGTGCTTCAGCCATACACAGGGTGTTCCCGGCATTGTAAGAATGTAAGCGTTAGCTGCCTCCACATTGGCATAAAGAGGGGCGGAGGGACTATCTGCTCCAGGACCTGTGTCATGGTTATCCACGAAAGTCACAGCATAGCGTTTGTAGTCATTGTCATTGGCTAAACTACCGTCATTTAGTCGGGTCCACTGGTTGTTACTAAAGGCGTCATTGATATAATACTTCAACGGGAAGTCGAAGGCAGCCGACTGGATGACACCGTCTTGCTTGGTGCCATTCAACCAGTTGGTAACTACTGTCTTGTTACCATCCCAGCACTCCCCGACAGAAAAACGTGGCTGGGCAGTCTTATTATACAGACCTACATATTTTGCTGCATAGCCTTTCACAAAATCATAACGGAATCCCACATAGCCTAAATCATTCATAAGGAAATCAAGATAGGCATTCACATTCTTCTGAACATTTTCGCCTGTATGGTCAAGATCGCGGGCTCCACCCCAAGACTCTCCTGTGTCTGCTGCACCAGTAGGATTATAACCATTGTCTTTCGACTCGTCATCCTTACAAATATCTGCCGCCGTCAACTGATAGGTTACACCTTTATAAGTCTCTGCAGGGAAATTCAGCCAATTGCTGTTGACACTGGCACGATGATTGATGACCACGTCCTCAATGATGCCCACATTCTTTTCCTTAAAAGTAGCAATCATGCTACGCAACTGGGCTTCTGTACCGAATGCGCTCTTGTGATTGAACCAATAGACGGGATGGTATCCCATATTATTAGATGTACTATTCGCATAGGCAGAGTTCGGTACCCAGATCAACTCAAAGAACTGTGACAACTCATCAGCCTGCGACTCCAGTTTAGCCCAGTTGGTGTCCGTATAGGAGTTCCAATAGAAGCCTTGCAGCATCACGCCGCCATAGTTTTCGGGCCACCCTTGAGCCGAAGCGGTCAGTGTGGCAGCCAATACGATTAATGTCGTGTAGATTTTCTTCATCATATCTCAGCAGTTTTTAGTTCTTGTGTGCAAAGATAGTGCTTTTACCCTCACGTTATTCTTTTGACCCGTTAAATATGGGTTGGGCGCTCATGCAATCGGTTGCACGGACAACTAAAACAGGAACATTTTTACCCCTTTTACTTGCGGTATTCAATATTTTTTAGTAACTTCGCACCCGTTAAAACCAAAACTATCATCAACTATGCCAAGAAAGCAAGATGGAATGCCCTTTGAGGTTCATCCCTCCCCTATGAAAGGGAAGGACGGCAAGAACCTGTTGTATGTCCGTCCACGCAGTGGACAGAAAGTAACGATGAGACAACTGGACGAGTATTGTGCCCAGCACTATGCCTTGCGTCCCGGAGAACTCACTCGCTCGTTCAATGCCTTTATCCAGGCGACGGGCTATTACCTTGCCGAGGGTTATCGGCTGGAGACACTTATCGGCACGTTTGCTCCGAAGATAGGACTATGCCGTGAGATCACCAACGCAAAGGACATCAAGACACACGATGTCCGTTTCGAGGGTATCGAGTACAAGTCGGTGAAGTCGTTCGAGGAGAGTGTGCGCAACTGGCTCCGAGGTTTCCGACGTGCCAACAACCCCGACACCCAGGAGTTGCTTGCCGACACAGAGCATATCGACCGTGCCCTCCAGCGGAGTCTCCAAGGAATCGGCTACACCACCGTCCGTCGTTTCGCCCTGTTCGCCAACCTCACCAAATACTCCGCTCGCAAGCAACTGGAGGAATGGTGCCAGGGTGACCGCCCCCGTCTGCTGAAGACCAAGCAAGGTCAGCAGTTCATCTATACGGAAGTGTAAGACACGCCCTATTTAATTATTAATAATGTGTAAAAATAACCGCTCCCACCATCAAACTAAGATTTTATTTGTAAATTTGCAAAGAATATGGCAAAAAAGAAAAACAGGGAAATAGTTAGTCTCATCGAAGGCATATCACCAGGACTATTTGGTCAGAAATACTCAAGTAGGGACTATCGATATGAGGACTCATGGGGAAAGAACCAATTCAATAGTTCTTTTCCAGCATCATTAGTTGCTTATATGGGAAGTAAAGGACTAGATCCTGTATATATTTGTACAAATAAGAATAATGAGATTGTACACAAAAATATAAATACTTCTGATTTATTGAGTGTGAACCCTTTAAGTGAAGACGCTTATTATAACTATGAAGCGGAATTTTATCCCTATGAGCAATTCTACACGGCAGTAAAAAAAGAGAAGATTGATCTGGTAATGATTAATCGTAAAACCGAGAAGTCCGTATGTGGATTGGAAGTAAAGTTGACAACCTTGCCAGATAATACTACAAAAGATCTGCCAGAGAAAGATTACGGTAGTGAGATTGTTGTCAGATCTCCCACTATATTATTTTTGGCATGTAGCATCTGTGCTTGCTATAAAACAGAAAAAGAAAGAAGTCGTCTTCACGCTCTATTAAACACTATCGGAGTTGAGATTAAAAATTGGAGCGAAATCAGACACGTTCTACCTCATTATAGTGCTATTCGTAAATCTATTCTTGATGTCTCATCTGATTTAGTGAGCAAACAGGTGCCACTAATTATTCAGCCAATCTGGAAAACAGATAAGAGACTAAAGGATTTTGCAGACGATTGTCTTGACGTATTTGTCTGGTCAAACTTGTCTGTAATACAAATGTGTTTAAGAGAAGCCAACCCTGAAAATGACATTTCTCGCAATCAGCGTACAATTATTTGGCTTTATAAGATGCTTTGGGATTTCACTCAGTTTGGTAAGTTCAATTATACAGACATAGTCAACGACTTAGCCTATAATTACAAAACAGACAAAGCCTTTGCCATTAGTGGAAAACTGACAAATCCTATGATGAGATGTGATGAACTTACAAAACCACGAGTGTCAAAATATGAAATAAAGAATATCATTTTAGGAGATGGGCAGAAACTTCTCAGTCCTGAAAGGAGATTTGACGCATTTATAGTTAGCCATCCAGAACTTTTTGAAAAATGAGAGTAGTTGACTTGTTTTGCGGATGTGGAGGACTTAGTCTTGGATTTACCAATGCAGGTTTTGACGTGGTGGCTGCCTATGACAAATGGGAGACAGCTTTAAATGTTTATCGCCACAATTTCAACCATCCTGCTGAAGAGATGGATTTAAGCAATGTGCAAGAAAGTTCTATTGAAATAGTAAAACATGACCCTGACATGATTATTGGTGGGCCGCCCTGTCAGGATTTCTCTTCTGCTGGTAAACGTGACGAAGATGGAGGGCGAGGTGACTTAACCATCAATTTTGCACAAATTGTCTGCAATGTCCGTCCAAAATGGTTTGTCATGGAGAATGTCGCCCGTATTGTGAAAACCCAAAAATTAGTGGATGCGAAGAAAATTTTCAAAGAAGCAGGCTATGGTCTGTCACAACACGTTCTCGATGCCAGTTATTGCGGAGTTCCCCAAAAGCGAAAGCGCTTCTTTCTTATTGGGAAATTACATGAGATGGATGATTTCATGATGCCATTTATTAATAGTGGATTTACATCAAAACCTATGACGCTACGTGACTATTTCGGGGACTCACTTGGTATTGATTACTATTATCGCCATCCACGTAGTTATGTACGTAGAGGTATTTTTAGCATAGACGAGCCAAGCCCAACTATTCGTGGGGTGAATAGACCTATGCCTGATGGCTACAAAATACATGCTAACGATCCTGTTAAGTCAAAAGAGGGTATTCGTTCTCTTACTACTTTGGAACGTAGTTATATCCAAACTTTTCCACGCTCTTTCCGTTTCTATGGAAGTAAGACAGATATTGAGCAAATGATAGGCAATGCAGTACCTGTGAATTTAGGTACATTCGTAGCCAATGCCATAACCAAATATCTTGCTAGTCCGCATCAAAAGCGAAATTTAGAGATTGATTTTGAGCAATGGAAACCAGAAGAGCGTCTTGCCTGCTATGCAAGTGACAACAGTCTTTAATCCCCCTATCCCTGCTACAGGAAGGCTGAAATACTGATGTACAAAGGGCGGAGCCTGTAGCAGGGTTGTGATTTACCCTGCTACAATGGTGCTACAACCCTGCTACACCCCCTATCAGTCAGCGACTGTTTTTTGAGCGGATTGAAAACGGCTATAGGCGTTCAGTTGTTTGGCTGGAGCCGTTCAGTTGTTTGGCTATAGGCGAACGGTTAAAAGGATGCTTCTTTCTCCCTCGAAGGACGTACCTGATACCCCTACACCCATATCCTGCTCCCCCTACGCAAGGCATCTTCATCCTCGTTCGGAGGCATCTTGCACAATAAGCGAAAGGCACAAATTACAATAAGCGAAACGATTCTTTGGTCGTTTCGAATATTTTTCGTACCTTTGCGTCATCAACTATAGCTTGTTATCATAACTGGCTATTATCAATAACTACAATGAAAATTTCAAAGATCAGAACCAAAGTCGGTGAACTCGGTTCACCTGTGAGTGAAGAATTGAGTGCTATCGTGGAACGCATGCGCTCGGGTAATAACAAGGAAGCGGCAGGGCGGATAGCGAACAGTGCCCGCTTGTCGAGACTGATGGAGGAGAAAGGGAGTCCGCACTACTACCTGACGGACAAGGATCGCCTGCCTTATCTCATCTTCTCGGCAACGTTCGGCAAGGATGGTATCGACCATCCGAAGGACTTCACCAACCTGCTCCTGCTTGACATTAACTGCGAGAAGGGACTGCCGCAGGTCGCAATGATGAGACGAAGGGTGGTACAGGTGCCCTATACGTTGCTTGCCTTCGCAGGGGTGAGTGGTGTGACCTTGAAAGTAGTGGTGCGTTGTCAACCACCTGAGGGACTGGCGAAGGATGACAAGGAGGGATATCTTGCCTACCTGACAGATGCGCAGAATAGTGCTGTTCGCCTATATGGTGCCCTGACAGACTGTGAGGTGTTCGTCAAGGAGCAATCCTTGAAAGTTGGTTGTCGCATGAGTCATGACCCGCAACTCTATTATCAGCCTGAGGCACTACCGCTTCCCGTCGTCCGTGAGGAGCGGAACCTACTGAAAGCCTATGAGGATGCCAAGGCAGATGACGAGGGAAATGTCCTGCCATCTCCCTCGCCAGAGGTGCGTGAGCAAGCACAGTTGGAGTACCATACCTGTCTGTCGAAGGCAATAGAGGAGGCTGGTGATCACGTGGAACATTGTGCGCAGCAACTCGCCGACTACTGTGCGAAGGCGCATCTGGGTGAGGAGGACAGTGTGGAGCGCACCCGTTGGCAGAGTCGTTTCCGCACGCTCTCCGAGGATGTCATCCGCAAGATTTTCCGCAATGCCTACAAGAAACCACAGGGCGGGAAGCCCCTCTCACAGATGAATGAGAAAGAGCGTATCATGCGCTCCATCGTGGAGTTTTTCGACCGTCGCTACCAACTGCGCTATAACGTGGTGAAACAAGTGACGGAATACCGTCCCAACGACCTGACCTATAAGGAGTGGAAAACATTGACGGACAGAGACTTGAAGAGTATTGTCGTGGAAGAGATGAAAGAGGGCGGTGAGAGTTGGATGAATGATATCCGTACCTACGTCGAGTCAGCGCATATCCAAGACTATAACCCCATCCACGAGTTCCTTGCCGCCGTGGGGGAGTGGGATGGTAAACAGGACTATATCGGAGCCTTCGCCCGTCGTCTGCCCACAAACTATCCGCACTGGGAGACATTCTTCCACCGCTGGTTCCTCGCCATGGTAGCGCAGGCACTCAACCTCAACCGTGACTATGGTAATTCAATGGTGCCGCTGCTGATCGGCGGACAGGGCATGAGGAAGTCGAATTTCTGCAAGAACATCCTGCCTCCCTCCATGCGTGAGTACTACATGGACGACATCAAGATGGAGAATGCCGAGCAGGTGGAGCGTGTCCTGAGTCGTATGTGGCTGGTGTGCATCGATGAGTATAATGCCAAGACGGAACGTGAGCAGGCGAAGATCAAACGACTGTTGACAGAGAAGGACGTACAGGCGAGGAAGATGCGCTCCGATCAGTATACGATGACACCCCGTCTGTGCTCGTTCATCGCCACCACCAACGATACCACACCCCTGCCCAGTGGTGACGGCAGTCGTCGCTACCTGTGTGTAGAGGTGTCGGGAGAGATTGACATGACAGCCCCTGTACCCTATAAGCAGATGTATGCACAGGCGGTGACGGAGTTGCGTCAGAAAGGTTGTGTCTACTGGTTTACCAGTGAGGACGAGCAGGAGATACAAGAGCATAACAAGTCCTATCAGCAACTATCGTCACCAGAGCTGATCCTGCAGAGTCTGTTTGAGCCGGCTGACCAGCATTGCAAGGAGAATCTTTGGAAAACCACGGACATCCAGAAAGAAATCGCCAAACAGTTGAAAGCCAACGATGTACCCAATCTGAAATCCTTGGGAATAGCCATCAAGAAACTCAACTACCCCAGAGGAGGAATCAGTGGTATTCGTGGCTATTATCTGACTCTCAGAAAATAGGCAGCAGGAGAATACTGTAGCAGGGTTGTAGCACCATTGTAGCAGGATAAATCGCAACCCTGCTACAGGCTCCGCCCATTGTACATCGGTATTTCAGCCCTCCTGTAGCAGGGATAGCAGGGTTATTTACCACTTCAGTTCATAGAGTGCGGGCTTGGCACGACCTGTATGATTGTCGAACAAGCCTCTGTTGAGCCAGTAGTTAGTGACCTGCCGCCCACTCTCATTCTCCTCCGGGAACCACCAGAAGACACCTGTCACATGCCGGTGACGACGCAGTTCTGCCATCAGCTCAGCGGTAAACTGGCGCTGCCCCTCTGTGGTTATCGGGTAGAACTCACTATACTGGTCGGGACTCTTCGCCCACCGGTCGTTCTCATGGGAGTAATAAGCAGCCGTCTCCACGATCATCACCTCCTTGTCGGGAAACACGGCGGCGAGGGAATCGAGGGTGTTATGGAGTACGGGCAGACGGTCGTGCCACATCGGATAATACGACAGTCCGATGATGTCGTAGTCCACCTGATAGCGACGCATCTGCTCATAGAAGTTCTTGGTGACTGTCCAGTCGCCCGCCTTCTCTGTATGAATGATCAATTTCGCCTTCGGACACATTTCCCGACAGGCACGGACACCACCCTTCAACAGAAGGGACAGTACGTCGAAGCCCTCGTTACCTGCGGCATTGACACGTCCTACTTCCCACATCATACCATTGGTAATCTCATTGCCCACCTGTATCATCTCTGGTACACAACCAGCAGTTATCATCCGCTCCAAACAATGACGGGTATAGGCATATACCGAGTCGGGCAGGGTCTCTGGAGCCGCGCCCTTCCACCGCTTCGGCATAAACTGTTTGGCAGGGTCAGCCCAGGTGTCACTGTAATGGAAGTCAAGCATCAGGGCAAAACCAGCCTTCTTCACCTGCCTCGACAGACGGATGACATAGTCCAAGTCCTGACAGACACCCTCTCCCTGATGTTCTTTGCTGGCAAACTGCGGGTCAACGAACAAGCGGACCCGCACCGCATTCCACCCCTGTCGCTTCAGGAACCGCAAGGGTTTCACCTGCTTACCAGCCGAGTCACGATAGACCGTCCCGGCATCCTCATACGACGGCAGCATAGACAGGTCACCACCCAGACACCGTTGCTGGGCAGCGGCAACCATTGCCATCCACGTACCTATTAATAATATAAAGATTCTTTTCATCACTGCTTGAACCAAAATCAGGCGGACAAGGCTTAAGTTCCTGTCCGCCTGATCATGGTTATTGTTTAGGGGTTATTCCTTTATTCGTTTTGCAAGTTTTGAAGGTTCCCTTCTCGTATCCCAGATATCAACTGAATCTTGTACAATTCCCTTTCGGCTCTCCCTTGCCATTTTACTTGAGCCATAACAGTTCCTTTTTAAAGTCGGTCATCATTTCTTCGAATGACTTTCCTTCACCTTTTTTCATCTCTGCCTCAGCCTCATCAATATGTGCATTCAGTTCCTCCATCGTATATGGCACTTCTACGCTCAAATCTTCCATACCTTCTATATCAAGACCCTCGGTAATATGGATAAACCGAACCAAGCATGCCTTATCTTTGCTACTCAGATTGAGAATCTTATTTAACAATCCACTCTCACGGAGTTCTTCACTCATCCCATAAGTCAATGCTGAAGGCTCACAGGCAATATTGTCATGTGTTTTGTTTGTTGATGTCATATTCAATTATGATTTGTAATTCATTGGCAAAGATACGAACTATTCTTTAATCCTCCAAACTTTTCAGGAAGGAAAACAAATGCGATGGTTAGAGGACTTTCTATCTATCCTGAATCTGGATGTATCGCTATTGCCTGATTATTATCCCAGACTGGCATATATAGATCCAAAAGAGGGTGTGTCAATTTTTGACACACCCTCTTCACTTTGTATCGCTGAGACTCGTTTACTCTACTGTGCTGTAGATGTTGTCAGACGTTTTACGGGTCGGATATAACTTAATGGTAGTTCCAGTAACCGACAGGTTTCCACCGTCCTGTACAAGATTAGTGATTTCTCCACCAAGATTAATATTCCATGCATTGTTGGCAGTGAACTTCCAACCATCGGCCGTAACTCCAGCATCTGTGATTTCGTAGCAGTAGTCCGTAGCGTTCCACGTCATCTGCTGTGCATCGTCAGCCTGATTCCAACCATTGAAGCCACCTACCAAGTTCATATTGTTAATGAGCACGCCCTCCAGGGTACCCGTGGCGACGTTCAGTTTCACGTAGTAGACACCCTCGCCGGCAGTAGCCTCAAAGTTGCCTCCTGCGTCGGCAAAGTCGCCTGTGATACCACCCGTCATGTGTCCCGAGTTGATTTCCGTGCCCCAGTCTCCAGGCACCTTCTGGAACTTGAACTGATTGCCCCATCCGTTCGGGTCGGCGCAATAGAGGAAGCCCGTGTAGTTTCCGTCATTGTCGGCAAGTGCCAACTTCTGCTCTGCATTTTTCCAGCCGTCAGTAGCACCAATGAAGTAGATGAAGGGGTCAAAACTGATTGCCTCGACGGAATATGTGCCATTCAGTAGGTCGAAGGTGAACTTGTAGAACTTGGCATCGGGCACGGCATTGAACTTGATGTTGCCACCGCTGTTATCCCATGCGAATGAGCCACTGTTAGCAGCATCGTCTACACCCGGAACAGCCGACAAAGCGATACCCCAGTTGCCTATCGTGCCGTCTTCATTGAAGGCAGAGGCAGGAATCAGTTTAATTTCAAAGGTCGTGATGTCGGCGAACAACATTTCATCATTCGGCATGGTGTAGGTGAATACCGGGTTCTCGTAGACATCGCCACCGTTGTTCACCAGATGATATTCGTCAATCTTGGTACACTTCCATCCGTCGATGTTACCCACGATGTAGTAGCCGTCGGGGTCGATGAAGGGAGCCTGCACCTTAGCCTTGATAGTAAAGTTGCCAGAAGTGGCAAGAATGTTCTTGACGGCTGTGTCGCCGTTGCCGGAGTAGACCGTCACCACTGCCGTCATGACATTGGTATTGTTAGGGTTCTTGCCAAAATTGGTCTCAACGAACTCTCTAAGGTCCTTGGTCAGCACACGACCTTCATCGTCAAGGTCGAAGTCTTTCTCCGTGCCGTTGGCATTGAGCGTCAGTACGTACTTGTTGAACGTCTCACTGTAAGAAGATGTAGGTGCCGTAATCTTACATACCTGCACAGAATCCTGATCCTCGGGAATCGTGGCGAAGTCAATCAAAGCAACCTCGGCTACGGCGCCGTCGTTACCAAAGGTAACTGCGGCTTCCTGTTCGTTGGTAGCCTGCTGCTTCCAGTCGTCGAAATCCTCATTGCAGGCTGTCATTGCCAGTGCTGCAAATGCTAAGAATAAATATGATTTCAGTTTCATGTCTTTTTCCTTTTAAGGGGAGCGGGATAGTGTAGCCCCACTCCCTTGGGGTTATTTATTTCTGTTCCGTAAACATATAAGCACCAGTGATGTCGTTGAAGTACACGATGAACGTTCCTTTTGCTACAGGAATCTTGTTACCATCAGTGGTTCCTATGCCATAGGGGAATGCGTCGGTACCCCATTCGGTACCGTCATTAGCCGTGAAGTACAGGTTTGTGGGAGCATCCAGCGTAATGACAGCGTACCAGTCGTGGTTGGGCACGTCAGCAACGGTCGTCATGGGTGCTAAGTCGTTGTCACCAATCTTCATGGAAGTATAGTTCACCACGGGCTCGTCGGGCTCGTACGCCTCGGTCTTTAACTCATGCTCCTTGGTGTCGAGTACCAGACGATAGTAGCCAGAGGCAGCCACAGAGATGTCACCGTTGTCGTCGCCACCGTCACGATAGTCATAGCCCTCGCCGTCGGCAATGTCAAGTCCGCTATTACCGCACATACCGTAGTTCCAGTTGCCCAAGCCTTTCGGCTCGATAATCTTGAAGCCGTTGCCGCTCTGGAAGTAGCCTACGTACTCGACGACACCCTTGCCGGTGAACTTGTTGTACTCCTCGCCGCTTTTGACGTACATAGGAATCATCTTCGTACCGATGACTGCAGCGTCGCAACCCCAAGAACCGTCGGCAATAGCACCACCCGTGAGGTACCATACCTCGGGCAGGCTCTCCTTCAGGAAGTAGGGAGTGACCTTGATAGCCTGCGGGTTAGAGTAAACGTAAGTAGAGCCGTCAGTGTCGTGAGCAATGGATGCCACCATGCGAATGTTTAGCGTGATGACCTCATTCTTATCCACTTGCGATTCCTCCTCGTAACCACGTATCTGCATGATGGCGTAGTCTATCTCGTTGGCAGGAGCGTCGTAGACGGTCTTGTTGCCCTTGGTGTCAGTAGAGAAAACTTTCTCCGGATTACTGAAATCAGCCTCTTCGGTGACCTCAATCCAGTAGGATGTCTCCGTTGGAAAACCATAGTCAGGAGCAGTCTTAGCCTTGAACTGCACCGACTCACTGTTCTCCAAATTAATGACATTGGAGCCTATTTCTGGAACCAGAAGTTCAAAAGACTGCGGCACCGAAAGTGTGGGGTTGCTGTCTCTGTCTGTAGAACAAGAAGAGAAGGCAGCCATACCCATCAGTGCAATTGCCAATATATTAAACTTTTTCATATTCGTTGTCATTTATAGTTATTAATAGCCAGGATTCTGATGTCCCTGCAGATTGGGATTAGCATTGATATCACTATTCGGAATGGGGAAGATGTTGAAGTGCTTATCGAAGGGAGTTCCCTTGATGGTTCCACCCATCCATTCCCACTTGTAATTACTCTGACCGCCAAACTTGTTATGGCGAATCAAATCCATACGACGGCGTCCCTCGTATCCAAACTCACGACTCCATTCATCGCAAATCTGATCCAGATTGAAGCTTGTGATATTTGCATTGGCATGAGCACGACTGCGCAGAGCTTTAATCTTCTCAATACCTGTGCTTGTGCATTTGCCATTGTTTTGACGAGCATCGGCCTCAGCAATAGTCAGATAAGCCTCTGCGGCACGGAGCATGGGGTAGTCGGTATCCACAAACTGCTTGTGTTTAGGCTGTGTGCCATCAGCATGCAAATTGAGGAACTTCACATAAGCAAATCCCTTCGTAAAATCACTTTCCTTGGTGATGGAAACAGTATGCCCATCGTTATAAAAGAGGGCACGGTCATCGTTTGCAGATGCAGCCACTACGTCTGGCGTACCTGTTGCATAACCACCGCTGGGGAAGAACTTCTCAACGAACTGCTTGCGGCAATGATTACCTCCCCAGTTCTCTGAAGTACCATAATAATATGCCTTATTGATAGCCTCACTGCAAGTAGAGGCAATGACGAAGAGACATCCGCCCCAAGTCTGGGTAGCAATACCATCATGGATGGCAGGCAGAATAATCTCCTTTTGGGCACCATTAGAGTCGTTGTCACCCATGAAGAGCAACTGGAACGGTGTATAACTGTAAGAGGTCGTGGTGAGGATATCATAAGTACCATCTGTCAACACCTTCTGTGCATACTCCTGTGCCTTTGTCCACTGCGCAGTACCAGTATAGACCTCGGCATTCAGATACAAGCGAGAAAGCAACAGCCAAGCAGCAGCCTTATCGGCACGTCCATAGGCTACACGCTGAGCAGGGTCTTTCAAGACCTCAGTACCATCACCTTCGCCAATAACGTCCTTCAGTTCACTCTCAATATAGTTGAAGAGTTCGCTACGGGTTGCATAAGGAGCGGATTCACTGGATACGGTTGTGACAAACGGACCTCCTCCAAAAAGATCAACAATATAGGAATAGTAGAAAGCTCTCATAAAACGAGCCTCTGCACGCTGAGTCAGCAATTTGTCATCGGCTGCACCTTCTGTCTGTTGTAAGAAATAATTAGCAACCGTGATGCCAAAATACAGACGATAATACAGTGCCTGCATCATGGGATGTGTGTCACTCCAAGAGTTGTGGTTGAACTCAGGGATACCTGCGTCGCCCCAAATACAGTGCGATTCATCTGTTGTCAACTCATTAGCGTTCCACAACTGACGAATAAGGCTTGATGTACCTTCATCAATATCGTCAATATCGCCATTGCCATTAGGGCCTGTCTGACCAGTAGTTACCATGTTCGCATAGATTTTAGTGAACAGAGCATCTTCATTTACATCTGGCACTTGCTGAGGGTTAATATTCTCTACCGTCAAGTCGTTAGTACATGCGGCAAAGCCCAAAACCACTATAGTGGCCGATAATATATTTTTTATATTAAATAGTTTCATAATTCTAACTGTCTTTAATGTTTAGAAGTTCAGACTTAAGCCAAGCACTGTCGTAAATGGACGTGGATACAGAGAGTTATCAATACCGCTGGATATCTCAGGATCAATACCGTCATACTTGGTAATGGTGAATACGTTCTGAACAGTAGCATAGATGCGTCCACTCAGCCCATGATATTTAGCGCATTTGAACAAGCCATCAAAGCTATAACCTAAAGTGATATTATCCATCTTCAGGAAAGAAGCATTTTGCACGAAATAGTCTGAGAAATATTGCTCGGTGAGAGGATTGGCGAGACCTAATGAGACTGCCTCCTTTGGACGGTTACCCAGATAGCCTAAAGTATAAATAGCACCCTCGCCTACATTGAGTGAACCTGCGAGGTTGTCATTGTAAACATAGTTACCGAGGCTTGCACGCATAGAGAAGCTAAAGTCCCAATTCTTGTAAATCAACTTAGAGCCCAAACCCATCAACACATCGGCTGCTGGTTTATAATAGAAGTAACGGTCGCCACTATCAATATAGCCATTGCCATTACGATCTACGTATGTATTGGGAATAATCTTGCCATTCTGGTCATAAGCCTGCTGATAGACATAGAAAGAACTTGCAGCATGACCAACGGCATGGGCCTGAATATTGCCACCAGTACCAGCACTAATACCGCCTGTTTCCACATAGTAGTTATCACCACTGCCACTGACAAGTTCGTCAATCTCGTTGTGGTTATAGGTGAAGTTGTATGTTACCTCCCAACGCCAATCTTTTGTCTGGATGGGGCGTACAGTTGTTGCGAACTCGAAACCTGTATTGTGCAGTGAACCGATATTGCTGGTCACCTTGTTGCGGAAGTTAGAACCTGCTGGCACATATACAGAGTTAATCAGGTCTTTTGTCTTACGATAGTACCAATCGAGATTGAACTCCAAACGGTTGTTTAAGAAAGCCAAGTCGATACCGGCATTCCATGTCGTTGTCTTTTCCCATGTCAAGTCTGGATTATAGGCGTCAGGACGATACGTCAGTCCGTTATTCAGACCAATATTGTAATAGGCATGAGCCAAGTTTGGAGTATAAGTAGAGATATATGTATAGTCACCAATTCCTTCCTGCTGACCAGTAATACCCCATCCTAAACGCAATTTTGCATCGCTCAACACATTTACATTTTTCAGGAAACTCTCTTCCTTCATCTTCCATGCAATAGCTGCAGAGGGGAAATAGCCCCAACGCTTGTCTTTGTGGAAACGTGAAGAACCATCAGCACGCATTGTAAACGTAAACAGATAGCGATCCATCAGTGAGTAATTTAAGCGTCCGAAGAATGATACAAGGTAGTTTTCACTCTTATACTGGGTCTCAGTAGTTGGAGCATCATACTTGGTTCCTGCCAATGGCTCGTAGGTCTTGGTCTGTCCATCTTCACTGACAACCTCTAAAGTAGCCTCACTCGTAGAAGGATACATACCCCATCCATTGTAATCGGTCTTGACGTGGAAATGCTGCCACTCGTAACCAGCCATCACATCGAAATGATGTTTTTCGTTGAAATCCTTCATATATTGAGCATAGGCATTGAAAGAGAGATTATAAGAATCTTTCTTGCTCCAGCCGTCATATCCATAATAGTTATTGCTAACAGAATAAGGGCTGATGGTAGTTGTTTGCTTACCTGTTGAAAAATCGGCACCACCATTCGCATGGATGTGCAAATCCTCAAAACCATGAATAGCATAGTCAACCTCGATATTTCCTACAAAAGATTTAGAGGTGGCACGATCATCCTTCAGTTCAAGCAATGCTACAGGATTAGATGTTGCATTGCGATTGTTTGTCTGCACCCAAGTTTTATCCAAATAGGTAGCAGCAGAATACCATTGCGCATAGCCTCCGAAATATTTAGTGTAAATCTGATTATCAGAAGCTGTTACTGGCTTTGTGGGATCCATATAGCGAGCAGCACCTATAGCACCACCGTCTGCATAACGGTTCTTGGCAATCATTCCTTTTCCGTTGATATTAAACTTCAGATGATCCTTTAGGAATGAAGGAGAGAGATTGACACTGGCTGTATAACGTTCAAACTTAGAAGTTTTTAAAATACCTTGGTTGTTAGTATAACCAAGAGAAACGCGATATGGCATATTCTTCAGTCCACCAGCAACAGTGATATTATGGTCCGTAGAAACTGCTGTGCGGAAAATCTGATCTTGCCAGTCAGTATTGGCAAATTGCTGCTCTCCTATCTGATAGTCACCCGCATAAGTAGAAAGATTACCGTCTTTGTCATATTTAGCGGTAACATTCTCGCCGCTCATTGGGTACCAACCCAAAGCCTTATATGCCTTGCTATCCTCACCATAGAGATTCTTGATAAACTCACGATATTCGTTTCCGTCCATCACGTCAATCAATTTTTTCTTGGTTGAGATTGACACGTTACCATTATAACTGATTTTTGGAGCAGTGCCTGCACGTCCTTTCTTTGTAGTGATGATAATCACACCGTTAGAAGCACGGCTACCATAGATAGCAGTAGCTGATGCATCTTTCAACACGGTAAACGATTCGATATCGTTAGGGTTCACCATAGAAAGGGGATTAGCTAAGCCCTGTACACCATAGTTATCCATAGCCAAACCATCAATAACAATTAATGGGTCGTTAGATGCGTTCAGTGACGAACCACCACGGATACGAATTTGGGCACCGCCACCAGGAGTACCACCATCTGAGATAACACTTACACCAGCTATCTTACCTGAAATCATGTCTTGCGCATTGGTCTGCAATCCGTGGTTCATGTCGTCTGGTTTGATGGCTGTTACAGAACCTGTCAGGTCGGTTTTACGAGCGCGACCATAACCGATGACAACCACGTTGTCAAGTACAGCGGCATCCTCCTGAAGAGTGATGCTGAGATTAGCTGCTGCTTTCACGGTCTGGGTCTGATAACCTACATACGACACGCTAATGTCAGCACCTTGATTAGCCTTCAAGACGAAATTACCATCGAAGTCTGATACGGTAGCGGTCTGAGTACCTACTACACGTACTGTGGCACCGATAATCGGTTCGCCTTGAGCATCTTGAACATGACCTTTGACATCAATCTGAGCAAAGGCACCTACCGAAAGGAAGAGTCCTAACAAAAGGACAAGCATCCTTAACGGAGATTGAATGTTTACCTGCTTCATCATTTCTTTTTTAGAGTTAGTAATATAATTTTAGTTCACGTATTCAAAACATTTGATTTAAATCAAGTGCAAAGATAGAAGATGTTTTGATTCGT